>Ga0116192_1002819_pt1 | contig 11263 bp, 6 predicted proteins | sample AD_UKC113_MetaG_FD_89876 | JGI IMG/M metagenome (GOLD analysis project Ga0116192, IMG submission 89876) | Active sludge microbial communities of municipal wastewater-treating anaerobic digesters from Hong Kong - AD_UKC113_MetaG | ecosystem: Engineered > Bioreactor > Anaerobic > Digestate | place...
GGAGGGGAGTTCGAGCGAGCTGCTGCATGACCCGCTGGTGATCCAGGCTTACCTTGGCGGAGAGACGGCAGGCTAGTGCGGCGGTGGAAGGTGAGCGGATCGCGTCTGAACCCTTCGGGAACAGGGCGCATCGTGGCACCCTTTCCGCAGGACGCGCGAGCATGGAGATCGAAAAACCGGGTTTCATTGCAGAAACCCGGTTTTGAAGCATTCGAGAGTTGCTTTTAGGGCAGGTTAATCCTGCACATGCAGGATTTCGCGCAGGCGGGGCAGGTCAAAATCCACTACGATGGTGCCATCAATGTCGAAGGTTGGGGTGGTGCGGCTGCCGTTTGCCCAGGCTTCCACCTGCTTTGCCGCACCCGGGGTGGTGGTGATGTCCACCTCGGTATAAGGGAGCCTGTGCTTCGCCAGCCAGGCGCGCGCCTCCTTGCAATCGGGGCACCACTTTGTGCAGAACATCACAATACCGCCGTGAGGCAACGCCACCGGGGCGGGTTCCGCCGGTTCAGGCACGCCGCGCACCGCCGGGTCGATCTCCCGGATTGCCCGCCGCAGTTCCACGTTGGAGGGCTGCTTGTCAATTTCATGCACATCCACATAGCGGATGATACCCTGCTTATCGATGATGAAAAGGGCACGCTCGCTATGACCTTCTGCGCGCAGCACGCCATATTGTTGTGCCACCGCGCCATGCGGCCAGAAGTCACTCAACAGCGGGTAAGTAATCCCGCCAAGATCTTTCGCCCATGCCTGCAGGCAGGGCACACTGTCAACGCTGATTCCCAGTACCTGGGTGTCTAATCCCGCGAACACGGTCTTTTCGACCTCGTAGAGCGGGATCTGCTCCGTTCATATTGGCGTCCAGGCGAGAGGGAAGAACGCCAGCACCACGTTTTTACCGCGCAGTGAACTGAGCGTAACCGGGGTGCCAAGTTGTGAATTGAGCGTGAAATCAGGAGCCGGGGTTCCGGGTAAAAGTGCCATAAACCACCTCCTTGTATAAAAAAATTTTACCATAATTGGATAATAATTGTGGGAATTATTCAATCCCCTGACGGATTTTCCCCCTGGCTGAGATCGTGGCTACGGTGCGCCTGGCGAGAACACGTTGAGTGTGCCCTCGCCGCCAATGTAGAGATTACCACCATGAAAGAGTACGCGCCGGGCAGGGATTTGAAGCGGACACGAGAGGGTCAAGCGATCCAGGGCGGAGGTATCCACCCGGTAGAGCAGGGAGCCGGTGGTAAAGTAGGCAGTGGTGGCATCCCTGACCGCCACATCCGTGACCATCCCCTGCGCAGCCACTCCCCCCAGCCGGCGCATGCCCACGCCTGTGCGCACCTGCGCCAGGTCGTAAATTTCCAGACCACCCCGACCATCTGCCACATAAGCCCGTTGGTCAAAAAGCGTGGTGCGGTAAGCGGTCGCCGGTAGTTCACTATAAGCGAGCAGGATGGGTGAAAATGCTGCCGGGTCAATGTCAAAAGCCATCAAGTAGCGGCTGGTGGTGACGATGAGCGTGTTCGCGTCCAGCAGGTCCACATCCAGCAGGTTAAAATCTTCCTCCACCAGGTTTTGGATCAACCTCCCGGGCGGGTAGAGAGTGTCGATCTCCTCAATCTCTTCGGGGTTGGAGATGTCATAAATGATGATGCCGTTATAACCGGCGCTGACGTAAAGCCGGCTGCCACTTTTGACCATGCCGTAAGTATCGGTCATGGAGGAGTTGAAAACCCCTTCGGTCGAGCGCTCGTAATCGAGCAGCACTTGCGGGCTGGCGGGATTGGTCACATCCACAGCGATCAAACCCTGCTGACCATCACTGAGGTAGACCACATCCATGCCTTCATGGGCATTCTCGACGACCAGCAGGTTCTGCCCGTAAAAGCTCTCCCGCAGCGGCTGCCTGCCAATAAGCGGATTACCGCCGCCAGGCAGGAGGGAGGGATTGAGCAGGTGCAGCCCGGCGTTGCTGCTGGCAAGGTAGAGCGTGCCCCCTTTGAACTGCAAATCGTTCACCTGGGCATTGCTGCCGGGCGAATAGCTGGCAATGGCAGTGAGCGTTGGGGCGTTGCATGCCTCGTACTGGGGATCCGCGCTGCATTGGGTGGCGTTTTGAGTGAGGTAGCCCAGCACAGTCGGCGAGTGACCTTCCTGAAGTTGCAACACCGTGCGGTAGGCTACCGGGTCTCGCGCCAGCCCCATCAACAGGCGTGCATCCCCGCTGCTGCTTCTGACCGGCGCACCGGCAGGGATCCGGACGGTTGGGTCGAGTCCCTGATCACTTTCATCCAGCGAGCCCATAAAGTTGCCCAGCATGATCGGCACCGGCACGCTGGTGGTGGAGCAGCGGTAGCCGATATCCTGGAGAAGTTGATTCATTCCGGCGCGGCTGATCATGATGAGCTTGTTCATAGCGATTGTATTGCGCATAGCCGGTATTTGCATATAATCGAGTTCTTCGAGAGAGAGGCGCTCTTTGACACTGGCGGGGAGGGCGTTTTCAAGCGTGGAAGCACGGTCAAGCGCGGCAAGCAGGTAGATGATTTGCTCCTCGCCGCTGGTCTGGTTGGCTTGTGTCAGGTAAGCCTGCACCAGCGGGTCCTGAGCGATCGCGTTGATCGCGAGTGTGTCACTTTCCACGGGCATGTGGAGGGTGTTGGTGCGGAACTGCTGGCGGTAGATACGCGGACCTTTCCCCATATCCACCACGATATTGAAGAGGGAAGTTGAGTTGAGCGGAAGCTGGGTTAATTTCCGCAGCGTGATCCCGCCATATAAGTCATAATCCATAACATAATCAACCACGTTATCCTTCCACATCAGCATCTGATTCATGAAATCAGGGTAGCCGATGGAGAAGAGAATCCGCATGATCGGACCACCAAAATCTGGAATGGGGGTCATGGCTACCAGCTCAAGGGCGAGGTAATCTCTGATTTTGGTGTTCAATTCCTTGTCTTCCGGGCGACCTTCTTCCGGACCGAAGAGCATGGATTTGGCGATTTCGTGATTGAGGATCGACCATTTGTACAACCCGTCATCAATATCCTCGCGCCAGGATTGCATATAAGCTTTGGGGAGGGCGGAATTTGTTTCGAAGGTGGTTTTCATTGCCCGTAAGGTAGCTGCCTGTGCCAGTAATGCGGAGCGCGAGCAACGAAGATCGGTGAGCGAACAATTCTCAGCTTTTTGCAGGGTCTCATCGATCAATTCCTGGTAACGAGCCACAATATTCTGGTAGTTCGTAAGCCAGCCATCGGGCAGGAGGCGCACGCCGTTGAAAAATCTTGGCACAGAAATCCAATTTACCATGTTATCTGTCACGTGAAAGGGCAGGGTCATGCCGGGCATCTGTCTGACCAGCACCTCATTGATGAGATCCGTCGCGCCGTCAATGCTGACGTTGTAGAAGTCCGGGGTTTCGTCCACCGGGATCAGATTGTCCACGTATCCCTCGATGATCACGTGCTGCAGGGCATTATCCGGGATCTTGAAAGCACCTCCGGCGAAATAGTTAATGAAAGTGTGCCCGTACATATCTCCGGCGGCATGGGTGAGGTAGCCGGTAGCGAAAGCGGTTTCCGCCAGCTCGGATGTGCAGGTGCTGCTGGCAGTGGGAATGGACGCGAGGGGAACGGCATTCCACAGGGCATTGATCCAGTCGCTGGAGGCGGTGGCTCCGAGGATGGTCTGCCACTGACGCAGATTGTTGGGATGGGTGATCATTTGCCCGGTAGCGATATCCGGATAGGCGTCGGGACCGAGGGCGCCAGCGCGGAACTGGGCAGGGCATTGTTGCAGCGCCAGGAGGATACGGGGATCAACGGGGTAGGGTCCCAGCTCTTCGCCGGTAGGCTGACCGGTGGCGGGGTCATACCGTGGCAGGGTGATGGTGCCATCGAGGGCATCCAGGCGGGCGATTTCCGCCAGATAGACATGAGCATTGGATTTCCAACCCTGCGCGGGTGCGGGAGGGATGATCCATGCCAGGATCATAATCAAAACAAGCGCCCTGCGGGCAGCTCGAGTCAGGCTTGCGCGCGAAATTTTCATTTACGCCTCCCCATTCGAAACGGTGTCCCACCCTGGGGCGCTGTTGGAATTTAAAAGAAGGATAGCAAAAAGTCGTGCATCTTACAAGAGGGCAGGGGGAAAGAGGATGTTACCACAATGCGGAAAGTCAAGTTGACACAGCACTCCACGATTGAGGATTGAAAAAATTGAATCGTGATACTATTGTTGGATAATCCTTTAGATTGGGTAAATATTTTACGGAGAATCATTCGTTATGAAAGCATTTTTCTCAAAATATCCTCTTTTTCCATTTTTGTTTGGGATTAATGCGTTGCTCTCATTTTACAGTTCTTATATTTTTGATGCCTCACTAAAGGAATTGTTCCTATTAGTATTGCTGGTTTTAGGATTCATCGCACTGATTTTTGGGGGGAGTTATTTACTTTTAAAAAATAAAGAGAAATCTGCAGTCTTTACATTTCTCTTTTCTGCTGTGTTTTTTTCTTTTCAAAATTTGGTTACTATGCTTTGGAAATTTGCACTGCAGCAAAATAATCTTGGGATGGTCAGATACTGGATGACGAACCAAGGTCAGTTTATCGTTTTTGTTTTTGTTGCAGCCCTGATCGTTTTGTTTTTTATTTTGATCAAAAAACAGAAATCCATCCAACCTTTGCTTATCACGGGTCTAAATTGCATCACTATTGCATTACTGCTGGTAACTTTTTTTCAGATCGGTAAAATTGTGCTACCGGGATATAAAACCCGTCAAGAGTTTAAGCGTTCCTGGGACCAAACAGTAGCTCAGGGAACAGCTCAAATTTCACTCAATCAGTCACACACAACCCCGGATGTCTACTATATCATTCTCGATGGATTTGCGCGGAGCGACGTCCTTCAGGATCTCTACCACTTCGATAATACTGATTTTATAAATGATTTAAAAGAGCGAGGATTTTACGTTGCTGAGGAAAGTTACACAAATTATTCACAAACCAGAACTTCCCTGGCCAGTTCTCTAAACATGATGTATCTCGATGAAGTCCCGAAAATTGATCCTGATAAGACTGGCAAGAACTTTTTTTCTCTTTACTACATGATGAAGAACAATCGTGTAAAAAACTTATTCTCCACATTTGGTTATTCAACAGTTTCATTCAAATCTGAATACGGGTTTTCGGATCTATCAAACTCTGATATTTATATTAAAAACAAGGTAATACCTAATGAATTTACCCAAACTTTTCTCAGTTCAACCGCCGCTTCAATCGTGATTAATCCATTGCTGTATAGCTGGCATCGAAAAAGTGTCAATAATGTGTTTGATACCCTGCCACAACTTGCGATGAAACAGGGTTCGCAGTTTACTTTTGCTCATATTTCCTGCCCGCATCCCCCATTTGTCTTTAATGCTGATGGCTCACCGAAAAGTGTAGACCGAATTTTCCTACCAGCGGATCAAGATGGTTTTCTATTGGTTGGAACCCGCGATGAATACCTTGAGGGATACGTAGACCAAATCAACTATATTCAGCAAAAAACGATCGAAATGGTGGATCAGATTCTTGACCATTCGACGGAGCCTTTTATCCTGATCCTCCAGGCAGACCATGGTCCAGGCTCGCAATCATATGCCATGAATTTGGAGGGAGTAAATCTTGAGGAAAGAATGTCAATTCTTAATGCCTATTATTTTTATGATCAAAATTACCAGGATTTATATCCGACTATTACCCCTGTGAATACTTTTCGGCTCGTCTTGGATCAATACTTTGATCAATCTCTTCCCCTTCTCGAAAACCACCATTTCTACTCCACTTTTACTTCGCCTTTGGAATTGATAAATGTGGATGACCGGCTTCAAAAGTAAATTGATTCCTTCTGTAATTAGCAAGTTGTTACATATTGATCGTGTTTGCGCCTCAAATTCCTTCTTATGTATTTAGCATACATTAGTGTAAACCCTGGCGGGCAGCTCGAGTCAGGCTTCCGCGCGAAATTTTCATTTACGCCTCCCCATTCGAAACGGTGTCCCGCCCTGGGGCGCTGTTGGAATTTAAAAGAAGGATAGCAAAAAGTCGTGCTTCTTACAAGAGGGCAGGGGGAAAGAGTACAAAATTAAACGAAGTGAGTTGTGCTTATTGTTACTATACTGGGTTTAAGGAAGGATTTTTGGTTGTTGATTATTTTTCATGCGAAATTTTTCGAGTTGATTTGTAATAAATTGGGATATTAGCAAAAATACGATTAATTCAAAAGGCCATGCATATCTTTCAGGGAAAAAAATAAAATTATTTGTTGGAATAGATTTGGATTGTGAATACCAGGTATGAATTCTTTGGAATATCATAAACATGATATAAACAGGTCCACCATTAAACCAGGCGGTTGGTGTCAAAAATATAACAGTTATCATTGCAACTGAAATCGAAAGAAGTCTGCGCCACCTAAATTCTTTGCCACACGAATTATTAATAAACATCAATGGCCATAATCCAAAAGCCGTGAATTTGAATGCACTTGCGATTCCCAAGGTTACCGGGAACCACTTGCTTCTGTAAGCAATTGCACAAAGACCAAATCCTAGCATTAAAGATCCCTCTGCCCACGCTCTTGAAAAACTATCTCTTGTGGAAGGAAATGCGAGCAACAAGATTATTGGTATAAATGACTTCCAACCAAATTGGAGTGAGATCAGTGCCAACCCAAAAGCTGCGCATAAAACGGCGGCAAACCTGGTCACGTAAAGTGTTCCGACTGGGATTTCTGTTTCTGGTCCTTGTAAAGTGACATCATCATATGAGTATGGTAGAGATGGGGGCGGTGAAGAAGTTACTGCCATAGCTAATGCGTAAACGATGTTACATCCAAAAGGTTGATCCCAGGATCAAAAAGAAAAAGGAGAAAATCCAGGATCTAAATAACTGTCTGTTCCGCCAGAGAAATCCAAGTTTGCAATTCTTTGCCCATAATAATAGGCTCTCCACACATACATCTTTTCATCCCCATGCTGTTCAAGTCTGCTTAAATTGGGGACAAGGGCGATAAGCGAAAAAATAAAAATAAAGATTGCCAAAATATTTTTGGATTCTTTAAAGGAAAAAAATTTCTTAATTGTTTTCATTTAAACATTCTTTAGAAAATGAGCAAGGAAAATCGATGAAAAAAATTTCAAGATTTTCATTGTGAAAGATTTGACGAGAATGATGAGAAGTTATTTCTCGTAAAGCATCATATGCTTTCTTATAGTATCCCTGAAAGTCGTGACCTTGAACAAAATAAGCGGAGTCTTCCAGGCTGACCATGATGTGAGTAAAGCCATTTTCCTTTAGGAAGGCGAGCAATTCATCCGGGTTCCCGTATCGGGTTACCTGAGTCGTCCAATAATGCTGATCCATTTCGGCAAAGCATTTTCCGCTCTCACAATAATACCCTTTGCCATCCCAGGGCATCAATACTTTCGAGCCATCGGGCAGGTGCTGATTGATAAATTGGATCCCATCAAAGTCAAACAAAATTGATGACAAGAAAGCATTTTTTGAGATTGTTCCTGTGGTTACCATATATGGCTTTACCAGAAAGAATATTTTTCCAATCACCACGGTGGTTGCGATCACCAACCCGCCGACCAAGCCGGTCACGAGGAGCTTTCTTATTCTCTTACCTGATCCCTCCCTTGTGATCTGCTGCAGGATTGCACTGGAGAGGATGCTTGCAGCGGGAAGGAGAGGCATTAAGAAGCGAGTCTGCTGCGAGCCGGTTGCCCAGGCGGCAAAAAAAGCCAGGGTGATGATTGCCAGAAGATCCAGAACTTTACGTCCTGAATGTAATTTCTTGCGCACAAAGGGGTAAGCGAATATCACCAGATAAAGAGGATTTGGCATATTCGTCGTAGCCATGGAAGTACCAAAATAGATGAATTTCAGGTAAATATTGATTGGCAGGAGCAGGTAGTTGTACCATTGCCTGCCGACGCCAAAACTATCCAGGTACCCCATAAATAATTCCAACTGCAGTGGATCTGCCACGTTTTGAGGCAGGTAGTACGGAAAAACAGGGTTTCCCGTCCAAAGGTAGTTCTTCAAATACCAGGGAAGGGCAATGAAAAAGGCTGCCAGTCCAAAAGAACCCACATTAAGCGCTAATTGCCGGAATTTCCCTTCCTTTGGCTGGTCATGGAGACTGAGACTGAGCACAACCAACGCGAGGATGCCAGCATTGGCAAGGGAGGGGTACTTGCAACCGAGAGCCAATCCCTGCATCACTCCTGCCAGCAGGAGGAGGGTGACCTTTCTTTCCTGCATCCATTGGAGGGTGAGGGCAGCTGCGAGGAACTGGAACAAAGACCACCCTACATCTATAATAGCGAAGGACCCCCACATAAAAAGCAACGGGTTGGGGATAAGTAAGGCTACAGCCAGCCATCCGCCTTTTCCGGGCAGCCATTTTCTTCCAAAAAGGAAAGTGGAAGCGAGCAGCACGATCAGTGTGGTAAAGTGGATCAGCCGGGCAAAAATATCACTTCCCAGCCCCATTCCCAGCATATAAACCATCTCCCAGGTGGAGGGGTAGTAAGTAAACCAGTTTTCAGGCAGCGGAAGAATGCGACCGGCTTCAAGAAACAGACGCGGTCCCTGCAAATGATACATCAGTCCGTCATAATCCCAGGGCGGGGTCAGTGTCTGTAAAAAGGTGAAGAGCAGCGCCAGCGCTCCTGCTGCTGCAAAGACCTTTTGCAACAGGGTGAACTCAAGCCAGCTCTGGCGGATCGTTTTCACGCTGGCGCAGGCTTCACGGACAAACCTGGTGCTTTCGCGGAGCGCAATGCAGGCGATCACGATCAGGTAGAGCACCTGATGGAGGGGTTTCAATCCTCCGAGCAGACCGAGGAGGAATTCTCCATACCCGATCGCCGCCAGCCCGAGGGGCAGGCTGATCACGGTTCGTTCAAGGAAGCTCCACTCCGTTAACTTGAAGGGTTTGAGCAGCAACCGCCCCAAGCCTGCTGCCAAAAAGAGCACCAGCGCAGCAAGCGCCAGGGCGTAGAGCGCGTCGAGTGTGCCCCCTGAATCGAGGTCCTCGAGGTGTGGGGCAGGCGTGATCCTGCCATGAAAGACCAGCAATCCCATCAGGAAGAGAAAGGCTACCCATCCGCTGACCGGAATCGACCGCTTTTTGAGTGAAAAATGTTCCATGAATTCTTAATCAGTTCCCTTTAAAGTTAGGATGAAGGGTCTTTTCTCTCCATACTCCTGATTGCTCTTCTCCACAGCCTTAAGCAGCACCACCGCCAGTCCAACGATTTACCTGATCAGTCAGGCAGATCAAGGAACATGCTTGCAATTCGGTGTCATAATTTTAATGAAATAAATGTTGAAGATTGCATGTTAATTCCAAATGCCTATTATTTTTATGATCAAAATTACCAGGATTTATATCCGACTATTACCCCTGTGAATACTTTTCGGCTCGTCTTGGATCAATACTTTGATCAATCCCTTCCCCTTCTCGAAAACCACCATTTCTACTCCACTTTTACTTCGCCTTTGGAATTGATAAATGTGGATGACCGGCTTCAAAAGTAGTTGGATTTCCCTTCCTTGCTGCAAGTGGATGACTTATTGGTGGATCGAAAACAATAGAATTTCCTGGCTAATTTCCTTTAATTCTGTTTCTTGCGGACCAAAGTCATTTAATAGGAATTCATAAGCTCTATTGTGATCACCCTTAGGATCATGTGCATAGATAAAGTAGTATACATCATTAAGATTTAATAAAATATGGCTAATATTTTGACTGATTAACCATTGACTTACTTCTTCGGTACTGGTCATTTCGAGTACTACAGTCGACCATTTCGCCTGACTGACATCCGCAACACATTTCCCGGGGGCACAATAATATCCTCTGCCATCCCAGGGCATGAACACTTTTGCGTCTGGAGGAAGTTGTTTATTTATGTACTCGATACCAGAAAAGTCATTAACAACATTCTTTAACATCGTGGATTTTGTAGTAATTCCAAGAAATACATTATATGGTTCGGTAACAAAAAGAAATCTGAACATGAAAACACAGGAAACAATGATCATACCTCCCACTCCACCAATAGATAGGACTTGATCGAACCGGACCCTTGTTTTTTGGTTGGATATAGAAAGAATCACAACACTGCTGATAATGCATAATTGTGGATAGATAGGGAGTAAAAATCTGTTTTGCTGCATACCAAGCGCCCAGGTACAAAACTGTAAAGCGGTAATTACAATCATCCAATCCAGCACCGGTCTTGAGGATTGGGGTATTTTCTTTCGAACGAACGGAAAAAAGAATCCGAGGAGAAATATCGGATTGGGAATGTCTGCATTTCCCATAAAAGTTCCGAATTTGTAAAACTGTAAAAATAGATTGATGGGTAAGAAAAGAAAGTCATACCATTTATTCCCTGTCCCAAAACTTTTAGTGTAATCCACAGCGATCCTTAATTCTGTTGGATCCACAATGGTTTGTGGCAGGTAAAACGGAAATACAGGGCTGCCTGTCCATAATAGATTCTTTATATACCATGGTGAGGTAACAACTACCATAGAAAGAATAAATATCAGTGGAATTTTGATTTTTTGTTTGAAATCTTTCCCGGTACTTGAATCCTTCACACTAAAAAACAATACCAATAAAGTTAAAATTGCAGCACTTCCCAAAGCCATATATTTCGAGCTAAGCGCTAACCCCTGGAAAATTCCCGCCAGAAAGAGGTAATTTATTCTTCTCTCTTTGCTCCACAAAAGGAAGAAAGCCACAGCATAAAACTGGGTGATCGACCAGGCAATATCAACATAAGCAAATTGCCCCCAAATCAGTAGAATAGGGATTCCAACTAAGATGCCCGCAGAAAGGTAACCTGCCCGGGAGGAAAAGAAACGAGAACCGAATAACCCCGTGCTTGAAATCATGAGCAGCAAAAAAGAAAAATTGATCAGCCGGGCAAAAATATCACTTCCCAACCCCATCCCCAGCATGTAAACCATTTCCCAAATAAATGGATAGTAGGTGAGCCAGTTTTCAGGCAGCGGAAGAATGCGACCGGCTTCAAGAAACAGACGCGGTCCCTGCAGATGATACATCAGTCCGTCATAATCCCAGGGCGGGGTCAGTGTCTGTAAAAAGGTGAAGAGCAGCGCCAGCGCTCCTGCTGCTGCAAAGACCTTTTGCAACAGGGTAAACTCAAGCCAGCTCTGGCGGA
>Ga0116192_1002820_pt1 | contig 11262 bp, 9 predicted proteins | sample AD_UKC113_MetaG_FD_89876 | JGI IMG/M metagenome (GOLD analysis project Ga0116192, IMG submission 89876) | Active sludge microbial communities of municipal wastewater-treating anaerobic digesters from Hong Kong - AD_UKC113_MetaG | ecosystem: Engineered > Bioreactor > Anaerobic > Digestate | place...
ACCAGGGCACCGGCTGGGACTAGAGCCCCCTTCCTCTGCCGCACATTCTGAGCACGCGCCGCGGTGGCCCCTCAAGGCCGCGCCGCTGCGCGGTCGACCTGCGGCCGAGCCTTGACCGAACCACCCCGCCACGCACAAGCGGCCAGTACGAGGAAGGGGCAGCCATGAAGCGACACCGACAGCCGCGACCAGCTCGGCCGCCGGATCGTCGCGCTGTACGTCGGCCACCGCAAACTGATCAGGCCGCCCCGGCGTGTCGTGATTCAGAATCGTCCCGGTCGATGGTGCGATGGGCCTATGCCAGCACCACACAAGGGTGACCGTCTCGCCCACACGATCCGTCCCCCGCGCGAGGTCAGTGACGCGCTGCGCGCTGAGGCCGCTGCGCGTGGCCTGTCCCTGTCGCAGTACGTCGCGGATCTTCTCGCGATTCATATCGGCCGACCAGACCTTGCCCGTGGCTTGGGCAAGGAGAACGAGGGGTTGCCGCTGGCGATGTGAGCACCGCGGCCCGGCAGTGACCGGGCAGATGGACAAATCCATATAGCGGTGCAGACCAGCCTCTGACACGACAAAAGCCCCCGAAGGGGCTTTGTCTGAGGCATTGACCGGAGTTACCAGCTCAGGTCCGGGTCTCCACCCGTTGCCCCTGAAAGGGACGTGTCTTGCAGGACTCGTCTCACGGTAGCGCATTACCTGTTTCAGATACAGGCGCCGCGCGATTCCGTGACCAAATCTCCGCAAAAGCCGGCGGCCGCCGTGTCGGTGTCTCCGCGATGCCGACCGCGTTCGGTTCGCGGGCCGCCCGCGTGGTGTCCAGTCCCCACGCGGGCGACGTCGAGCACGCAGAGAAGTGGCGCGGCTGGGTCGAGCGCGCCGGCGCCAGCGTGCGTGCGCCGATGTGGACCAGCCGCGAGGGCTGGCTGACCGCGGTGAGCACCTGGGCGCACACACCCGGCTTCGCCGCGTGCTGCGAAGCGGCGCGGGTGTCGCTGTCGTCGTCGACGGTGATGGCGGTGGCTCGGGTGATGGCCGCCCACGCCGACCACGCGAGCGGCCGTCATTGCGCTGTCACGCGCGCCAGGATCGCCGAAGCCGTCGGGTGCGACGTGCAGACGGTGACTCGCGTGTGGCGGGTGCTGCGGGCCGCTGGGTGGGCGGTGGAGGCCCAGCGTGGTCATGGCTCACCGGACACCCCTGCTGTCGGGCGGCGGCCGTCTGTGTATCACCTGGTGTCGCGCCGGTTGATCGCGCCGGTTGTGGACAATGCCTACCTACCGGCGAAGCCGGGTAGTTGTCTTTCAACTCCCGTAGGGAGTAACTCACCAAGGGCGCGCGAGCGCGCCGGGAAGATGACCTCTCCACCGAAACGGCATCGGCGCTGGCGCGCCGAGCCGGCCCCGAGGCCACTGCTGGTGCAGCGCCTGGCCGCCCAGCTCGTCCGCGACTGCCACGGCCTCGATCGAGGACACCTCGGCGCGGTCTGCGACGCGCTCACCGCCGCCGGCATTGACCCCGCGGTGTGGTCAGCGACTGCGATCCGCGCCCGGCTCGACGCCGACATGCGCGCACGCGGGTCGAGCTGGCCCGACCGCATCGAGCGCCCCGCCGCGTTCCTAGCCGCACGGCTGCGCCGACTGGACTGGCAACAGCTCGACGAACCGACACGCGGCGGCTGCGCCGCCGCACGCCCGGACAAGCCGGCCGAGCCGCGGCCGGTCACCAGATCACCTGCGACCCCCGAACAACGCGCGGCGCACCGCGCCGCCATCGCCGCCACGCTCACCGCCGGCCGCCGCGCACGCGCCGCGGTCGACCAACGCTCAGAGTTCCAGCGGCTCGTCGAACACGACCCAATCCACACCACTGGCCACGGGCGCGTCACCGTGCACGAGCCAGTTCAACGTAGCGACCGCCAGCGGCGAGTTCTCGGAGACCAACGTCAGCAGCAGCGGCGTCTCGAAATCCATGCACCACGGTAACCACTCCTGCCACCATCACCACCAGTCCTCGCACCCACCCGACCCACTGCGCCAACCACCCATCCACGTCCGTTCCCTTGCCCACACCCCCGTCCACCCTCACCCTGACACCCCCCCCTGATCTACAGCCGATATCAGTGGCACGTTGGCACAAAATGTGCGATGGTGGTTGTGGGGTTGCTTCGCTGCTCCACGACCGGCCCCGTAGGTGGTGTGATGCTGACGCTTTCCAAGCCCATGCGGGCGTCGTCGGTGTCCTACTACGTTGACACCGCGCAGGCCGCGACGGCGGCCACGATGGACCGCCAGGCGGCCAATGGTGGGCTCGGTGAGTACTACAGCGAGGGGGCGACGCGAGCCCCGGTGTGGGTCGTGGTCGGGGACCGGGTGGCCGCGGAACGGGTCGGGTTGAGTGCCGCCGAGGCCGCCGGCGGGGAGGCCGATCTCGCGGTCGTGACGCGCTGGCTCGATGACGGGATCGCCCCGAACGGGGACCGTGGACGGGCCTACAGCGAGGGCTCGACGCACGGTTTTGACCTGACGTTCTGCGCGCCGAAGTCGGTGTCGTTGATACGCGCGATGGACACCGACGGTGTCGTTTCCAAGGCCGTTTTGGACGCGCACACCCGCGCGATCGACGCCGCGATGGACTACCTGCACCGCCACGCCGGGTACACCCGCGTGCACAATTCGGGCACCGGGCAGAAGGATTTGCAGCGCCTGCCGGGGTTCGTCGCGGCGGCTTTCCAGCACGAAACTTCCCGCGCTGGGGACCCGCATTTGCACACCCATGTGATCCTGCCGAACCGTCAGCTTCGTGCGGATGGGTCGTTGGTGAGCTACGACAGCACGAGCCTGCACTTCGAAGCCAAGGCCGCGAGCGTGCTGTATCAGGTCACGTTGCGTGCGGAGTTGAGCGCTTCGTTGGGCCTGGAATGGGCGACGATTGACCCCCATTCCGGGCACGCTGACATCGCCGGAATCAGCCGCAAGACGATCGAAGCGTGGTCCCAGCGCTCGACGCAGTTACGGCAGTGGGCGGCGGCGAACCTGACCGTCGTCGAAGCCGAGAACGGAGCCACTGCCGCGCAGTTGGCGGCCGCCCAACGCGCCACCCGGCCGGCCAAACCGGAGCACTTGGCGTGGGGTGCTCTGCGGGAAATGTGGGCCGCCGATGAGCGCGGGTTCAGCCTCGACGAGACCGCCCAACAACAGGCCCGGCAGGACCGTCTGCATGCCCGACGCACGGTCTGGGATGCGGCCAACGAGGCCGCCGAAGGGATCGACACGGCGGCGTTCACGCGCGCGGAGATGGTCGAGGCGATCGCCGCCAGGATGCCGACAGTCATCGACAACTTGCCCGCCGGGGTGACCCCGGCGTCGATCGTCGAAGTGCTCGCCGACCGCATGATGATGCCGCTGACCGCACCCCGGCAGGCCCATGAGCGGGAGCGCTGCGAGAAGTTCACCACCGCCGCCATCATCGCCGAAGAACGCGGCATCTACGCCCTCATCGGCGCCCGCAACGACGCCGCGAAACTGCCCACCAAGACGATCACTGAGGCCCCCGGCCTGTCGGAGGACCAGGTGCGTTCCATGCGCCAGATCGCCGCCTCGACACAGCTTGTGCAGACCCTCTCGGCGCCGGCCGGGGCCGGTAAAACCACGTCGCTGAAGGTGTTGCGGGAGGCCGCGCACCGCGGCGGCATCGAGCGTGTTCTGGTCGTCGCGCCGACCGGAAAAGCCGCCGACGTGGCCCTGGCCGAGGGCGCGGCCGATAGCGGTGGAACCGTCGCCCGAGCACTCTCGGAACTGCGCGCCGGCCGGCTCACGTTCGACGCCCGGACGCTGCTGGTCGTCGATGAGGCCGGGATGGTCGGCACCAGTGCGCTCGGGGAGCTGCTCGCCGCGGCGACCGCCGCCGGGACCAAGGCGGTGCTGGTCGGGGATGCCGAGCAGCTCGCCCCGGTCAAAGCCCGCGGCGGGATGTTCGCCCGGCTGTGCGCCGACCTGCCGTGGGCCCAGGAGCTCGACCGGGTGTGGCGCATGCGCGATCCCGCAGAACGGGCCGCGTCCCTGGCGCTGCGCTCCGGCGCCGGCGCGCAGCTCGACGAGGCAGTCGGCTGGTACCGCGACCAGCGGCGGCTGCACACCGGCGATCCGGTCACGATGGCTGATGACGCGCTCAAAGCGTGGACCGCTGACCGTGCCGCCGGCGCTGATGCACTGCTGATCGCTGACCGCTGGGAAGTTGCCGACGCGATCAATGAGCGCATCCACCGCCAGGCCATCGGGCCAGACGCGCCGACGATCACCGTCGCCCGCCGGCACAAGATCGGCGTCGGCGACACCATCATCACCCGCCACAACGACCCGGCCATCACCGTCTACGACGGCCAGGACAAGACACCGATTGAGGGCGCGCCCGTGCGAAACGGGCAACGCTGGGAGGTGGTGAAGATCGACGTCGACGGCGACCGGATCGCCGCCCGCCGCATCGGCGACGGAGCGCTCACGGTCCTTGCTGGTGAATACCTGCACAAACACGTTCACCTCGGGTACGCGGTCACCGTGCACGCCGCCCAGGGCGTCACCGCCGACCGCTGCCACGCCCTGTTGTCCCCGGCCGGCACCCGATCGGCGGCCTACGTCGCCATGACCCGCGGCCGCCAAACCAATCAGGTGTACCTCTATGAACAGGCCGAGGGCGAAGCCGACCACGAGCACGGCCAGACCGCCGAGGGCCAGACCGTCGCCCAACGCGGCACCGATCAGGACGCCGCCGAGGCGTTGTCTCGGCTCCTCGACCGCGACAACCGGCCCCTGACTGTCGTCGACGTCGCCGAGGACACCCCCCGCGAGGCGCTGCCCCAGCAAGTGCTCGACTTGCTCGACGCCCGCGACCAGGCCGTCACCGCCGCCCGCAGCGCCTATGACCAGGACCGCGCCGCGGCTCGCGCCGCCAGGCAGGAAGCCGCCGCACGCCGGGCGGCCCGAGAGGACAAAGCGCAACTCGCTGCCGAGCTGGACTGGATCAAAGCCGCCGGTGACGGGTGGAGCCCCGCCGCCGCTGTCGGCCGCTCCCCCGGCGTCGACGACCTGCTGGCCAGTGACCGCGGCCTCGATGACACCAGCCGCGCACTGGCCCGCACCCTCACCACAGAGTTCAGCGCCGTGCAGCCCCTGCACGTCCAGGACCGCCACACCAAGACCGCGCTGCTGGCCACATTGGCGGCCGCCACCCGCGCCGACGGCAAGCTCGTCCTCGCCGTGCCCGGCACCGACCACGCCCGCTCCGAGGCCGCCCAGTACACCAACAAGAACCTCTACCCCGCTGACAAGATGCAGACCATCCTGGCCGGCCTCGACTCCCCCAGCCGCCGCGAACAACGCGACAAGACCAGAGGCGCGCTGATCGTCGTCGACGACGCCGAGCACCTGGACCCCGAACAACTGCAGGGCCTGTGCGAACAGGCCGGGAAGCACAACGCCAAACTGCTGCTGGTCACCAGCGGCGAATCCCGCCACCGCGACGCACCAGGGCAGGCGTTCATCGACACCACCCACGCCCACCTGCCCTGGGCCCGCCGCATTGCCGACACCGAGGCCCCCGCCCCGGACACCGCCATCAACCGCGCCCAACACCGCCACCCGGTCAAAGACCGCGAAACCAACGAAATACTCAGCCGCGCAACAGAACTGATCAAGAAGTACGAAGACCGGCACAAGCCCCTCCGGATCAACCGATCCTCCCGCAGCATCGACCGCAGCTACGGACTGGACCTCTAACCATGTTCGAGCCCAACACCGCATTCACCCAATTCGTCCACGAGGCCGTCACCTCGTGGGGCGAGGTCTTCTACGGACACGCCGAGTTCGCCGCCGGGATCGAGGACCTCTGGGGTCCCGGCAGTAATGGCGCAAAAAACAACGAGGTTCGCGTAGCGCCTGGTCCGGGTAGACGGACGAGTCGTTGTTGGTGGCCGCTATCGGTGGCCGCGGTCGGGACCGAGGAGGCTGGTGATGCCGCGCATGGCCGCCGGTGAGGGTTTGAAGTAGCGGCGCAGGTTGTCGGGTTTGCGGTGGCGGGACTTGGCCATTAGCTCGAGCAGGCTGGCTCCGGCCTCGCCGAGATGCGTCAGGCCAGAATGCCGGAGTTCGTGCAGGTCCCAGCCGGTGCCGGGTCCGTTGGTGGCGGTGGCGGCATCGAGCAGGGCGCGGGCCTGGCCGTAGGACAACCTGGCCAGGCCGGTGTCGGGGCAGATGTCGCGGTCGGCGACGGCTTTGCGGGGTCCGGGTCGGCGGTGGGTGACGAACAGCGGTCCGCGGGTGCGGCCCTTGGTGAGGCGTGGCAGGAGCCGGGCGGTACCCGCGTCCCAGTACACGAGCTCGTGCGCGTACTCGTGATGGGCGGCGCCGCGGCGGCGGGTGCGGGGCTTGGCGCCCTTGGACTTCACCGGGCAGCACCGCCCGGCCAGGTCGAGGTCTTCGATGTTGACCTGGAGCAGTTCCTCGGTGCGGGCGCATGTTTCGTAGAGCATCCGCCACAGCGTCTTATCCCGCAGGTCGATGTCGCGGCGGGTGATGAGCCGGTCGATCGCGGTGCGCGAGCGCACCGGGGTGGCCGAGTCCGGCGGGGTGGAGCGTTTCACCCACGCGGGGACCGCCGGGGCGAGGTGTCCGTGCTCGCGGCACCACGCCAGCCAAGACGCGACCGCGGCGCGGCGGGCGTTCCAGGTGTTGACCGCCGCCTCGCCCCACAAAGTTTCCAGGGTTTCGCCGATCTCGTCGTCGGCGACATTGGCCAGCGGCCGGGCCTCGCCGAGCCTGGCGGTGGTCTTATCGACGGCGATGGCGTAGGAGCGGCGGGTGTTCGGGGAGCGGATCGAGTCGAGGAAGCCGTCGCCGGCGGCGCGGACGGTGATCCCGGACGACAACATTGTGACCTCCCTGGCCTGCTTGCCACAGATAACAGGGCCGCTTCGCGCACCGCCGGAGCGGAGTCGTCGCAGGCCGGGTTTCATGGTGCCACAGATAACAGGGTGTTATCTGTGGGATCAGTCGGCGGCGGGTCGGTGGACGCCGCCGGCGGCGGCGTTGACGGCTTCGGCGAGGGTGGGGTGGATGTGGATGGCGGCGGCGAGTTGGCCGTAGGTGGCGCCGCAGGTCATGGCGATGACGGCTTCGTGGACGAGGTCGCCGCCGTCGGGTCCGGCGATGTGGCAGCCGAGGATCCGGTCGGTGGCGGCGTCGGCGACGAATTTGACCAGGCCGCGGGTGTTGCCGATGGCGCGTGCTTTGGCAACGCCGGTGAAGTTCTGGCGGCCGATGATCACGTCGTAGCCGGCTGCGCGGGCGGCGGGTTCGGTCAGGCCGACGGCTCCGACTTCGGGGTCGGTGAACACCGCGTGCGGCACGACACGTCCGGTGGTGGTGCGGTCCTGGTCGCGGTAGACGGTGCGGTAGACGATGTCGGCGTCGTCGCGGGCGGTGTGGGTGAACATCGGCCCGCCCCGCAGGTCGCCGATCGCCCACACGTTGTCGGCGGAGGTGTTCAGGGTGTCGCCGACGGTGAGGAAGCCGTGCGGGTCGGGTTGCAGGTCGAGGTGTTCCAGGCCCAGGGCGTCGGTGTTGGGGGTGCGCCCGGTGGCGAGCAGCAGGTGGCTGCCGGTGATCTCGGCGGTCTCGGTGCCGGTGCAGCCGATCCGGATGTTGCCGGCCGTCCCGGCGGCGTGAGTACAGGTGGTGGCGGTCGCGACAGTGATGCCGTCGGCAGTCATGCCGTCGGCGACGGCGGCGCTGATGTCGGGGTCTTCCCCGGGCAGCAGCCGGTCGGCGCGCTGGACGATGGTGACCTCGGCGCCGAATCGCCGGAACATCTGCGCGAATTCGCAGCCGACGTAGCCGCCGCCGACGACGAGCAGGTGGGCGGGTAGTTCGGTGAGGTCGAGCAGCGTGCGGGAGGTGTAGTAGGGCACGGCATCCAAGCCGTCGATGGCCGGGAGGGTGGTGCGGGTGCCGGTCGCGAGGATGATCCGGTCCGCGGTCAGGGTGGTGCCGTCGACGGTGAGGCGCCGGTTACCGGTGAATTGTCCTGCGGCGTGGTAGAAGTCGAGGTCGGCGGATTTTTCGACGGCCCGATACGATCCGGCCCGGATGGAATCGACGAGGGTGTTCTTACGCTCCACCACGGCGGCCAGGTCGACGGTGACCGGACCGCCGACGCGGACGCCGAACTCGGCGGCGCGGCGGGCCTGATGGGCGACGGCGGCGGAGGCGATCATCGTCTTGGTGGGGATGCAGCCCCGGTTCAGGCAGGTCCCGCCGAGCAGTTCCTTCTCGACGAAGGCGACCCGGCCGTGGCGGGCGGCGCGCAGCGCCAGTGGCAGCCCGGACATTCCGCCGCCGAGCACGAGGGTGTCGTAGCGTTCGGTCATTGCGGGCGCCCTTCCTCGATGACGGTCGTCGGGGTGCAGCAGTCGACGGGTGCGGCATCGGTAACGCGGCGCCGGATCATGCGGTGAGCGAGGACGGTGACGGCGGCGGTGAGCACGGTCAGTGCCGCGATCGTCGCCATCAGTGGTGTGTGGTTCTGCAGCCAGGTGCTGGCGGTGGTGGACAGGGCCGCGAATCCGTTGGTGCCGGTGGTGTCGCCGGTGACGGCGGGCAGCCAGTACCAGGCCAGGTAGGCGCCGGTGAGGATGAGCACGGTCGCGGTGATGCGGGTGCCGTGCCGGGCGAGGGCGGCGAGATGGTGGGTGAGCGCGGTACCGGCGGCCGCGGCGGCGAGGCTGACCAGCAGCAGGATCGTCGCGGCGCCGAGGGTGTAGGCGACGAACACCGCGAGCAGCGCACCCCAGCCCGCGGTGGCCTGGGCCTGGGCGATGACGGCCAGCAGCACCCCGAACGTGCACGACAGCGACGCCGCGGCGTAGCCGATCCCGGCGAGGACGATCCCGGTTGTGCCGCCCGGCCCGGTGGCCGGGCGCAGCGCTCGGGTGGGCAGTCGCAGACCGAGCACGCGGCCGGTGAACATGACGACACCGAGCAATACCAGGGCGACACCGACGACCAGACCGAGCCACGGCGCGGCGCTGATCAGCGCGCGGGCACCGGCGCTGATGGCCAGCCCCGCCACGGCCAGGGTGCCCGCGAACCCGAGGGTAAAAGCGACGCCGGTTCGCAGCGCCCGCGCCGTGCGTACCCCGAGCGGTTCGGTGGCGGTGTCGCCGAGGGTGTGGGTGATCCAGGCCGGCAGCAGCGCGAAACCGCACGGATTGACCGGGGCGAGCATGCCCGCGGTGAACGCCAAGGCCAGCAGCCCGTTCACCGGTCCCCGGCCTTCGCCAGCGCGGCGGTGATCTGATCGGCGGACGGGTCGGCGGCCCGGTAGGCGACCGCACCGCCGGGGTCGACGACGAGCAGGGTCGACAGGGCGGCCACGGAGTACCGCTTGGTCAGGGTCGCATCGGTGTCGATGACCGCGGGCACGGTGTCGGTCCCGGTTTGCTGCTGGAAGTCGGTGACGACCTGGGCAGGTTCGGCCGGATCCATGTCGACCAGGACGAAAGCGGCGGTGTCACCGAGTTGTCGCGCAGCCTGCGACAGCGACTTCGCGCCGCCCACGCATTCACCGCAGCCGACCGAAAAGAAGAACATCGCCGTCGGCTTGCCGCTGGGCACGGTCACCGGCGCCCCGGACAGCGCGGTGACCGTGACGGGGTCGGTGGCGGCGCGGGGCGAGGCGGTGTCGGTGCCGCAGGCAGCCAGCACCGTGACCGCCAGGGCGGCGAGCGCCGCGCTCACCGTGCGTCGGGTGATCGGCGTGGTCACGGCTGGGAACTCCGATCGGTCGACGCGTTGGGCTGATGCGATCGGCGGGTGCCCAGCAGTCCGCGGACTGTCCCTCGCTGCGGCGGCTTACGACGGCGCGCGGTGTAGCCGACGGCGGCGAGGACCATCACCGCGGCGGCCACGATCGGTCCCCAACTGCGCAGCGCACCGCCGAGGGCGGTGAGCGCACCGGCCGCGATCAAGGCCGGTCCGGCGCAGCACACGATCATGGCCACGGCGGCACCCACCACCGCGAGCGGGCCGCCGATCCCCGTGGAGTTGTTGCGTACGTTCATCAATGTCCTGCTCCGTTCACACGAGCGGTGTCGATGCGGGTGCAGCAGGTCAGCGCGGCGGCGTTGTCGGCGGCGAGGGAGCGGGCCAGCATCACCAGGTCCGCGACGCGTGGGTCGCCGACGGAGTAGCGCAGCTTCTTGCCGTCACGGCGCGCGGTCACATAACCGCAGTCGGCCAGGCAGGACAGGTGCACCGACACCCGCGGCTGGGAGATCCCGGCATGCTCGACACACTCCGCGGAGGTGCGCTCGGCGGCCAAGATGAACTCCAGCAGCTTCAACCGCGTCGGATCCGACAGCGCGCGAAAGAACTTCGCCGTCGCATCCAGGTGCGTGCAGGCCGTCTCGCCACCGGGCGCGGTGACGGCGGCGGTCGTGGACCGGGGCAAGGGGATCGCCTCCACAAGAAGAAAGTTGAACTATTCGGATAAGCGCATAGTATGATGTCCGGAGATATTCGTCAACGCGAATAGCAACCTGTTCCGTGACCGGAGTCCCCCAGCAAGGAGAACCCGCCGTGACCACGACATCCCCGCGCGCCGATCTGGCGATCATCGGTTCCGGTTCGGCGGCGTTCGCCGCCGCCATCGCCGCGGTCAACCTCGGCAAACGGGTGGTGATGGTCGAGCGCGCCGCGATCGGCGGCACCTGCGTGAACGTGGGCTGCGTGCCGTCGAAGGCGCTGCTGGCCGCCGCGGAGGCCCGGCACACCGCGGCGAGCGCCGACCGGTTCCCGGGGCTGGCGGCGACCGGGGCACCGGTGGACTTCGCCGAGCTGATCGCGGGCAAGAACGCGCTGGTCGACCGGCTTCGCGGCGAGAAGTACCTCGACCTGGCCGCCGACTACGGCTGGGGGATCGTCTCGGGAACCGCCGTCTTCACCGGTACCACCGACGCACCGGTGCTGCGGGTCGAGCAGGGGGCCGATGGCCCGCGGGTGATCGACGCCGATCAGTACCTGATCGCGACCGGCGCCGCGCCGTGGGCGCCGCCGACCGACGGGCTCGCCGAGGCGGGGTATCTGACCTCGACCACCGCGATGGAGCTCGACGTCCTGCCGGGGTCGCTGATCGTGGTGGGCGGCAACGCCATCGGTCTCGAACAGGCACAGTTGTTCGCCCGGCTCGGCACCCGGGTCACGGTGATCGAGG
>Ga0116192_1002821_pt1 | contig 11261 bp, 12 predicted proteins | sample AD_UKC113_MetaG_FD_89876 | JGI IMG/M metagenome (GOLD analysis project Ga0116192, IMG submission 89876) | Active sludge microbial communities of municipal wastewater-treating anaerobic digesters from Hong Kong - AD_UKC113_MetaG | ecosystem: Engineered > Bioreactor > Anaerobic > Digestate...
CCCTGCCCCGAAGGCAGCGAGGCTGCCAAGGCCGGCTATAAAAACATCTGCGAAATCGGCAAGGAGCGTATCCGCCGTGCCGGAGAGAAAATAAAAGAAGAGGCAGGGCTGACAGCTCAAAACCTCGACATCGGCTTCCGCGTGCTCAAATTGGACGATACGAATATGAAAGATGTGTACTATGCGGCAAGCGAATATACCCAGGACTTGCTTTCAATGATGGAAGACAACATCAAGGACGACCGCACCGATATGGACCTGCTCTATGCCTGCCTTTTGGATTGGGGATTGCCCCTCTCCATGCCTCACACGCAGGAGAAAATAGGCGGATTTACTGTGCATACCTACAATGACGGCGACCTCATCGCCTGCTTTGATAAGCACATCAGCGATGAGGTAGTTAAGGAAATTGCCAGGCGCCAGCCGCTGCGCGCCGTTTTCCGCGACAGCAGTTTTGCCAGCTCGCCCGAAAAAATCAATGTGGAGGAGATTTTTAAATTATTGGCTCCGAACACAAGTGTGAGGATGATCTGATATGAAGCGGGAAGATAAAATCATTTTGTATACGACGGACAGCGGTAACGTGACCGTTTCGGTGCGCTTTGAAGACGAAAACTTTTGGATGACGCAAAAAGCCATCGCGGAGCTGTTTGACGTACAAGTGCCGGCGATAGCAAAACACTTGAAGAACATCTACGATGAGGAAGAATTGACCCGCGAAGCAACTGTTTCCAAAAAGGAAATAGTTCAAATCGAAGGCAGCCGCGAGGTTTCCCGGCTGGTGGATTTCTATAATCTCGATGCGATTATCGCCGTAGGTTACCGCGTCAACTCAAAAAAAGCGACACGCTTCCGCCAATGGGCAACCAAAACGCTGCACGAATATATTCAAAAAGGCTTTGTCCTGAATGACGAATTGCTGAAAAACGGCAAGCCTTTCGGCAAGGATTACTTTGACGAGCTGCTGGAGCGCATCCGCGAGATACGCGCCAGCGAAAGGAGAGCCTACCAGAAGATTGCCGATGTGTTCGAGCAATGCAGCTATGACTATGACAAAAACAGCAGCTTGACAAAAGAGTTTTATTCCTTTGTGCAGAACAAGCTCCATTATGCCATAACCGGAAAGACCGCTGCCGAGCTGATTGCCGAGCGGGTCAGCCTCGAACATCCGACAATGGGGCTGACCACATGGAAAGCGGCTCCGGACGGCAAAATTCTCAAACGGGATGTGGTTATTGCCAAGAACTACCTCAACGAAAAGGAACTTTCTCGACTGAACCGTATTGTAACCATGTTTATCGACTATGCCGAATTAATGGCAGAGGATGAAGTGCCGATGAGCATGGCGGACTGGTTGCGTGAAACGGATAACTTTCTTAAGAACAACCGCCGGAAAGTCCTTGAAGGCAAAGGTACGATTTCCCATGAGGATGCTGTAAAAAAAGCGGAAGATATTTACGAGCAGTTCCGCGTTCGACAGGACAGGGACTATATTTCGCAATTTGATAGAGAGATGGCAAAATACTTAAAGGGCGAAGGAGGCAAGGACAAATGAAGCTGAAATTCAAGCATCAGAAATTCCAGGCAGATGCGGCAAAGGCGGTATGTGACGTGTTTGCCGGACAGCCGTACCTCACGCCCAGCTATATGATGGACAGGGGTTATGTAAAAAATGAGCAAATAGCGCTCGATGAAGCGGAACGCTTTACCGGTTTTGGCAACTCCAGGCTTGTGCCGGAATTGAACGACGGGGTTATCCTCGAAAACATCAACAGAATCCAGCGCAGCAACCAGATTGAGCCTTCCAGGCAATTGGAGGGCCGGTATAACCTGACCGTTGAAATGGAAACCGGCGTGGGTAAGACCTATACATATATTAAAACCATGTACGAGCTGAACAAGCGATACGGCTGGAGCAAGTTCATTGTCGTTGTTCCCAGCGTCGCCATACGCGAGGGCGTATATAAATCTTTTCAGATTACAGAGGAACATTTCGCGGAGGAATACGGAAAGAAAATCCGGTATTTTATCTACAATTCCGCCCAGCTGACGGAGATAGACCGCTTCGCTTCAGACAGCGCCATCAATGTGATGATTATCAATTCGCAGGCCTTTAACGCCCGCGGCAAGGATGCCCGCCGCATTTACATGAAGCTGGACGAGTTCAGAAGCCGCAAGCCCATTGATATTCTTGCGAAAACAAATCCCATACTGATCATCGATGAGCCTCAGTCGGTGGAAGGCGCTGCCACAAAGGAGCGCCTGAAAGAATTCAATCCGCTGTTTACGCTGCGCTATTCTGCAACACACAAGAAGGATAGCGTTTATAATATGATTTACCGCCTGGACGCAATGGAAGCCTACAACAAAAAGCTGGTCAAAAAGATTGCCGTTAAGGGCATTTCTGTTACGGGCAGCACGGCAACCGAAGGATATGTATATCTGGAAAGCATCAACCTATCCAGGGGCAACCCTACTGCAACCATTGAGTTTGATGTAAAAGGTTCAAGCGGTGTCCGCAAGACCCGGCGTACCGTCGGCGAGGGGTACAACTTGTTTCCTAATTCCGGTGAGCTTGCAGAATACAAAAACGGATACACCGTGCTGCGGATTGACGGAAGAGACAGCTCCATCGAGTTTACAAACGGCATCAAGCTCTTTGCCGGTGATGTTATCGGGGCGGTCAGCGAGGAGCAGCTCAGGCGCATCCAAATCCGCGAGACCATCCTCTCTCACATCGAACGGGAGCGGCAGCTGTTCTATAAAGGCATCAAGGTATTGTCGCTTTTCTTCATTGATGAAGTTGCAAAGTACAAGCAGTACGACGCTTCCGGGCAAGCCTTTAATGGCCGGTATGCCGATATGTTCGAGGAAGAATACAAACAAGTGATAAGTAACCTTCAGCTTGAAATCGGTGATGGCGATGAGTATTTTAAATATCTTGACGGTATAACCGCTGAGGAAACCCATGCGGGATATTTTTCCATAGACAAAAAGAGCCAGCGTATGATTGACAGCAAGCTGGGCGACAGGCAGGAACGCACCTCCGACGATGCGGACGCTTATGACCTGATTATGAAAAATAAAGAGCGATTGCTGGACCTCCGGGAGCCGGTGAGGTTTATTTTCTCTCACTCTGCTCTCCGTGAGGGCTGGGACAATCCCAATGTGTTTCAGATATGCACCCTCAAGCAGAGCGGCAGCGATATCCGCAAGCGTCAGGAAGTCGGGCGGGGCTTACGCCTCTCCGTAAATCAATACGGAGAACGTATGGATATGAACCTGCTGGGCGAGGATGTCCATATCGTGAATGTTCTTACCGTTATTGCGAACGAAAGTTATGACAGCTTCGCCAAAGGCCTTCAAACAGAGCTTGCCGAGGCTGTAGCCGACAGGCCGCGAATGGTAACGGCAGATCTCTTTAAGAGCAAAGTAATAAAAGATGTCGGCGGCGCTGAACAGGTTGTAGACATCGACCTTGCCCAGAGTATCTACGAGGGACTTATCACCAGCGGATATGTAAAGAAAGGTACCCTTACAGACAAATATTATGAGGATAAGAAAAACGGAAGTCTTGCAATCGCCGAAGAAGCCGCCGATTGCAAAGAGTCCATAATAGCAATTCTCGATTCTATTTACGACAGCCGGGCCATGCAGCCTGAGAACGCACGGAAAAACAATGTTGAATTGAAGCTTGACAAATCCAAGCTGGGCTTGCCGGAATTCCAGAAGTTATGGGCTAATATTAACGCCAAGTCTGTATATGTGGTGGATTTTGACCAGGATGAATTGATTCAGAAAGCAATATCGGCACTGAACCGGGAACTGCGTGTATCTAAAATATTTTTCAAGGTAGAAGCCGGGTCGATGACCGATATTCAATCACGGGAACAGTTGCAACAGGGGTCAGCCTTCGTGAAGGAGAAAAACGAGGTTTACAAAGCTGAAATTTCCGCAAGCAGCGCGGTAAAATATGACCTCGTCGGTAAAGTGGTCGCCGAAACTGGCCTTACAAGAAAAGCTGTTGTAAGCATCCTGCGTGGAATAGAAAAGGCTGTATTTGACCAGTTTGCGAATAATCCGGAGGAATTCATTATTAAGGCAGCACAGATCATTAACGAGCAAAAAGCAACGACCATCATTCAGCACATCACTTACAATAAGCTGGATGCCGTTTATGATACCACCATTTTTACCGAACCATCATTAAAGGGACAGCTTGGTGTGAACGCAATAGCCACGAAGAAGCATCTATATGACCATATCCTATATGATTCCTCAAATGAGAGAACCTTTGCGGAGAGCGTTGATACCAGCAATGAAGTGGCGGTCTATGTAAAGCTGCCGAATGGCTTTTTTATTAGCACACCTGTAGGAAAATATAACCCCGACTGGGCGATAGCTTTTCACGAGGGCAAAGTGAAGCATATCTACTTTGTTGCCGAGACAAAAGGCTCCATGTCCACAATGCAGCTGCGTATGGTCGAGGAAGCAAAAATCCACTGCGCTCGCGAGCATTTTAAGGCTATCAGTACGGATTCTGTTGTGTATGACGTAGTGGACAGTTATGCGGCGTTATTGGATAAGGTGTTGAGTTGATTTATTTCATGAAATATTGACTTTGGGGAAATAGAGGAAAAGATTATGAGACTTATATGTTTTTCAGTTACAAATTATCGTAGTATCACGACAGCTCATAAAATTCAAATGAGTAATTTGACTGTTCTCGTTGGAAAAAACAATGAGGGAAAATCTAATATTTTACGAGCTTTGTCTTTAGCGATGGATATCATGAGATACTATTCTGAAAATCCACGAATTTCTCACATATCCATTCGCTCATTAAGGGTACGCTATAATTGGGAATCGGACTTTCCTATCTCTTTACAGGAACGAAAGCCTAATGGCAATTCATCTATTGATTTAACTTTTGAGCTGACAAATGACGAATTGCAAACTATTAGAACCACAACTGGCATTCGTTTAAATAGCAACTTGCCTATTCGAGTTTCTATGGGTAAATCAGATGCCATAATCGATATCCCCAAACGAGGCACGCCAGCATTTGCTAATGCTACAAACAAGCAACGAATAATCGAATTTGTGTGTAATAAAATTGATTTTAATTTTATTCCTGCAGTGAGAACGGATAACGATGCGATCAGGGTTCTCGAAAGGCTTATTGAGCGAGAATTATATTCCTTGGAGGAAAATCCAGATTATATTAATGCAACTGCCACTATTGAACGTTTACAACAACAAATTTTGGATGATATATCAGCTAGAATCGTTTTACCACTACAAACCTTTCTACCATCAGTTAGAGATATGCAAATTCATATTCAGAAAGACCAACGGAGGGCAGCATTACGCCGGAATATCGAAGTTATTATTAATGATGGAACCCCAACAGCAATTCAATCTAAAGGTGATGGAATAAAAAGCTTAGCTGCTCTTGCAATGCTTAATATATCTAATAGGCCAGACAGGGTTTCGGTTATTGCAATTGAAGAACCAGAATCGCATTTGCATCCAGAAGCAGCGCGGCAGTTATATAAAACAGTATCAGATTTATCAAAAAACTATCAAGTTATTTTAACTACACATAGTCCGTTGTTCGTCAATAGGATGAACTTACAAGAAAATATCATTGTGGATGGAGGGAAGGCAACCCCTGTAAAAAAAATAAAAGAGATCCGCGAAGTATTGGGTACAATTGTTTCAGATAACTTAATTAACGCTGAGTATATTTTAGTGGTTGAAGGAGAAGAAGACAAAATTGTTCTTGAGAAATTACTTCCGAATATGAGTGAGAAAATAAAAAGAGCAATGCATGCCGGAACCTTTATTATTGACCATGTTGGCGGTGCTGGTAATTTACCATATAAGCTTTCTTTACATAGAAGCATTCAATGTAAATATCATATTCTTTTAGATGATGATGATGCTGGCAGAGCAGCCGGTGAGCAAGCAGAGATTCAAGGTTTTGCAACAATTAGAAATATTACATATACAAAATGTAATGGTTCTCCGAACGCAGAGTTAGAAGACTGTTTTGCCGTAACTGCATATAAACAGGCAATTTTAGACGAGTTTGGAGTTACTCTTGATGTAAGCGAATTTCGAAGTAATGGAAAATGGTCGGACAGAGTAGCCACTTGTTTTAGGTCTCAAGGCAAGCAATGGGCGATAGAATTGAGAAAAAAGTGAAATTTGTTGTGGCAAATGCAGTCCCAGCCGATGCGAACATTACACTGAACCCGCATAAACGCACTTCGATAGATGCGCTTGTTACCGCCATAGAAGAAATGATTTAATCATTTTCTCATTGCTACTGCGACGAAAGAGAGGTGCCATCCGTCTTGGGACAACGCCTCTCTTCCTGCTTTTCCGTATCGGTTTGGGGTATGGTTCAAAATGTTTCCCTATTGAACTGCGCCTTTATCTTCGCCATTTTTTTATCTGCAGGGATTATAGAAGACGCGGATTGGGAAAGAGAGCTTTTCATATGCTTTTAGACAAGCTGAGCGTCAACACTATTGACCTGGAAGTCATGGTATGGAACAATATTGGCAAGAGCTTTTGGAAATCATTAGGGTTTCAGGAACGCAGCATATACATGAGATACACTGATCAATAGACGCTTATAAGGTCACCATCAATGGGGGCCTTTTAATACATCATTCGCAGACAATGCTTGAGAGGAACATCATATGATAACTATCTATGACTGGTTTGGCTATACGTTGACATTAAGGGAACGCTATCGGTTGATCAAAAAAGCTGGATTTGACGGGGTTTTATTGTGGTGGAGCAATGGCTTTGGACGTGACAGTTTAGGCTGGGATGATTACCGTAATGGGCCGCGGATCGCAAGAGAAGAGGGACTTTTTGTTGAGAATATCCATACACCGGTTCAGGATCAGGACAACCTTTGGCTTGACAATCTGGACGGTGAAGCCTTAACCGAGTGCTATTTGCAGTGCATTTCAGATTGTGCCGAGCTTGAAATCCCAACGATGGTAGTGCATCTGCCCGGTGATGACCATCCCTATCATGCGCCAGGAATGGATAGATTCAAGAGAATCGCTGAGAAAGCTGAAAGGCTTAACGTTAATGTTGCCCTTGAGAATTTGCGGAATCTTACGAACCTGACGTATGTTTTGGATCATGTGGATTCCAACCGAATCGGATTCTGCTATGACTGCGGACATCATTACCGCTACTATCCTGAGTATGACTTGCTATCTGCTTATGGTTATCGGCTAAAGGCGCTTCATCTGCATGATAACGGCGGAATACATAATCAGCATCGATTACCCTTTGATGGGGATATAAACTGGCTTGAAGCGATGAAGCATATTTCAAAGACGAATTATTCAGGTCCTACTGCTATTGAGGCAATGAACTGGGACTATCAAGATCTATCAGCCGAGGAATTCTTACATAAAGCGTTTGAACGGGCGAAAAGGCTTGAAGCACTGAGAATGTTTACAGAATCATAAATAGTAAAGAGGAGCAGACGATTATGGATGATTGGAAAAAGGATCGTATCGGTTCGGCATTAAGAGGAGAGAATCCAACAGTGATCGGACGCATGAAAACCGGTTTCGCGGTTATCGGGGATCCTCAGTTCCTTCCGGGTTATTGCATCTTGCTTGCATATCCAAAGGTAAGCTCGCTTAATGATTTGGATGCTGGTGCCAGGAAGGACTTCTTGTTTGATATGAGTCTATTAGGCGATGCTATTATGGATGTGTGTAAGCCACTGAGAGTCAATTATGATATCCTGGGCAACACCGACACATTTCTTCATGCACATGTTTTCCCGCGCTATGAATGGGAAGAGGAAGCAAAAAGGAAAGCCCCCGTGTGGCAGTATCCCAGGGAAAACTGGACTTTGGACAAATATCAGTTTTCTGAGAACACCCATGGCGATCTGAAGCAGAAATTAAGCCTGAAGTTGAATGCATTAATGGAGACGTACTATTGATTTATCAAGACATGATTGGGCTTTAAGGATGTAATATGGGAAAAGCATTGTCAGAGATGTCATTGGAAGAGCTGTGGGAGCTATTTCCTATTATTTTAAAGGAGCATAATCCTTTTTATAAGGATTGGTATACGGCTGAAAAAGAGGCTATAACAAAGGCCATCGGAGAAGATTGTGTAAAACGGATCAGCCATATTGGGAGCACCGCTGTCGAAGGCTTGATAGCAAAACCGACAGTTGATATTTTACTGGAGGTTGCGCCTAATTGTGATATCGAGCAGTTAAAGGCGAAAATCATCGGTGCCGGCTGGACACTCATGTCTTTTTACGATTATCCTGACTTGAAAATGACATTTAATAAGGGTTATACCCCGGAAGGGTTCGCAGAGAAGGTCTATCATTTGCATATGAGGTATTACGGTGATTGGAATGAGCTATACTTCAGGGATTACCTTAATGCCCACAGGGATGCTGCAAATGAATATGGGAAGCTGAAGCTGGGATTAATGGAGCAGTATAAACACAACAGGGATGGCTACACAGAGGCCAAAACGGAATTCATAAGTAAATACACTCAAATTGCGCGGTATGAGTTTGGGAATAGGTATAAGCCGGTATTATGAGCTTGTGGATTTAGGCCCAGTTGTCCATGAAGGCTTGAAGGGAGTCAACCACCTATGATTCGAACAGCTACAATCGATGATGTTTATCGCATTGCAGAAATCCATGTTATGGGCTGGAGGTTTGCTTACCGGAACATAATCTCTGAGGATTATCTATATAAGACAATGCACATTTCGAAAAGAGTAGTCGCATTTACAAAGCACATTGAGGAGCGCAATGAAGAAACCTATGTTTTCGAGGAAAACCAAATCATTAAAGCCTTTATGACAATAGGCAGATGCCGGGATTCGGATAAGCCAGATTGCTATGAATTATGGGGGCTTTATTATGATATCTGGGCATTGGCGTACTTTATGGACATATGTGATGATCCGGAAAAGATAGAAAAGATCAATGATATTATTCTGTACATCCTCGATCCGGAGTTTCAAAAAATACGTGAGGGATATGGACTGATATGGGTTAAAGACCGTCGGATATATCACGCATGCGGTTGGAGTCCCACCTTGCCTTTATATCAGATCGAAGGCCGCTTTATGCAAGCAGTCCCATACCCGATGATTGATTACCTCGACTTTATGTCTCATTTCAAGCTTGTGCACAGTTCAAAATGGTTTAAAGATTGCTTAAATCATTTAGAGCAGTTTAGAACAGAAAAAGGGACATATCTATTTCCCAAGGAATATCTGCGAAAAAAGTATAGTGATAAGGCTTTTCTCGACGAGGAGAATCTGTACTTAAAGCGAAATGAGCGCGAACTGATCAAGCGCGAGGTGGTAAGCACCATGAAAATGCTTGAGATACATAGAAGATTATAGTAACCGATAAGAGGTTCAGGGGATTGCTTTTGGTGGAGATATGGGCCGGATGGCGGACTGCAGTAGGCCTGATGGGGCATGAAGCTGAGCAAAATCCTGTGTATAGGGAGAGATAGAGCTGAATGATTGAGTACTGTAGTTCTCTGGAGAATAGATCAGATGAAGACTTTGAGGGGTTTTTCGAAGGCTGGCCCAACCCTCCAAGCCTTCAAAAGCGCATGAAGATTCTGCAGAATAGCGATTACATATGGTTGGCAGCAGATAGCACAACAGGCAAGATCATCGGGTTTATCAATGCCATTTCCGACAAAACGCTATGTGCATACATTCCGTTGCTGGAGGTATTACCGGAATACCGGGGTCAAGGCATTGGCTCTGAGCTGGTGCGCCTTATGCTGAACACGTTGAGTGATTATTATATGGTAGACTTGATATGCGATGAAAAGCTATCAGGTTTTTACTCACGTTTCAACATGTTCGAAGGCAAAGGCATGATGATACGTAATTACAGAATGCAATGCGGCAAGTAGTTTGAACATTCCGATTCATCAGCTCTGAAAACTAGATATTATGAGAAGGTGATTAAATGTGCGAGGCTTTTACACTATCAGATGCAATCAAGTATGCAGACCTCGGCAGAATTGAAGATTGGGTGCATTCCTTTTTATGTGGCATAGGTGACAATAGGCCCTTCTCCGAAGGTCTAAAGCTATATAAAAGGTACTATACACGTCCGGAGTTAGTAGATCTAGAAAACCTTACTCGGGTATGCGGACCTGAAGAAGGGACTAAGTATCCTGTAGATAGAGGTGGCTTTGAGTATAGAGTATCGGGGATTATGGAAGCCTTTCAGAAAGGTTGGGACATGCCTCCACTTATCGTGGGTTACCATGGTGGGCAATTCGAACTCAATGATGGCAATCATCGCTATGAAGCTTTGATAAGAAGCGGCGTTAAGCAGTATTATGTTATCTTCTGGTCTACCGATATAGAAGACTATCATGAAATTATTGCTAAATACCGATTGAGCACATAATATTGAAGGTTTTCAATCTCTACTGGGCATGATCATGCCTATTATGAAGAAAAAGGAGAATTTCAGTGAAGAGCCTTGACTATGTGAAGTTGAAGCAAGAAGTTATTGATGCCCTGGAAAAAAGCAGGTCTATTGTTCTTGCCACCTGCAGCAATAACAGAGTCACAGCCAGAGAAGTATATTATGCTTCAGATTTGCTCTGCCGTTTACCGCGTATACCATGAGGGTCTTGATGCCAGAGATGTCTTGCTGAATCTCTTTATGAGGCTATTAAAGTTTGAGTTCCAACTGTGACAGTAAAATGCATAAGGAGATGAATGAAATGTTTGAATTTAAGGATTTTGATTACATAACAGATGGTGAGATTGATTTGCGGATCCATACAAAGCAGCCTGCAAACGAAAAGATCGGTTATGTGCCAGCATACATATACGCGATTCATTTGCATGATGGACAAGAGATCATTGGAGAAATCAATCTTCGGATAGGCTATAATCGAGGCCTTTATTACGGGGGCCATATCGGTTACACCATAAAGAAGGAGTATCGCGGCCATCATTATGCTGCAAAGGCATGCAACCTGGTTAAGAGAGTCGCGAAGGCTCACGGCATGACAGAGCTGATCATCACCTGCAATCCCGACAATATACCCTCCATTAAGACCTGCGAAAGAATTGGCGCAGTATTTGTGGAGCTTGTGGATCTGCCTGAAGATAACGATATGTATCAGGAAGGCGAGAGGCAAAAAAATAGATACAGGCTTTCACTGTGTGATTAATTTCTGTCCGGC
>Ga0116192_1002822_pt1 | contig 11261 bp, 7 predicted proteins | sample AD_UKC113_MetaG_FD_89876 | JGI IMG/M metagenome (GOLD analysis project Ga0116192, IMG submission 89876) | Active sludge microbial communities of municipal wastewater-treating anaerobic digesters from Hong Kong - AD_UKC113_MetaG | ecosystem: Engineered > Bioreactor > Anaerobic > Digestate | place...
ATCCTCGGGTGTCAGCGGTCGTTTCTGAGACTTCAGTACGACGCTGAGCTGTCCGTTGGTCTCCAAAACTGCGTATTCCACATCATCAGGGTTCTGAATGCTGTGGAACCTGAGCTGCTCCAGCAAATCATTGACGGTGCACATCTCTTTTTTCATGTTTTTCTCCAGGAGCTTGCCGTTTCGAATGAGAACGGTTGGCTTACCGCAGATATAGTCCCTGATCCGAACTCCCTTTAAGGAGATCAGCGAGATCAAAAGCTGGCATATGACGATGACAGCGATGGGAACAAGCGCGTGATGAATATCCTTATCGTCCTCGGTAAGGGGGAGCGCTGCCAGCTCCGAAATCATGACAGCAACGGCAAATTCAAAGGGCTGTAGTTGGCCGATCTGCCTTTTTCCCATCATGCGCATGGTAATGACGATAACCACATAAAGCAGGAGCGTTTTCCAAATAAGGGTGAGAAACATTAGCCCCTCCGTTTTATGATAATTGGAATGAAGCTATGTTATCCCAAAAAAGAAGGGCTCATGCATGGATTCGCTTAGAAAAGGCTGATTTCTGGGGAGTTCACCGATTTTACCTCAAACTCCTCCCGCAAAAGGGAGTAGAGCTCCAGATCCTGATAGTCTCCGTTATGGAAGGTGGCCTTGCGCATGGTACCCTCATGGAAAAAGCCGCATTTCTCTACCACCTTGCGGCTGGCTGTATTGCCGCTCATGACATTGATTTGAATACGATTGATGGGCCTTGTGGCGAACATAAAGCCACAGAAAAGCTGAAGCGCCTCGGTCATATAGCCCTTGCCGCCATACTCCTGTTTAAACAGCTCATAGCCTACCTCAAAGCCGGCCTGGTAATCAAGGCCCTTGAAGTAGAGGATTTCACCCAGGTAATCCCCATCATGGGATAAAATCAGCATACGGCCTTCATCCTGTGACCAAAAGCCGGTTTGGCGGTATTCCTCCCGAAACTTGTTCAGGGGCTGTATGGACAGATGCCAGTAAGGCCCTTTGGCAGACATATCATGAATAAGCTCGTAGACATAATCAAGCTCGTCCGGATTAATGGTTCTTAAAATGACCCGCTTACCTGTTATCATTTCATCAATCCTCTCCATAAACAGCTATAAGAGCCTCGATTGTTGACCCCTGAAATATTATATCATATAATTTGAGTTAGTATCGTCCTACCCATGCAAGCAGGCACAGCACAAGGCCTGATTTCAAGCAAATCTGCCATTATTAGCATATTTTTTGATCTCAAGGAGGATTTAACCCATGTATTATGTCGGAATAGATCTGGGAGGAACCAATATTGCCGCAGGAATTGTTGATGAAAACGGAACCATCGTCAAAAAGGGCAGTATGCCTACAGGCCGAACGAGAGATGCTGAAGAGATCATCCACGATATGTGCGGGCTCGTCAAGGATTTGATGATTCAGGTCGGTATAACCGAAGGCGATGTTCATTCCATAGGCATCGGAAGCCCCGGAACCCCGGATCGAGAGAATGGTGTAATCCTCTATGCCAATAATCTTAAATTCAGAAATGTCCCCATGCGGGACCTCATTCAAAAGCATATTAATCTTCCCGTTTATCTTGAAAACGACGCCAATTGTGCCGCCATCGCCGAGAGTGTGGCAGGAGCCGCCAAAGAAGCGCAGTATGCTGTAATTATTACCATAGGAACAGGTATCGGCGGAGGTGTCATCATCAATAATAAGCTCTATACAGGCTTCAACGGAGCGGCAGGAGAGCTCGGACATACCGTTATTCGCTTAAACGGAGAGCCCTGCACATGCGGCCGCAAGGGCTGCTGGGAGGCCTATTCATCGGCCTCGGCTCTTATCGCCCAGACCATTGCCGCCGCCAAGGCAAACCCCCAATCCCAGATCAATGCGCTTGTAGAGGGAGATTTGCAGAAGATCAACGCGAAGACATCCTTTGACGCCATGCGCCTGGGAGACGAGGTGGGCAAGCAGGTGGTGGACAATTACATAACCATTCTGGCAGAGGCATTGGCCAATATGGTCAACGTCTTCCAGCCTGAGGTAATCGTTATCGGAGGCGGTGTGTCCAAGGAAGGTGAGACCCTTTTGACACCCTTAAGGGAGAAGATGTCGGGCCTTACCTATTGCGCTGAGGGCGTACCCAGCACCCGTCTGGTAACGGCGAAAATGGGCAATGACGCAGGTATTGTTGGCGCAGCCTTCATCTCCAAGGCATAAGCCTGAGGTAAAAAAGATAAACCAATAATAAAGGATTGCAGCAGGATTCATGAGAAATATCAAGCTTACCATTGAATATGACGGCTCCTCCTATCATGGCTGGCAGATGCAAAAAAACGCCATATCGGTGCAGGAGGTTATCTCCGGGGCTATTTTAAAGCTCACCGGGGAGCAGGTCATACTTGAAGGCGCTGGCAGAACCGACAGAGGCGTTCATGCCTACGGCCAGGTGGCAAGCTTTAAAACCGATAGCGCTATTCCCGGAGACAAGTTCTCAGTAGCGCTGAACAGATTCCTTCCCGACGATATCTGCATTGTGGCCTCCGAGGACGTGGATCCCGGGTTTCATGCCAGGTTTTCGGCCAAGGGCAAGCATTATCGCTATTTAATCATCAACCGTCGCCAGCGGTCCCCTATATGGGACAAACGCGCCTGGCATGTACGGGATGCTCTTAATATTCCGGCTATGGAGGAGGCTGCCCTGATCTTTCTGGGCAGGCACAATTTTGAGGCCTTCTGTGCCGCCGGACACCACATAAAAACCTTCGAACGCACCATCACCCGCTCAGAGTGGACACAAAACGGAGATATACTCCAATTTGACACTATGGGAGATGGCTATCTCTATAATATGGTTAGAATCATGGTAGGCGCTATGGTGGACATCGGAAGGGGTCGTTTTACCCCCGATGTGATCGCCAGGGCCATTGAGACCGGAAACAGGAATGATATTGGCATGACGGCGCCGGCGCAGGGGCTTTACCTCATGGAGGTCTTCTATTGATCGCTTAAATGTGATGATGCACCGCTTAAAAAGCATCACAGACGGTTGTCAGGACGGGAGCTTGATTTAAGATGCGGATGGTTGGCAAGCTATATAAGGGTACAGTTACGCTGGAAGAGCAAATCACTGAGGTTGATGAGGCTTTAGGAAGCTATCAGGACAGACTTGAAAAATGCCTGATGGATGTCTGCCAGAAGCTTAGCATTGAAGTGCCGCTCTGGCTTAGCAAGAATACGAGGGAATATGTCCGCTTCAGGCGAACCTCCTTTAACGCCGATCAATTCTTTAATCCGGTCAACTTCGACAGATTTGAGATACGCATTCTGGATTGAACGTATGAGGTGAAGCCATGGTTTTTTCGAGCTTGATTTTCCTGTTTGCCTTTCTGCCTCTTTGTCTGCTCCTCTATTATGCAATTCCCCGTAATTCATATCGAAATGTGCTTTTAGTGTCCATGTCTCTGTTTTTCTACGCATGGGGCGAGCCGAAGTGGATCTCCGTCATGCTTCTTTGCACCCTGGTGAACTATATCACCGGTATCCTTGCAGAAAAGCACAAAGGCAAATGGCAAAGCAGAGCAGCCCTTGTGGCCTCACTGATCATCAACCTGGGAGCCCTGGGCTTTTTTAAGTATGCCGGGTTCCTGGTGAGCAATCTGAATCACCTCACAGGTCTGTCAATTTCCTTTGCCGAGATCGCGCTGCCCATTGGCATCTCCTTCTATACCTTTCAGTCCATGTCCTATGTCATTGATGTCTACAGGGGCGAGGTGGAGGCACAGCGGTCCTATTGGAAGCTCCTTTTATATGTTTCCCTGTTCCATCAGCTTATCGCAGGACCCATTGTGCGCTATAAGGATATCGCAGCCGAGATTGAAAACCGAAGGGTAACCCTGGACACCTTCAGTGCCGGCATCAACCGGTTCGTGGTGGGTCTTGGCAAGAAGGTGATATTGGCAAACACAGCCGGTAAGCTGTCAGCGCTGTTTCTGGATATACCCGCGGCCGACATGTCGGTTTTAGGCGGATGGTATGGGATCATACTCTTTGCCATTCAGATTTACTTCGATTTTTCGGGCTATTCCGATATGGCCATCGGCCTCGGCAAGATGTTCGGATTCACCTACAAGGAGAACTTCGATTATCCCTATATCTCCAAGTCGGCCACAGAGTTCTGGCGGCGATGGCATATCTCCCTGGGCACCTTTTTCAGGGATTATCTGTATATCCCCTTAGGCGGCAACAGGCACCATCACATCCGGAACCTGACCATCGTCTGGCTTCTGACGGGGCTGTGGCACGGTGCCAGCTGGAATTTCATCCTCTGGGGCTTGTATTATGGCCTTTTGATCATCCTTGAAAAGCTCTTCCTGGATAAGTGGCTTAAAAAGCTTCCCGCTGTTTTTAACCATATCTATCTCCTCTTTATCGTTTTAATCGGATGGGTTTTCTTTTACTATACCGATCTTTCGAGAGCGGCAGGCCTCTTAGGTGTGCTCTTTGGCATAAATGGCAATCCCATTGTGAATACAGAGCTGTCCATCACCTTCCTGAATAATGTGATCTTTTTTGTCATCGCCATCCTGGCCTGCACACCCCTGGCAAAAGTGCTGAACAGAAGGATCAATACCCTGGCAGCACCCCATGCAAAAGCCTTTATTCTGTACCGGGAGGGCATCATACCGCTTATGAATGCGGGTCTTCTTTTAATCTCGGTGCTGCATTTGGTGGGGCAGAGCTATAACCCGTTTTTGTATTTCAGGTTTTAGGGCCTATGGGAGGATCACCTATGAAAAAGTATCATCTTAATGTTATACTCTTTCTGCTCATCCTGGGGGTTTTCGCGCTGCTGAATCTCTTCCAGACCGACAGGCCCACTGTCTCTCAGCTGGAAAACCGGGCCCTTAAGGCCAAGCCGGCCTTAACCCTCAGTACCCTCTTTGACGGCAGCTATCTTAAGGACCTGGAGGAGTACTATGCCGACACCTTCGTCTTCCGCGAGACATGGGTCCGCCTGGCCAATGACCTGGAAAGCCTCAGAGGCTTTACCGACGATACAGGGGCGGTCTTTCTGACCTACAACAACAATGTGGCCGACACCATGGTGGGGCCGGAGCCTGAAATGGGTGGTACTGCGGGTGAGTCGGACGATTACGGCACCACAGCCCCGGAGACATCTCAAGGTGCATCAGGTGAGCCCTCGGGGCAGTCCTCCAATGCCTCTCCCGAAATCGACGGGCCTGTCTCAGTGATCATATCCCCCGACCAGTCCCCGGATCGCCAGGCTCAACCTCAGGCAACCCCGGAGGAGAACCAGCCCGAGGTGTCGCCCCCGCCTTCTCAGGAGCCCTTAAAGGAGACCCCTTCAAGTACACCCCGCCCTGAGGATCTGGAACCCAAAAAGGTGGGTGGCCTTCTCATCGCCAATGGAAGGGCCATGGAGACCCACTACTTCCAGGACAGCTTCTGCAAGGTTTATGCCGAGACCCTTAACGCCTTCCAGGAAAAGCTGCCCGAGGGCGTCAAGGTCTATTCCCTTGTAGCGCCCACATCCATTGAGTTCTACAATGTGGATAAATACAAGGATATCACAGCCCCGCAGGATCGGACTATTGCTACCATCAACGGTTATTTTAATGCGGGCATTACCCCGGTGGATGCCTATACACCTATATCCGAGCACAGGGATGAATACCTCTATTTCAGGACCGATCACCACTGGACGGCCACAGGGGCCTATTATGCCTATACCGGATTGATGAAGGCCTTGGGGGAGGAGCCTGTTCCTTTAAGCCGGTATGAAACCGAAGAGGTGGAGGGCTACCTGGGTTCACTGTACCAAAGCACCCTCAACAGAGCGCTCCAGTCCAATCCCGATACCATTGTGATCTACAAGCCCTTTACACCCCATGAATACCACATCTATTACGACGGACCTATAAAGATGAATATCATTGATAAGAACCGCCTGAAGGATCAGAACAAGTACAGAGTCTTTATGAGCGGTGACAGACCATGGAGCGTTATCAAAACCGATGTTGCCAATGGGAAGAAGATCGTGATCATCAAGGATTCCTATGGCAATGCCATGATACCCTTTCTACTGCCCCATTTCAGCGAGATCTATACCGTCGATCCCCGCCAGTACAAGAACAATGTCCTGGAGTTGATTGAAGAGCAGGGCATCGAGCATGTGCTTTTCCTCAATTATGTAAACGCCACAGGCCAGACAAGCTTCCTTGATCTGATTACCCAGATGACTCAGCGTTAAAAAAACTCATAAAAAAAGCGGTGCCGTTTGTTGACATCGCGTTGGGCTTGTGTTAGAATTATTAACTGCATTATTATATTAGCTGTTATTGTATTCAAAATCCAGTTTGTGCAATATTGCCGTATTTTCTTCTTGCATTATAGCACAATTGTATGAATGATACAATACATGTCAATAATCTTTTTATGGCACTAAAATATAGATCGGGAGAATGATAATTTGATTTATTTAATTATCCGCATAACCTGACTGGCTAGAATAAACGAACATTGTGAGGAATCATGATGTTACGCCAGAATGGATTCATCTTCCCCCTCTATATTTTTATGTCTTTTTGTCCAAAATATGCAGTCCTTATGAGGTGATAGGAATGGTTCATCCAGTCAAATTGGGCAGAGTCACACGCATGAGTTTTTCCAGGATCAACGAAGTTCTCGAGATGCCCAACCTGATCGAAGTCCAGAAGAATTCATACAAGCAGTTCCTTGAAGAAGGTCTTAAGGAAGTGTTGAAGGATGTATCCCCCATAACCGATTACACCGGAAATCTGATTATGGAGTTCATCGACTATACTCTTGAGACCGATAACATCAAGTACTCGGTTGATGAATGCAAGGAAAGGGACACCACGTACTGCGCACCCCTTAAGGTTAAAGTGCGCCTGATCAATAAGGAAACAGGAGAAGTAAAGGAACAGGAAATCTTCATGGGCGATTTCCCGCTCATGACCGATACCGGCACCTTTGTTATCAATGGTGCTGAGCGTGTTATCGTCAGCCAGCTGGTTCGTTCTCCCGGCGTTTATTATGCCAGGGAAAAGGATAAGTCCGGCAATAACCTGTTTTCCAACACTGTTATCCCATACCGCGGTGCCTGGCTGGAGTATGAGACCGATTCAGCCGAGGTCATCTATGTTCGTATAGACAGAACCAGAAAGCTGCCTATTACCCAGTTCCTGCGCGCCCTGGGCTTCGGTACCGATGTGGAGATCTTAAATCTCTTTGGTGAGGAACCCAAGCTTCAGGCTACCATCTCCAAGGATGGCACAAAGAGCCGTGAAGAAGGGCTCTTCGAGGTGTACAAGCGTCTTCGTCCGGGAGAACCTCCCACCGAGGAAAGCGCCAGCACCCTCATTAACAACCTGTTCTTTGATCCCAAGCGCTATGACCTTTCTAATGTAGGACGCTATAAGTTCAATAAGAAGCTGGCTCTGGCCAACCGTATCCGCAATACCATGGCTGCCGAGGACATCAAGGATCTTCAGACCGGCAAGGTTCTGGTGAAGGCCGGTGAGGAGATCAACGAGGAGAAGGCCTGGAAGATCCAGAACAGCGGTGTCAACGAGGTTTTAATCGAGGTTGAAGGCAAGACCGTCAAGGTTGTGGGCAACATGACCGTCGATATCTCCGGCTATATCGGCTTTGATCCCGCTAAGGCAGGCATCAACGAAAAGGTTCGTTATGACGTACTCATGGCTATTCTTGCTGAAAACAAGAAGGCCAAGGAGGATGAACTGATTGCTGTTCTGAAGGCTAATCGGGACAATCTGATGCCCAAGAACATCACCAAGGAGGACATCGTTGCATCCATCAGCTATATCCTCAATCTGGACCATGGCGTCGGCCATACCGACGATATCGACCATCTGGGCAACAGACGTCTGCGCTCTGTCGGTGAGCTTCTGCAGAACCAGTTCCGCATAGGTCTTGCCCGTATGGAGAGAGTGGTTCGTGAAAGAATGACCATTCAAGATATCGATGCGGCAACACCTCAGGCTCTCATCAATATTCGCCCTGTAGCTGCGGCTATTAAGGAGTTCTTTGGTTCCTCTCAGCTGTCTCAGTTTATGGACCAGACCAACCCGCTGGCCGAGCTTACCCATAAGCGCCGTCTGAGTGCATTGGGCCCCGGCGGTCTGTCCCGTGACCGTGCGAGCTTTGAAGTCCGCGACGTTCACCATTCCCATTACGGCCGTATGTGCCCCATAGAAACCCCAGAAGGACCCAACATCGGTTTGATCGGTTCTCTTTCCACCTATGCCCGTATCAACGAGTACGGCTTCATTGAAGCACCGTACCGCAAGGTGGACAAAGCCGAGGGCCGTGTCACTGATCATTATGAATATATGACTGCCGATGAAGAAGACCATTATATCGTAGCCGAGGCAAACGAGCCTCTGGACGAAAACGGCTACTTCATCCATAAGCGTGTCGGCTGCCGTTTCCAGGAGCAGATCCTGGAGGTAGACAGGAACAACGTGGACTACATGGACGTATCCCCGAAGCAGCTTGTTTCTGTGGCTACAGCCATGATCCCCTTCCTTGAAAACGACGACGCCAACCGTGCCCTCATGGGCTCCAACATGCAGCGTCAGGCTGTGCCCCTCATCAAGCCCCAGGCACCTATCGTTGCCACAGGTATTGAATACAGGGCTGCCAAGGACTCCGGCGTCTGCGTTCTGGCCAAGAACCCCGGTGTTGTTGAGAAGGTAACAGCCAGTGAAATCGTTATTCGCAACAACAAGGGCGGAAAAGACCAATACAAGCTTTTGAAATACAAGCGCTCCAATCAGGGCACCTGCATCAACCAAAGGCCCATCGTCAGGAAGGGTGAAACCGTTGAAGAGGGCGATGTCATTGCTGACGGTCCTTCCACCGAGAACGGCGAAATCGCGCTGGGCAAGAATGTCCTCATCGGCTTCATGACCTGGGAGGGCTACAACTACGAGGATGCTATCCTGATTTCCGAGGAGCTTGTTCGTGACGACGTTTATACCTCCATCCACATAGAAGAATACGAGTCCGAATCCCGCGACACCAAGCTGGGGCCTGAGGAAATCACCCGTGATATCCCCAACGTGGGCGAGGATTCCTTAAAGGATATTGACGAAAGAGGCATCATCCGTATCGGTGCCGAGGTTCGTTCCAGCGACATCCTGGTTGGTAAGGTAACCCCCAAGGGTGAAACCGAGCTGACGGCAGAAGAAAGACTTTTGCGCGCCATCTTCGGTGAAAAGGCCCGCGAGGTTCGTGATACCTCCTTAAGAGTGCCTCACGGCGAGTCGGGTATTGTTGTGGACGTTAAGGTTTTCACCCGTGAAAACGGCGATGAGCTGCCCCCCGGAGTCAATCAGCTGGTTCGTGTTTACATCGCCCAGAAGAGAAAGATTTCTGTGGGTGACAAGATGGCTGGACGCCATGGCAACAAGGGCGTTATTTCCAGAATTCTTCCTGTTGAGGATATGCCCTTCATGCCTGACGGCACGCCGCTTCAGATCGTGCTCAACCCATTGGGCGTTCCTTCCCGTATGAATATCGGTCAGGTGCTGGAGGTTCATCTGGGCTATGCCGCAAAGGCATTAGGCTGGAAGATCGCAACACCTGTATTTGACGGTGCCAACGAGCAGGATACCTTCGATACCCTTAAGCTGGCAGGCCTGCCCGAGGACGGCAAGACCGTTCTTTACGACGGACGCACCGGTGAACCCTTTGACAGCCGTGTTACCGTAGGATACATGTACTACCTGAAGCTGGCTCACTTGGTTGATGATAAGATCCATGCCCGTTCCACCGGTCCGTACTCACTGGTTACCCAGCAGCCTCTCGGCGGTAAGGCCCAGTTCGGCGGACAGCGCTTCGGAGAAATGGAAGTTTGGGCCCTGGCAGCCTACGGTGCAGCTTACTCCCTGCAGGAGGTGCTCACCGTTAAATCCGACGACGTGGTTGGCCGTGTCAAGACCTATGAAGCCATTGTCAAGGGCGAGAATGTGCCTGAACCGGGTATCCCCGAATCCTTCAAGGTGCTTATGAAGGAGCTTCAGAGCCTTGCGCTGGATGTGAAGGTCTTCAGCGATCAGCATGAGGAGATTGAGATCAAGGAATCCATCTACGACGATCTGGAAGAGCTTGATGTCAATATTGAAGGCCGTGAGGACGAAACCATGTCCTACCTCGACTTTGATGATGAGGAAGGCAAGGATTTGATTGATGATGAGTTCGAGATAGACAATGTCGACATAACCGAGTTCCCTGAGGGCGGAGAGCTTAACGAAGACCTGGTGGGAAATATGTTCGGTGTCGATGACGAAGTCTCGGACGACGATGATGATATATAGGAGGGTGACCGGCAGTGTTTGAATTAAATAATTTTGATGCCATACAGATTGGTCTGGCCTCACCTGAAAAAATCCGCGAATGGTCCCGCGGCGAGGTTAAAAAGCCCGAGACCATCAACTACAGAACCCTGAAGCCCGAACGCGACGGTTTGTTCTGTGAAAGAATCTTTGGTCCTACCCGTGACTGGGAGTGCCATTGCGGAAAGTATAAGAGAGTTCGCTATAAAGGCATTATCTGCGACCGCTGCGGCGTTGAGGTGACACGCTCCAAGGTTCGCCGTGAGCGTATGGGCCATATCGAGCTGGCAGCCCCTGTTTCTCATATCTGGTACTTCAAGGGCATTCCCAGCCGCATGGGTCTTTTGCTGGATATGTCCCCCAGGGCCCTGGAAAAGGTTTTGTATTTTGCATCCTATGTGGTCATCGATCCGGGAAGCACACCCCTTTCACAGAAGCAGGTCCTGAATGAAAAGGAATACCGTGAGAGTATCGAGAAGTTCGGCAGCAACTTCCGTGCCGGCATGGGTGCAGAGGCCATCAAGGAGCTTCTGGCTCAAATGGATCTTGAGAAGCTTTCCAAGGAGCTTCGCGATGAGGTTGAAAACTCCAACGGACAGAAGAAGATCCGCGCCATCAAGCGTCTGGAGGTTGTTGAGGCCTTCCGCTTCTCAGGCAACAAGCCTGAATGGATGATCCTCGACACCATCCCTGTTATTCCTCCCGAGCTTCGTCCTATGGTGCAGCTGGATGGCGGACGTTTTGCCACCTCTGACTTAAACGATCTCTATAGAAGAGTCATTAACCGTAACAACCGCTTAAAGAGGCTTCTGGACCTCGGCGCACCCGAGATCATCGTCAGAA
>Ga0116192_1002825_pt1 | contig 11256 bp, 10 predicted proteins | sample AD_UKC113_MetaG_FD_89876 | JGI IMG/M metagenome (GOLD analysis project Ga0116192, IMG submission 89876) | Active sludge microbial communities of municipal wastewater-treating anaerobic digesters from Hong Kong - AD_UKC113_MetaG | ecosystem: Engineered > Bioreactor > Anaerobic > Digestate...
GATATAATCGCGCCGTCCGACATGATGGACGGCAGGGTGGGGTCGATAAGGAGGGCTCTTGACGATAACGGATTTGAGAGCGTACCCGTCATGGCATACTCCGCAAAATATGCGTCGTCTTTTTACGGGCCTTTCAGGGAAGCGGCCGGCTCGGCTCCGCGGTTCGGGGACAGAAAAAGCTACCAGATGGATCCTGCCAATTCGGACGAGGCACTGAGAGAGGTGTGGCTGGATATCGAGGAGGGGGCCGACATTGTTATAGTCAAACCCGCTATGGCCTATATGGACGTGATCAGGAGGGTAAAAGACGAGTTCGGTTACCCTGTGGCTGCGTATAACGTGAGCGGTGAGTACAGCATGGTTAAAGCCGCGGCGAAAAACGGATGGATTGACGAACGAGGAATAGTGATGGAACTGCTTACCGGCATCAAGCGGGCGGGCGCGGATATAATAATCAGCTACCACGCCAAGGATGTTGCCAGGTGGCTGCAGGATAATAAGTGAGGTTTGGGCAATAAACCGGCAAGCCGGGCTGCGGGCGCCCCTCCGTTCCAAGGTTATGTATACGGTGTAAACAAGGTTCGTGTTGGGAGATGGTTTGATGATAATTTCCTGGAACACAACAAATGAGTGCAATATGTATTGCAAACATTGTTACCGGGATGCGGGCGTCAAAGCTGATGAAGAACTGAGCACCGAAAAGGGGCTCGGGCTGATCGAACAGATTGCCCGGGCCGGATTCAAGATAATGATTTTCAGCGGCGGAGAGCCGCTTATGCGCGACGACATTTACACCCTGGTTTCATATGCGAGGGAGAAGGGGCTCAAGCCGGTTTTTGGAACAAACGGCACTCTTATCACCGGAGAAACGGCAGAACGCTTAAAGGAAGCCGGCGCGGCTGTGATGGGAATCAGCCTTGACAGCGTGGATCCCCGTAGCCATGACGATTTCCGGGAGATGCCGGGTGCCTGGCAGGGTGCGGTCGACGGTATGAGGGCATGCCGCGAAGCGGAACTGCCTTTTCAAATTCATACCACCGTCATGGATTGGAACATGGGAGAGGTTGAAAAACTTACCGATTTTGCTTCAAAAACAGGTGCCGTGGGACATCACATTTTCTTCCTAGTGCCGACGGGCAGGGCGGTCAATATCGAGGCTGAATCCCTCAGGGCGGAGCAATATGAGGAACTGTTGATAAGAATAATGAGAAAACAGGCTCAAACTCATATTGAATTGAAACCGACTTGCGCCCCCCAGTTCATGCGGATTGCCGCGCAAATGGGCGTTAAAACCCGTTTCGCAAAAGGTTGCCTGGCCGGACTGTCGTACTGCATAATCAGTCCGAAAGGCATAGTGCAGCCGTGCGCTTATCTCAATATTCCGGCGGGAGATGTACGTGAGAAAAGCTTCGGGGAAATATGGGCCGGCGCTGAGATATTCAAAAACCTCCGCACAGAAGAATACAAGGGCGGCTGCGGAACCTGCGGGTACAAAAGAGTGTGCGGCGGATGCCGCGCCCGCGCCTATTTCTACCATGGGGACTACATGGCCGAGGAGCCGTGGTGCCTGTACCGCGGGAGAAAGGGACAATGAGAGTGGCATTGGATACTACGGACAGAAAGCTGTTGGGTTTGATCCAGGCCGGGTTTCCCTTGGTGCCGGAGCCCTACCGCACGCTGGGCGAAATGCTCGGCGTCAGCGAAGACGAGGTAATCGGACGGATCGGCCGGCTTATTGAAAATGGGGTCATCCGCAGGTTAGGCGGCATTTTCGATTCGGGGAAGCTTGGTTATCACGGTGCTCTCTGCGCGGCGAGGGTGGAAGATGAACGGATCGGCGAAGTAGCGGAAGCGGTAAACAGCTTTTCGGGGGTCACGCATAACTATTTGCGGGAGCACTATTTCAATATGTGGTTTACGGTCCTGGCCCGGTCGCGGGAGGAGTTGGAAGAAATCATCGGCAGCATTAAAGAACGCGCGGGGATTGTGGAGATGATGATTCTTCCGGCAGAAAATATCTTTAAGATCAGGGTGAAATTTGATCTTTAACGGGGTGTCTGGTTTGCTTGACGAGATGGACAGAAAAATTGTACGGGAACTGCAAAACGGTTTGCCGCTGGTCAGCAGGCCTTTTAAAGTAGTTGCCGACAAGCTTGGCTTGTCCGAGGACGAATTGATCGGCAGGGTCAGGATTTTTATAAAGAACGGACAGATCAGGCGGTTCGGGGCGGCTCTCCGCCATCAGGACCTCGGCTTTACGGCCAATGCGATGGTTGTCTGGGATGTGCCGGAAGAAAAAGTAGCGGAAGTTGGCAGAGCGATGGCGGACTTCGAGGAGGTGACCCACTGCTACCAGCGGCCCCGCCGGCCGGGCTGGCCGTACAACTTGTTTACCGTTGTGCACGGACAGTCTCGCGACGAATGTGTAAAGATCGTTGAAAAACTGTCGCGGGCAACCGGCATGGACCGGTACAACATGCTCTTCAGCGTAGCCGAGCTGAAAAAGAGCAGCATGCGTTACTTTGAATAGCCGCATTGAAAAAAACGACATGTTATGCATGAAAGGGGCACCGGAAAATGCGAGGAAGGTATTCAAAATCGGCAGCCCTGTTCGAGGAGGCCATGACGTTAATACCGGGCGGTGTCAACAGTCCGGTCAGGGCTTTTAAACCTGTCGGTGTCAATCCGGTTTTTATCAGAAGCGGAAGAGGACCCTTCATCTATGACGAGGACGGAAACGAGTACATAGATTTTGTAGGTTCGTGGGGTCCGCTGATCCTCGGCCACCGTCACCCGGGGGTGGTGGAAGCCCTGGCGCGATGTCTTAACGAGACGGGCACCAGTTTTGGCGCTCCCACGGAACTGGAGACAAAGCTTGCCAAAATGATCGTGGAAGCCGTGCCTTCAATAGAAATGGTAAGACTGGTCAACTCGGGTACTGAAGCTGCGATGAGCGCGCTGAGGCTTGCGCGCGGGTATACCGGCAGGAACAAGATAGTAAAATTTGAGGGCTGCTACCACGGACACGCGGATTTTCTTTTAATCAAAGCAGGCTCAGGCGCGCTCAGTCTGGGCGTGCCCACCAGCCCGGGAGTGCCGGCAGCTTCGGCGGCAAACACCATAGCGGCAAGATACAACGATCTGGATAGTCTGAAAGAGATATTTTCTGCTGAAGGTGACGACATAGCCGCGGTTATTGTCGAGCCGGTAGCGGGAAACATGGGCGTGGTACCCCCGGCGCCGGGCTTTCTGGAAGGACTGCGCGAACTGACTTTGCATTACGGCAGCATCTTAATATTTGACGAGGTCATGACTGGTTTCCGGGTGGCTTACGGAGGCGCTCAACAACTCTACGGGGTTAAGCCGGACCTGACTTGCCTGGGCAAGGTTATCGGTGGGGGCCTGCCGGTGGGGGCTTACGGGGGCAGAAAGGAAATTATGGAGTATGTGTCTCCGGCTGGGCCGGTTTATCAGGCCGGCACGCTGTCGGGGAACCCACTGGCAGTGACGGCCGGCATCGCAACCCTGGAAATTTTAAGACGGCCCGGGTTTTATGAAGACCTGGAAAAAAAGGCGGCTGCCCTCGAAAAAGGACTTGAAGATGCTGTCCTTGAAGCAGAAATCGAAGTATGCCTGAACCGGGCTGGTTCAATGCTGTGCGCCTTCTTTACCGGGGAAAGGGTCGGCGATTATACCTCCGCCTGCATGTCGGATACATCCCGATATGCCGCGTTCTTTAAAAAGATGCTTGAACGGGGAGTATATCTGGCACCATCGCAGTTTGAAGCGGCTTTTGTATCGGCCGCCCACGGCGGAAGGGAGATTGAACTTACTGTCGAAGCCGCGCGGGAGGCTTTTAAGGCAGCGAGGGAAGTAAAGCAAGGGGGATGATCAATTCCACTTTGTGAAATTATTTGCGGATTGATAAAGGAAACTATTTCGTATATAATTATTGGCAGGAAGGACAATTTAATAGAGCCTGACGGTAACGCCGGGGCGTTTCCGGAGGGTTGTACGGACGACTCTGCGAAGAAGGGGACACCTGATCTCAAGGAGGGGGGAATGGTATAAAAACCCTTTTTTCGCGTTGCGAAAAAAGGGTTTTTAATTTGGGGAGGGTTGTGAATGGAACGAAGGATAGGCGTAATCGGAATCGTCGTTGAAGAAAGGGAAAACGTGCAGAGGCTGAACAATATATTAAGCGAGTACAGTGAGATTATAGTCGGTAGGATGGGCGTGCCTTACCGGGAGCGCAACCTTTTCGTCATTTCGCTGATTATTGACGGATCTACCGACGAAGTCGGGGCCATGACCGGGAAACTCGGCGCGCTGAAGGGAATTAGGGTGAAGACGGCGCTGGTGACGAAATAATTTGCCAGGGGGCTGTTTGTTTTGAACTACCGAGTGGAGAAAGATTCGCTGGGTGAGTTGAGAGTTCCGGCAGATGCATACTACGGCATTCATACCGCAAGGGCCGTGAGAAATTTTCCCGTTTCCGGGATTAAGACGCATTCAGCTTTAATCAGGGCAATTGCACAGGTAAAACAGGCGGCAGCCCTGGCAAATATGAATGTGGGACTGCTGGACCCGGAGATCGGCCGATATATTGTGCGTGCTGCGGAAGAAGTAGCCTCCGGCATGCTGGCGGACCAATTCATCGTCGACGCTTTCCAGGGCGGAGCAGGAACTTCCACCAATATGAATGTCAACGAGGTAATTGCCAACAGGTCGATTGAACTGATGGGGGGCGAAAAGGGAAAATACGATATGGTGCATCCCCTGGATCATGTAAACCTGTCCCAGTCGACAAACGACGTCTATCCCACCGCCCTGAGGGTGGCTGCCATAGGGATGGTTCTGAAACTGAGCGACGCATTAGCGGGACTGCAGGGTGAACTACAGAAGAAAGAGGCGGAGTTTGCCGGTGTCTTAAAACTGGGCCGCACCGAGTTGCAAGACGCCGTACCGTTAACGCTGGGCCAGGAGTTTAGCGCTTTTGCCGAGGCGGTGGCCAGGGACCGCTGGCGACTCTACAAGGTGGAAGAAAGACTGCGCCAGGTAAACCTGGGGGGAACGGCGGTAGGAACCGGCCTTAACGCCAATCCCGGATACATATATGCAGTTGTTGAAGAACTGAGAAACATTACCGGATTTGGATTGGCCAGGTCGGAAAATACAGTCGACCTTACCCAGAACGCGGATGTTTTTTCGGAAGTGTCAGGATTACTGAAAGCAACGGCGGTAAATCTGGCCAAAATAGCTGGGGATCTGAGGTTGCTTTCCTCCGGGCCGCTGGGAGGATTAGCCGAGATAAGGCTTCCGGAGGTGCAGGCCGGGTCGTCGATTATGCCCGGCAAGGTTAATCCCGTGATACCGGAAATGGTTACGCAGGTAGCCTTTCAGGTGATGGGAAACGACCAGGTTTTGGCAGCGGCGGCTGCCGCCGGTCAACTTGAATTAAACGCCTTCATGCCTTTAATCGCGCAGAACCTGCTTCACTCCCTGGAGATTCTTGTAAACGCGGTTTGTATTCTTGCGGAAAAATGTATCAGGGGAATCAGGGCGAACGAAGAGAGATGCCGGCGCTGGCTTGAAGAAAGTCACGGTTTCATAACCGCCCTGACGCCGCACATAGGTTATGAGAGGGCGGTGGAGTTCGTTCACAAGGCTCTTTCGGAAGGGAAAAAGCTCAAGGACGTGGTCACGGATTCGGGTTTATTCAAGGCTGAGGAACTTAAAGCTGTTTTTGCGCCCGGTGAACTTACCAGACCGGGCATTGCAGGGGAAAAGTATCTGAAGAAAAGCAGGTGATTATGAGGTGAGTGTTGGCAATCTCAACGAAACACCGCGGGGCAGCAGGCTGCACATAGCCATTTTCGGCAGGAGGAACGCCGGCAAGTCAAGCCTGATTAACGCGTTGACCAATCAGGATATTGCCATTGTTTCCGATATTCCGGGCACAACCACGGACCCAGTGTATAAATCGATGGAAATCCTCCCGGTTGGACCGGTTGTAATAATCGATACGGCCGGTATCGACGATGTGGGCGAACTGGGCGGATTGAGAATTAAGAAAACCGTCGCCGTTCTCAACAAGACGGATTTGATGGTTCTGGTTGTTGATCCAGCTCAGGGTGCCGGCGAATACGAGATCGATCTCATCAAAAAAGCACGGGAGCAGGGAGTGCCGGTTGTAGGAGTAATCAACAAAATAGATCTCGCACCCGACGTAAATGTGCAAGAAACTGAAGAAATTCTTAACATCCGGGTGATACCGGTAAGTGCGCTGACCAGGCAGGGTATTGAAAACTTAAAGAAAGAAATTGTAAAATCAGCACCCAAGGAGTGGACCGCACCCACCATTGTCGGGGACCTTATCGCCCCCGGCGATACGGTGGTGCTTGTGGTGCCGATCGACCTTGCCGCGCCGAAAGGCAGGCTTATCCTTCCACAGGTTCAGACCATCAGGGATATTCTCGACAATGACGCCTGTGCCCTTGTTGTCAAGGAGAGGGAGCTTAAGAAAGCTCTGTCCAGGCTGGCAGGCAAACCAAAAATTGTAGTAACCGATTCCCAGGCTTTCTTGAAAGTGGACGCGGACACTCCCAAAGACGTCTTGATGACCTCGTTTTCAATTCTTTTTGCCCGCTTCAAGGGAGACCTCGAGACTTTGGTGGCAGGCGCCCTGGCGGCAGATGAGCTGAAGCCCGGGGACAGGGTGTTGATCGCTGAAGCGTGTACCCATCACAGGGTTGCGGACGACATAGGAACCGTTAAAATACCGCGCTGGCTTCGTCAGAAGGCGGGCGGTGAACTGCGCTTTGACTGGTCGAGCGGCATCGAGATGCCGACTGATCTGGGAAAATACAAGTTGGTTGTTCACTGCGGCGCCTGCATGATAAACCGCAAGGAAATGCTTCACCGGATTATGCAGGCTACCACCGCGGGAGTGCCGATTGTAAACTACGGAGTTCTGATTGCTCATTTACACGGAATTCTGAGGCGGGCGCTCACACCTTTCCCGAACGCCCTGCGCATTCTTGAAGAAGCCGGGAAGGGATCCGGCCCGGACGGCCAAAGAGTTACCGGAAACGCCAGCGCGTGACACATCTGGCAAATACTGCGAATGCCTGTGAGTCGGCGGTACGGCATTAACGCTAAACTCCCGAAAAACCGAAATATTTATAAAAAGCGTTTTGATCCTTGTTGGACTTTGTTTAGAGGTTGGATGATTAGGTGTTTCAAAAACTATTGTACGAGGAGTGATGGGTGTGTACGCTACCAAAGCTGATTTTATAGACGACGGCTTAATTTGCGGCATTTTGAGGGATGCCGAAAATGCCTCCCGGGAAGAGATTGAAAGGATTATTGAGAAAGCATTGCTTTGCAAGGGGCTGACACCTTACGAAGTTGCCGCGCTGCTTCAGACAGATGAAAGCGGGATTCTGGAAAAAATATATGAAACAGCGGCTTACATTAAAGAAAAAATATATGGAAAAAGGCTGGTATTTTTCGCGCCCCTGTATATCAGCGATTATTGCATGAACAATTGTGTTTACTGCGGTTACAGGCGTGACAACAAATTCAAACGCCGCAGGCTGACAATGGAGGAGATAAAACGCGAAGTCCAGGTGCTCGAGGATATGGGTCACAAGCGCATTGCCCTGGAGTGCGGTGAAGATCCAAAAAATTGCCCCATCGAATACGTTTTAGAGGCCATTGACGCTATCTATTCGGTTAAAGAAAAAAACGGCAGTATCAGAAGGATAAATGTCAATATAGCCGCTACGACGGTGGAAAACTACAGGCGTCTGAAAGAAGCAAAAATCGGCACGTACATCCTGTTCCAGGAGACCTATCACAGGCCTACTTACGAGCGGATGCACCCTTCCGGGCCGAAGAGGGACTATGACTGGCACACGTGCGCCATGGACCGGGCCATGGAGGGAGGCGTTGACGACGTAGGCGTCGGCGTGCTTTTCGGTTTATATGACTACAAGTACGAAGTCGTCGCCATCCTGCTGCACGCTTTGCACCTCGAGGAAGCATACGGGGTCGGTCCGCACACCATTTCCGTTCCCAGGATGAGGCCGGCCCGTGGTGTGACTCTGGAGAATTTCCCGCACCTGGTTTCTGACGCCGACTTTAAAAAGATCATTGCCGTTCTACGCATGGCAGTTCCTTATACCGGAATCATCCTTTCAACGAGGGAGAGCCCGGAATTCAGGGATGAACTCTTGTCGGTCGGCATTTCCCAACTCAGCGCCGGATCATGTACCGGGGTCGGCGGATATTACAGGGAAAAAGAAGGGAAATCCGATGAGGAGGAATCACCGCAGTTCAACGTTGAGGATCACCGCACGCTTGATCAGGTTATCAGCAGCGTCTGCCGTTCGGGTTACATTCCCAGTTTCTGTACCGCGTGCTACCGGAGCGGCAGAACCGGGGACAGATTTATGGCTTTGGCGAAAAGCGGCCAGATCCAAAACGTCTGTCAGCCGAACGCCATCCTTACTTTCAAAGAATTCCTGAATGACTACGCTTCTCCGGAAACTGCCAAGATCGGCGAGGAGACCATAAATGAACACCTTGAACTTGTGGGCAACCCGAAAGTAAGAGAAGAAGCCAGGCACAGACTTGCATTAATCGATCAGGGAATAAGGGACCTCTATTTTTGAGGTCCCCGGTTAAACGGGGCGGTCGGGCTGCATAAATCCGGTTGCTTGAATGAATATACAGCCCGTGAGCAGAAAACAAAAGCCGTTTGACACGTTTGGTTGACGAATGATATAAATAATTAAGATGACTGGCTTTCATGTGTAAGCAATACGGATATTCATGGTTTACCGGGGGGAATATTGCGGGTGAAAACTCATAAGATCCCGAATGCGACGATAACGAGGCTGTCGGTATATTCTAGGTTTATCGAGATGCTTGACCGGAAAGGAATCGTGACCGTATCGTCAGGCGAGATCGCCGAGGGCGTGGGGGTGAGTCCCGCCCAGGTCAGGAAGGATCTGGCATATTTTGGTGAATTCGGGACACGTGGAGTAGGATACAACATAAAGGATCTCAGGCGTTACACCTTAAAAATTCTTGGCTTGGTCAGCCGGTGGCCGCTTGTCCTCGTAGGGGCCGGAAACCTGGGTTTTGCCCTGTGCAGCTACAAGGGTTTCAACGAACGGGGTTTTTCAATAGTAGGCGTGTTTGACAACGATCCAGCCAAAATAGGGAAGCGTATAGCCGGTTTAGAGGTGTGTCCGCTCGGGATGATGCCGGAAATAATTAAAAAACACGATGTCAAAATTGGTATTATCGCTGTCCCGTCCAATGCTGCTCAGGAAGTAGCCGGCATGATGGTTAAATGCGGCCTGAAAGCAATTTTAAATTTTGCTCCGGTTGCGCTGAATGTTCCTGAACATATTGAATTACAGAATGTCGACCTGTCGGTTAAACTGGAAGTGCTGACTTTCAACCTGGCTATGAGAGAATCCGGGAAAACCGTCAAAAAAAGTAGCAGCCTGCCTTAAAAGCGGGCCTTTTTTATTTATTACGGTATAATAGTTTTAGAAAAAGGGGAAAGACCTTCTATGTCAATGAGGAAATTAAATTTTTTACTGTTAGTATAAACATTCACAGCCTTTAAAGGACAAAGCATCCCCTTGCGCCCGGAGTGGGTTGGTTCAAATCCCACCTGCCCCACTGGCGGCTTTAGAACATTGACAACTAAATACCAGACTTCACGCTGCCCGGTTAAAATGCCTGGAGCGGGCGGCAATGAATGCAACTTCGTCGTAGCAAGTGCGGTTTTTCCACATGGCAAAGATAATCCTGACCCAGATGTTCGCCAGAGCCCGCAAAGCTTCATGGTGAGTTTTCCCCTGGCATCTCTTCGCATAGTAATACTCCCTTGCCCAGGGAACCCACCTGATGCTCTGGAAGGAAAAGAGATGCATTACCCGCCGGAAAGGTTTGACGCAGGACTTGCGCTGTCTGGCAAATCGGTACTTGCCGCTCTGAAAGAGTACAGGTGAGGTGCCCGCTAAAGCCTGAACAACAGCCGCGTTCTCGTAACGGTTACGTTCGTCGCCCCACTCCGCCAGCAGTCTTGGCGCCAGCCTTTTGGCCGCTCCAGGAAGGCTAGCGAAGATTTTGCTGTCGGAGTGCTGCTGAAAAAGGCGGTCGATCTCCTCATCATAAGCGGCTATCTGCTCCTTAACCACCTCCAGCTGGCCCACCAGAGCGAGCATCAAGCGGCACTTTGCCCGCACGGTGGAAGCGCTGGCATTAAGCTGTGGTTCCTGCGCCTTCTGCCAGATGGAGATGGCCGTTTGGTTGGGTCTGGGATGCTTATGCTTTTTCAGAAAAACGGCTATCTCCGGAACGGTAGCTTTCCTTACCAGCTCCGGGGTTGGATAGCGCTTGTAAAATTCCAGAGCTACCGGTAGGGTTGGTTTTGAGAAGAATTCGAGGGCCGCCGGGTAATATTCCTTCAAGCAGGCAATGAGCTTGTTGTTCAGGCGGGTGGATTCCTGGATCAGGCTGTCCTGATCCCTGGTCAATATCTTTAGCTCGCAGACCAGTTCAGTATCCGGCTTTAGCCTCTTTAGCTGCGCCAGATCGGACCGGCCGATGCTGGCCAGAAGACGGGCATCGATGGGGTCGCTCTTTGCCCCGGAGGGCTTTCGCCGATGATCCACAACCTTCGGGTTTAAGGGGTAAACCGGAAAACTGGCTTCCAAAAGAAACTGCACCAAAAGGCCGTTTTTGGTTTCCACCAGACAGGCGAAGCTCTCTGGATCGGGGTTGATGCTTAATAGTTTTTGTTTCAACTGCTCTAAGCCTTCCCTTTTATGGGGAACGGTGAAGTATTTTAGCTCTTGACCTTTTTCATCAAGCATGGCTACGTCATGATGCAGGTCAGCCCAGTCAATTCCTACAAAGTACATGTCTAAACCTCCAGGAAGAATTTTTCTGCAGACTGGCAGTGGGCCGGCGGTGCTCGAAGCACAACCCTTCTATGAACCGCAGTCTGCAAATTTAGTCCGGGAAAGGTAACTCTTTCGAAAGCAGTCGAACTGCAAGGAGGTGGAATCCTTTTCCCGGAAACCTTTGAATTATCTTTGCCAACTTAGGAGCATTCCTGTAAGGAAGCAAAATGAACTTTGAAAAAGAAAGTACCTCCGGTTAGAATACAGGGTGTAAAACCTCTCGAGAGTTTTACCCCTAATGAATAATACTAACCACGGAGGTACC
>Ga0116192_1002826_pt1 | contig 11255 bp, 5 predicted proteins | sample AD_UKC113_MetaG_FD_89876 | JGI IMG/M metagenome (GOLD analysis project Ga0116192, IMG submission 89876) | Active sludge microbial communities of municipal wastewater-treating anaerobic digesters from Hong Kong - AD_UKC113_MetaG | ecosystem: Engineered > Bioreactor > Anaerobic > Digestate | place...
AATGAGAAGGGGACCACCATCCTGGTGGTGGAACAAAACGCCGGGATCGCGCTCAAGTATGCTCATCGCGCCTACGTGTTGGAGGCCGGAAGGATCGTCATGGAAGGACCTTCGGAGGAATTGTCGCGAGACCCCAAGATCCGGAGGGCTTACCTGGGTTGAACCGTCGGGGACGTTCCATGCGCGTTCTTCGGGACCCTCTGGGCTCCCGAGAGGAGAGGAACTCCCGCGACCAAGGGTCACGGAAGAGAGGAACAATCCATGAAATTGCTCGCTTGCGATGGATTGCACGAGACGGGCCTGGCCTTGCTCCAATCCGCTGAGGGCATCCAAGTGGACCTGGGAGATTCCCTGTCCGCCGCGGAAATCGAGGCAAGGATCGGAAATTATGATGCCGTCATCGTTCGCAGCCGCACCAAGGTCACCGCCAAGCTCCTGGAGAGGGCGAGCCGCCTCCGGGTGATCGGCAGGGCGGGAACCGGGGTGGACAACATCGACGTTGCGGCGGCAAGCAGCAAGGGCATCCTGGTGATGAACACTCCGGGGGCCAACGCCACGGCGGCGGCCGAGCACACCATGGCCATGATGCTCGCCCTGGCCCGTCATATTCCCCAGGCCAACCAATCCATGAGGGAGGGCCGCTGGGAGAAGAAGCAGTTCATGGGAACGGAACTGTTTCACCAGACCCTGGGGATCATCGGGCTGGGGAGGATCGGCTCCATTGTTGCCGACCGGGCCTTGGGCATGAAGATGGACGTCCTGGGCTACGATCCCTACATCCTTCCCGAGGCCGCGGCCATCCTGGGGGTCGAGTGGGTGAGCCTTGAGGAACTGCTGGCCCGGGCGGATTTCATCACCCTTCACACCCCTTCCACCGAGGAAACGCGCAAGATCCTCAATCGGAAGACCCTGGCGCAAACCAAGGCGGGGGTTCGGATCATCAACTGCGCCCGGGGGGACCTCGTGGACGAGGAAGCCCTCCTGGAATCCCTCGTTTCGGGACACGTGGCGGGGGCGGCCCTGGACGTGTTCAACAAGGAGCCCCCCACGGACAGCCCGATCCTGAAGCTCCCCAACGTCGTCTCGACCCCGCACCTGGGGGCATCGAGTCTCCAGGCCCAGGTCAACGTCGCCCGCAACATCGCCGCCCAGATCCTGGACTACCTGTTCCAGGGAATCATTCGCAACGCCGTGAACTTCCCCTCCATTCGTCCCAAGGACTACGAAAGGATCAAGCCCTACCTGGTGCTGGCGGACCGGCTGGGAAGGCTGCAGGGGCAGATGTGCACGCCGCCCCAGCGCCTCGAGATCGAGTTCGGAGGCCCGGATTTCCAGGAAATCCCCACCCAGCCCCTGACCCAGTCCGTCATCAAGGGGCTTCTGGATCCCATCCTGTCCGAGAAGGTGAACCTGGTCAATGCGCCTCTGCTCTTGAAGGAACGCCAGATCGAGCTGGTCACCTCGACCACTTCCGAAGGCCGCGGATACACCGGAACCATCACCGTCCGGGTCAGGGGCAGGGAGGCGGAATGCTCCGCCGCGGCCACGGTTTTCCAGGAAGGAGAGATCCGCCTGGTGCGCCTGAACAATTATCGGCTGGAGGCCGAGCTGGACGGCATCAACCTGGTCATCCAGAACCTGGACAAACCCGGCACCATCGGCTTCATCGGCACCACCCTGGGACACTACTCGGTCAACATTGCCGACATGCACCTGAGCCGAACTCCCGAGAGGGACCGGGCCGTCGCCATCATCCGGCTGGACCAGCCGGCCCCTCCCGAAGCCATGGAAGCCCTGCGCAAGCACCCGAACATCTTGTCCGTTCAGCAGGTCACGATCTAGGCTGCGTATGGGACCGGGTGCCGAAGCTTCCCGGTCGTTTTGGGGTGCACCCCTCATGAATGCCCGGCGGGGCAGGAGGAAAGCCGTTGCATTGAGGATTCCGTCTCCCTCCGGGGGAGAATGAGGAAAGATCGGCCTTATACGAAATTGCACTCAAGTCGAAACTGCCCACCCGCAGGATTCAGCCCTTTGCTCGTAATCTGCACTCAGCATGTCAGGGCGACCTTGAGCGCAACTTGGTATTACAAACCCCAACCCTCTACTCCGAAGCGGGAGAGAGGGAGGCGATGCGGGGACCGCAATTGTACGACATTGGCGGGCGGCGGTGGGTGGTCGGAACAGGGGCAAGCAGGGCCTTTGTCACGGATCTGCGGGAAGTCGAACCCGTTAGGAGGGAGGTTCGCCCGGGTTTGGAACTCCCTGCTTCGGGGGAGGGCGGCGTCGCAGGATGGACACGTTCCGGATCTTTTCCGCGTGGGAACCGACCACCCAGAAGCTGAGGGCCAGGAGCGCAAAGAAGAGGGCCTTGTGGAGCGAATCCCAGAACAGCTCGAAATAGCGCGTGTACAGGTTGATGAACAGAAAAGTGATCCCGAACCCACGGGTCATGGGGTCGTCGAACTGGACTCCGTAAAGAATCGCCAGGATCGCGAAGAGGGCAAAAAAAGCCGCCCAGTGCAAAAGCATCCATTGCTCGGCTTTGAACCAGCCCTGGATGTCGCCGTAGTTTCCAAAGATCGATAGGATCCACAGGGCAATGAAAAGATAGAGCAGTCCCACGGCCCGGGTGGGCTTCAGGAAATCCCGTCGGGCCGGGATATGCTCGAAGATCACGCTCGAGACGGTCAATCCCAGCCCGAAGAATACAAAGCGCAGGGGATAGTTCATCCCCAGGTAATACGCTCCCCATCCGGACACATACCCAGTTCTGGCTCCAAACCACCCTCCCAGGGAAAGGAGTGCGAACACCCAGACCAGCTTCGAGGGGAACCAGAGTCCCAGGACCGCGTAGATGAGAAAGGAGATCAGGAGCAGGGTCGAGAATTGGCCGCTGCCCGTATCCAGGGCCCTACCCAGGAAAACCACGAACGCCGCCGTTGCCATGACCCCGAGGAAGAAGAGCGCTTCATTGCTGAAGACTCTCTCGGGGAATTTCCGGTTCCTCCGTATTCCCAGCCAGTAGAAGCCGCAGGCGAGAAGGGCGAAAAACAGGCACAGGTACCAGGCAAAGCGCTCTTCCGTAAAGATCTCCGCCAGGAATCCCATCAACAGGCGATCGCCGAGAACGGCGCCGAATGCAATGACGAGGCAGAGGAGGGAAATCCAGAAGGAATACTTGGCAAGGCGCATCCAGTCGAAGTTCACCACCTCGATGGCATCTCGGAGCCTTCGGCCTTCCTCGGCCGTGAGGGTCCCCTCGGCCGTCCACTCGTCGATGCCGGCGTTCAAAAACCGGGCTTTTCTCCTTGTCAGCTTCAAGAACGTCTCCTCCTTGCGGACCGGGCCGGGGAACCATGGACCGGGTCCCCGCCGTCAAAGGGAGCCTCGGGGCTATGGCCTCGCCGCCGAGAGCCACCGGGTCATGCAGGCGCAAAGGATCTTTTCGGCCCGTCGCTCATCCAACCGAACCTTCTCCGGGATGAAGTCGAGATCCACCACGTAGACCCCGTCGTCGTTTGCCAGGAAGGGACATTCGTTGAGCTGCCGGTCATCGAGCATGGACAGCACCGAATACACCCGGTTGAGGACCGGCTTGCAGCCTTTGAGCTTGACTCCCTGCCGGGTGTAGTTGTTGGCAAAGAGGCGAAGCCCTTCCATTCCCGGCCTGTTTACAAAGTCTTTCACCAGGATGCCGTCTCGGAGGAGAAGAAAGAAAGGGGCGACCAGGGACGCCCGGACGGGTTGGGAAGAAGAGGATTGGACGGATCGGAGCAGCTCCTCCAGGAGGTCCGACAGCTTTTGGGTTTTGGGCTCGAAGGCAAAGATCCGCAGAAGGCCCCGGGCCTCGGCCGTCTGCTCGCGGACGGTCTCGAGGATCCCGGGAAGCACCAGCAATGCCGGGGCGATGTCGGATTCCCCGACAAGAGTGCGAAGCCACTCCGGGTCCAATTCCGCGGGGGTCTTTACCTGGAAGGCCTGGAGATGGACCACGGGCGTCGGGGAGGCGCTCCGCAGGACTTCGGCTACGTGCCGGGCGTGCTCCGTAAATCGCTCTTCCAGGGCTTTCAGTTCCCCCTCGTCCAGCACCGCCACCTTGAATGCCTGCACGATATTCTCGACGGCCACCACCTGGAGAATGTGGCGCCGGTAATCGAAGGGCGGATGTGGCCCGGCCCATTCCTCGAAGGAGAGAATTTGCAGCTCTTCCTTGAGGGCATCCGGGAAGCGTTCGATGCCCCCTTCTCCGTACAGGTTTTCCCGGGGGAAGATCACCGTTTTGCAGCCTGCGTTGCAGGCGGTTTCGATCTTAATGTCCAGGGCACCCACCGAAGTGATCCTGCCCTTGGTGTCGATCTCTCCGGTCATGGCCACATCCCTTCGCACGGCCCGGCCGGAAAGAAGGGAAGCCAGGGCCAAGGCGATGGCACCCCCGGCCGACGGGCCGTCTTTGCGGGTCGAACCTCCCATGAAATGAAGATGCACCGGCTCGTTCTCGCCGGGAATCCGGATTCCCAGGGCTTCGGCGCAGGAAAGGATGCCGGTGGTGGCCACCTTCCGGCTCTCATCCATGACCTTTTCAATGTTTCCCGTGGCATGAACGATGCTCAGAGCTCCGCGGCGGGTGCCCCCGCCACCGGCCCCGATTCCGATTCTCGTTGCCTGAATGGGGATGACGGAACCCACCCCCCTCTCCATGTCCACTCCCAGGCCCAGCATCTCCCCCACAGCGTCTTCCTCCCCGATCTGCCGGGGCCGGGTCGGCTCCTTCAGCACCTGTTTGATCCGCTCCCGGGTGACCGCAACGAAGAGCTCCCGTCCCCCCAGGACCTCCTTTCGCTGCAGCCGAAGAAAGAGGGTCCGCAGGATTCGCTCGAGCTCCCGCACTCCGGCCTCGTGGGTGTAGGTGCGGATGAGGAACCGCAGGAGGTCTTCTTCCTCCGCCGGTTCGAAAAAGACCTGCTCCCGGGGAATCCGGTATCGCTCCCGAACCCGACGAACCAGGTAACGGCGGGCAATGGCGATCTTTTCCTCGACGCTGTACCGGTCCAACTGGACCACCTCGCACCGGTTCACGATGACGGCGGGCACTCCGTCCAGGGTATTGGCCGTAAGAAAGAAATGGCAGTTGGACAGATCGATGTCCACGGTGGTCTGGGTGTACTTGTCGTGAAAGAGATGATTTTGCTCGGGGTCCAGGATCTCGAGGAGGGTGGACAAGGCGAACTTCTCGGTCTTGTCGGCCTCGTCCAGGATGAACATGCCGTTCATGGCTTCCATCTTGATGAGGCCCTGGACGATGGCTCCGGGCTTGGATCCCTCGTAGGTGAACCCGTGTCCTCGAATGTCCGCCTCGTCCCTCATGCCGCCCAGGGAGAGCTTATGGTAGGGAATTCCCAGGTTCTGGGCCACGGAAATGGCCAGGGAGGTTTTCCCCACCCCGGGAGGCCCCACCAGGAGAAAAGAGCTGCCGGTCCGCTGCCCGACGGACGCTTCGGCCTCGTTGAAGTCCCGGTAGCACCAGATGAGGTTGGTGAAAAAATCCGAGAGGATCTCCTTGGGCGTCTGCAGCCCGTAATGGGAACGATTGAGGCCCTCTTCGAATTCCCGGGGAGTCACCCGGATGGGGTGAATCTTTCCCCAGGGAATGGCCAGAAGGGTCTCGATGAATTCCGTGTACTTCGACCCGCTGTGGCCCACGGCGTTGAGCTTGTTTCGGTCGATGACTTCCAAGACACGCCGGGGAACGTTTGGATTGTTCCGGGCTTCCTCGATACGGTCCTGGAGCGTTTTGGTCCGGGGCACGGCCCCTTTGGGCTCCCTCGAATGCGGGAGGACGGCAACGGGGAGCGAAACGGGGGCTTCCCCGTCCGGGCGAGCCGGAAGGGCTGAGGCCAACAGGGCCAGGAGCTCCCGGGGAGACTTCTCATCCACCGAGGATTCCGCCAGCTTTAGTTCATGGAAAAGCCCCACCAGGCCCCACTTGTCTTTGAACCCGTGAAGAACCTCCAACGCCTGGGCCTCGTTTTCCGCGACGGCCACGGCGAAGAGCCGAAAGACGGTGCGCAGAAAGCCGGATCGTTCCATGAGCGTGTGGGAGGCGCTCATACTCCTGCGATAGCACTCCCCGAGGATCCTCCCCTTGATCTCGACGTCCCATCCGGGGAACAGCTCTTGGATGAGCCGGGGCGGAAGATCCCCGAGTCCCGGGATGCAGTCGTTCAGGATGGAGTTCACGGGTCCGTCCAAGGTGAGTCCTTGTTCCGCCGCGTCGAAGAGGGCCAGATAGGCCCGACCCTGGATTCCGTTCATTTCATCGGAAAGGGCGCTTCGAAGGGTTCGGTAGAAGGTGGGGTCCTTTTCCCGGCGCTCCATGACAAAACCCACGTCTCCGAGAATGACTTCCCGCTCCTTCTCGTCCGGGTAGAGCAGGTGCTCCACCTGGTGTCGCAAAAGCAGCTCGGCAAAGGCCAGGACCTTTCGCTCTTCGGCGGAAGCTCCCCCCAAGGTTGACTCGGGATCGCTGGGGATGACGAAGGACAGGTAATCGAAAACGCGCTCGTGGATGAGCACGGAGCGGTGGGGGCCTTTCCCCGTGAGGAGGCTGATGAGTCGGACCCGGTTCTCTTCGTCCTCGAACCGAACCATGGACAGATGCTCGGAGATCTCGCCCAGGCGAAGGGAATCCGTCCCCCGTGTCCGCTTGAAATAGGGCAATACCCGGCGCAGCACGATGACCTTGAGGACCTGGAGAACGCTCTGGATTCGCTCCCCGCCCGGCAACGGCAGGGTGCTCAACACCTGGGAATCAAACTCCATGGGAAACATGTGCGCCCTCCCGAAGCTGGAGTCGGATGGTTTGTCCGGGCACGGGAAAGGCCCGGCAGAGCCCGGGACTCGAAGGGGTCCTGGGTAGCGGTTCCACCCGTGCAAGAACCCGTGGAAAAAAGGGAAAGCCCTGGTTTGCCGGAGGGGGTAAGCAAACCAGGGCTTGGAGGGGTTAGGAGAAGGCGACACACTGTCAACCTTGCCCTAAAAGTAACCGACCATTGAATAAATTTCAATTGCTAGTGAAATTTATCCCTAAATGTTCATCTGGTAGGTCCAGCCGAAGGGATCTTCCCGCTCTCCGTATTGAATCCCCACGATCTCATCGTAGAGCTTCTGGGACCATTGGCCCACTCCTCCATTTCCCACACGCAGGCGCTGATCCCGGTAGAAGACCTCTCCCACGGGGGAAATCACCGCCGCCGTTCCCGTTCCGAAGATCTCTTTCATGTCCCCCGACTGAACGGCGTCCATGACCTCGTCAATGTCGATCAACCGTTCGGTCACCTGGATGCCCCAGTGGCGGGCCAACTGGATCACCGAATCCCGGGTCACCCCGGGAAGAATGCTGCCGGAGAGGGGCGGTGTGATGAGTTCGTCCCGGATCCGGAAGAAGATGTTCATGGTGCCGACTTCTTCCACGAACCTCCGTTCCACCCCATCCAGCCAAAGGACCTGGGTGAACCCCTTCCGCTTGGCCATTTCGGCGGCAAAGAGGCTGGCGGCGTAATTGGCCATGGTCTTGGCTTCTCCCACTCCCCCCCTCACCGTACGGATGAATTCGTCGGTGACGTAAATCTTCACGGGGTTGAATCCCTCGGCGTAATAAGCCGCCACGGGACCCGTGATGATGTAGTAGAGGTATTCCTTGGCCGGGCGGACTCCCAGGGCGGCCTCGGTGGCGATCATGGTCGGCCGGATGTACAAGGAGGAACCCACGCTGTGGGGAATCCAGTCCTTATCCAGTTTCAGCAGGGCTTCCAGGATCTCAAACTGTGTTTCCGTGGGGATCTCCGGCATGCAGACCCTGAAAGCGGACCGATTGAATCGCTCGAAATTCTTCTGCGGACGAAAGAGGCGAATCTTGCCGTCCCGGCATCGATACCCTTTCATTCCCTCGAAGATTCCCTGGCCGTAGTGGAGCACCATGGCCGCAGGGTCCAAGCACAGGTCTTGATATGGGACAATCCTGGCATCGCGCCACCCTACCCCCGATTCATAGTCCATCATGAACATGTGGTCGCTGAAGGTCTTTCCGAAGACGAGCTTGCTTTCGTCCGCCGGTTTCGCATTGCGTCTTGCAGGGTCTATGGGTTGCACTTTGATTTCCATCGTAAAGCCTCCGTCCGCGAATTCGCACTCTGAAGAGTATTTCTCATATCGAGCATGGAGTCTATAGCACGATTCATCCTCTTATTGGAGGGTGAAATAAGGAGAGCGGAGAAAGCGGCTGATCTGTCGGCTGTATTCCTGGACCAGGGGGCGGTTCCCCGCATCGGCATACCATTCCTGGTCCCGGTCCTTCCCCTTGACGTCCACCCTCTTTTCGATCACCCCGTTTTCCAGGTAGTACTGAAGGGCGTTGGAGAAGAGGATCTTGGAGATGGATTCGGGCCTTTCGATGAGCTCCAATTTCAGGGCTTTTTGTCCCAGGCCGAGGACCTTCTTGAGGAAATCCTTTTCGCTGTACGGCTTCTTCTGGAGATAACGGAAGGACCGGAGCACAATCCAGTAGCCTTCGAAGTAGTTTCGAAGAAGACCATGGAAAGCGTAGGCCGCCTTGAGTCCTTTGTGGCTCAGGAGGAAGGGTCGATCATTGGATTCCATGCGATGGAGCAGTCCCATCCTCTCGAAGATGTCCAACACCTCTCGGACCAGGTCTTCGTTGCCGACTTCATTGTCGTAGACAAACTCGTACTTGAAGAAGTTCTTCATGAAGGCCACGTCTTCCAGAACCTGGGCCACGCTGAAACGAAAGGTCTGTTGGGCCAGGATGGAAGTGGAAACGCAGGCCGCCGGAAGCAGGAAGTGGATCACATTGTTCTTATAGTATTCCAAGGCCAGGCGTTTGTGGTCCTCCATGGTGAAGACTTCCTCCTCGAGGTCGTCGTCCTCGTCCTTGAGCTTGCCGATCAGCTTGCTTCGTTCGAGGTCGTGGAGGGTTTCCTCGATGGTGACGTTATAACTCCGGAAGGTATTGGAAAACCGGACCTGCTGTTCCCGCAGGTAGTCGTAAAAGGTCCGGCAGACTTCCTGGAACTCGGCGCCGGACACCCCGTGGCTGGCGGTCGTCAGGAAGGCCGAGGCGGCCAAGGCATGGGGGGTTACCAGGGACACCTGGTTGATGCTGTTGATGATCCGATAGGCAAAATCCCGGTACATGGCGTGCCGTTCCCGGGGTCTCAACTCGTCCTGGGCTCCCCGGTAGCGGGCCAGGTAGCGCTGAAGGGACATGGGTTCGGCGAATTGAACATAGACGCGCCCATAGCGTTTCTTGAGAAAACGCCTGGCCCGAACCAGTTGACCCAGATTTTCCTCGACCTTGACCCCGCCGGTGATCTCCTTCAAGTAAGCTTCCTCCTCGGGAATATGGTCGTAGCAGATGGATACGGGCACAAACACCAGGTCCGGGCAGAAGCCTTCCTCCACGGCCTGGATCAAGATGGCAAGAAGCCCAAGCTTGGGGAGCACCATTTTCCCCGTCCGGCTTCTGCCCCCTTCTATGAAAAACTCGATGTTGTGCCCCAGCTGAACCATGGTCTTCACATAGAGGGAAAAGACCTCGGCATAGAATTTGAGCCCCTTGAAGCTGCGACGGATAAAAAAGGCCCCGGCCCGTCGAAATATGGGACCCAGGGGCCAGAACGCCAGGTTCTTCCCGGCCGCCACCACGGGGAGGGAAAGGTTGTTGTGAAAGAGCACGTGGGAGAGGATCAGGTAATCCATGTGGCTCTTGTGGGTGGGGATGTAGACCAGCGTGTTGTTGCGGGCCGCCTTTTTCACGCGGTGAAGGCTTTCCATGTCCACGTGGACTCCGTCGAAGAGATTGTTCCACATCCATCCCAGGACCTTTTCCCCCAGTGCAAACAGGGTGAAGTTGAAACCGGCGGCGATTTCCTCGAGATACTGGTCGGCTTCCATGCGGACCTTCCAGATTTCCTGCTTGCTGGACCGGGCGCGCCGCTGCATGAAGGTCTCCAGCCGGGGATGGTGCAGAACGATATCCTTGAGCTCGATCTTGCTCTTGAGCAGGGGCCCCACGATGGCCCGCTTGAGGGTATCGGTGGAATCGATCAGGTTCCTTCGCAGCTGAAAGATCTGTTTGCGCCGTTCTCCCAGGGCTTCGGAAAGCTCCGGCAGCACCTCCTGCAGGTTCAAAGGCTCGCCCGCCTCCAACACCGCGTTGGGGTAGCTGCGAAAGAAAGAGACCACCTTTCGAAGCAGTCCCTGTTCTTCTCTCTGTCCCAGGAAAATCTCCAGGAGACCCCGTCGTTCTCGTCCCGGGTCCCGGGTGTACAGCAGCACAAGGGGAACAATGAAGACCGGCCGTGCCATCTGTTTCTGGATGTCTAGGAGGTGCTCGAGGGGGTCGTTTCCCACCCGAACGGTTCGTTCATAATACCCCTGCTTGCCCACCAGGAAGAACAGCCCGGAAGAGCCGCCCATGACCTTTTCCCGGTAGTGCTTCCCCTCGTAAGGGTTGGGCAGGCTGCCGTTCCGCAGGTAGTGGAAGAGGTGAGCCCCGCAAAGCTTTAACGCGTACCAGCGGGGCTGCCAGGCGTAAGGATGCAGGTCGAAGAGGAACTGAGGGGCGGGAAGGCCCAGTTGATGAAGGCGAAGGGAGAGGAACACGAAATCCAGTTGAGATCGGTATTTGACGGCATAGACCAGGGTGCCCTTCTTGCCCAGATCGTCCAGCAGCTTCTGCTGGTCTTCGGGCATGAAGGTTTTGGAAATCAGCTTCTCGAACCAGCCTCGGAACAAAAAGGACGGCTTTTGGTCCACAGAATACCCGAAGGGGTCTTTTCGGATGGAAAGAGGTTCTTCCCCTTTTGTTCTCTGCAACCATTGAAACATGGGTGGGCACCTTCTTCTGTTGAGTCCGTTCCCGGGAGACTCCTCGGCCCGACTCCCAAACCCGCCCAAAACAAGGACCAACCGGGTTCAAGGGGGTCCCGTGCCGCCGATTCCCCTCCAGCGGTCGGCCATGAAATCGAGGGCATGTATAAAGCAAGATACGCTATCAAAAAAGGGGGGAGAAACCAAACTATTTGTGGGAAATTGACGGATGCGACCACCCGCCCCCCCGGGCTTCCCGCCTCAAAAATGGTTGATTGTGGAATGGGACTCCTCCATAGTGATGGGCACCTTCAACGGCAACGGGAGAACCACCGGTGTTGACAGAGCTGCTCGTACACAACCTTGCC
>Ga0116192_1002827_pt1 | contig 11255 bp, 12 predicted proteins | sample AD_UKC113_MetaG_FD_89876 | JGI IMG/M metagenome (GOLD analysis project Ga0116192, IMG submission 89876) | Active sludge microbial communities of municipal wastewater-treating anaerobic digesters from Hong Kong - AD_UKC113_MetaG | ecosystem: Engineered > Bioreactor > Anaerobic > Digestate...
CAATGCCGCGGACATACGTCATGGGCCGCCCCGCATCGATCGTCTGGGTCACGGTACGCCCCTGCGTATCCACAGCACAGACCCCATCCACCCCGCCACACCACATGGTCGTGCCGTCCAGAAGCAGCGCAAAGACATCACCAGGAGGCCGCAGCGTGTGAATGCCCGCAATGGGATGGACCAGCGCAGGCACGTCGGCGGAAGGGCTGCAGCCAGTCAGCAGACAGACCGCAAGGACAAGCGCCAGCATGCTGCGGCTGTTCATGTCTGCGACCCCAGACGTCCGCCCGCGAGGTACAAGCGCGTCCCGCCGACCGCCCTCGCTTCGTCTTCCTCGTGGGTCACGTACAGGACTGCCGTTGCATCCGCGGCGATGACCCCTGTGACAAGGTTCAGCAGTTCGCCCTTGAGGTCGCTGTCCAGGCTGGTGAGAGGCTCGTCCATGAACAGGTGCCTGGGCCGTGGAGCGATGGCCCGCGCCAGCGCCACGCGCCGCTGTTCTCCGCCCGAGAGCTGCTGCGGAAGGCGTTCTGCAAGAGCCTCCACCCTGCACGCCGCAAGGGCCTGCCTCATGCGCTCCTGTGCTTCCCGCCTCGGAAGGTCGGCCAGCCCGTACAGCACATTCTGAGCCACCGTCATGTGCGGCCACAGCGCCGCACTCTGGAAAACAAACCCGATGCTACGCTGCGAGGGTGGAACGAGAACCCTTCCGGCGACACTTGCCTGCCTGCCGCTCACTGTGACGGTGCCCTCCTCGGGCGCCAGGAGCCCTGCCAGAACCCGCAGGAGCGTCGTCTTGCCCGCGCCGGAGGGCCCCATCAAGACGACTCTCTGCCCGTCCGCCAGGGCAAGGGTCACACCCGACAGGATGTTCCTGCCTCCCGCGCTGACGCCGATGTCCGCGCACGCAATCACGCGCGCCTCCAGCCCCTGTTCCACAGGAACAGCGCCGGAACCATCAGGGCGAGGAGCCCCGCGAGCAGGACCAGGCAGAGTGCCGACACGGTTCCGGACCCGCCATAGTGCAGGTAGTTGTAGATGGCAAGGGCAAGCGGCTGCTGCCCCGGCTGCATGACAAGCAGCGTCCCGCTCACCTCGCCAATCCCAAGGATGGCGACCAGGAGCAGGGCAGCCAGAAGCACGGGGCCGAGTGTGGGAAGCCAGATGCGGCGGACGTAATCACCCCTCCTGCGTTCAAACAGCCGGCCCGCCTCCGTTGTCGCGCTGTCCAGACGAGCGAGACGCGCCCCTGTCATCAGGCACGCAAACGGACCAAAGCGGAATGCCAGCAGCAGGGATGGTGCAACTGTCTTCCACAGGCCTCCTGCCAACACCCCCGCCAGGGACGCCCCGGTGCCCGCAAGCGGTCCCGGCAGCGCAAGGGGCACCAGCAGGAACGCAGCCGTCCACCGTGCCGACCGGTTCCCAGCCGCCACCAGCGGACCCGCGGCAAGCGCAAGCACGAGGCTGACCAGGCACGCACCGCCCGCCGTCCGCAGGCTGACCGATGCCTGCGGCAGAGCGTCGAGGACGGCCGCCCACGTCGCCCCTTGTGCGCCCGCAAGCAGAGAGCCACACAGCCCCGCCGCATCCACACCGAGAACGACGGCTCCGAAGAGTGCTCCGGCACGCACCGCCCCGGCGGCCCGCCATGCCGAGGCAACCGCGCCCTCACGCGCGGATGGCGTCGACAAGACCGTGGCAAGGCTGCGCATCGCCGGAGTGAGCGCGGCAAGGCACAGGAGAACAACCGGCACGGCCAGCAGGGTCACGTCTGCCGTTCTGCCACTTGCGCTGAAGCGCGCGTACATCTCCAGCGCGTACGTATTGACCGAGAAAAGCGAGGGCACGGAGAGGTCGCCCATGCAAAGCACGAACACGAGGAGCGTCCCCGCCGCCAGCACTGGCAGCATGAGAGGCAGGATAACCCTCCGCAGAACACGGTGCGACGACCCCTGCACGAGTCCGGCGTCCACCAGCAGGGGATCGACCATGCTCCACGCCGCAAGCGCAACACTCGCCATGAGGGGCGCGTAGACCATGACCTGCACCCACAGGGCAGCCCCAAAGCCCTGAAAGGGCGGAAGTGCCAGGCCCGCGCGGCGCAGGAGGACACGCAGGCCCTCGGCAGTGCGCATCCACGCTACCGCGTGCAGATACGGCGGGACGATGACGGGGACGATGACGGCCATGCGCAGCCAGCGGAGCCTGGTGGGCACCGCTAGCAGCACCAGCGCTGCCGCCGTACCAATGGCCAGGCACAGCAGGGCCGTTGCCGCCGAAAGGGTGCAGCTGCGCACGAGCAGCGTCAGGCTGCGCCCGGCCGGCACGGCGAGCCTGAGCGATCCCGGACTCATGCGGACAGCCGCCCAGGCATCACCTGCCAGGGCAGCCATGGGCACGCCAAGAACGGCGGCGAGTGCCAGAACACCACAGATGCGCCAGGTGCGACCGCTCACCGGGGGGAGTTCAGCCTCCGAAGATAGCCGCCAGGTCAGCCTGCGACGTCTGCACCACCTGCTGCAGGACATCTGCGCTGACATCCATGCCCTTGATGGGTGTTCCGGTAAGGGACGCAATCCCGCCCTCCTGCCGTGTGGACAGCTGACAGTACCCGGCGTCCATCAGCATCGTTTCGACCTTCGCGCTGAGCAGGAACTGCACCAGGCGGGCCGCAGCGTCCGCGTGAGGAGCCCCTCGCACCAACGCCACGCTGGATGGAATGACAAGCGTGCCCATGCCCTCCTGGTCCGGCACGACCACCGAGACAGGGTCGCCCCGCTTGATCGCGACCAGCGCATCGTCCGAATCGGTAATACCCCACCCCAGCGCACCCTGGCCGACCAGGTCGCGCACCGTTGCGTTGCCATCCACAATCCGCACCCCGGCCTGGTGCACCTGCTCGTAGAAGGACCGGGCCTTGTCGGCGCCCAGGACGGCATAGAGGGCTGCTGCGTGTGCAGCGGTCGTCCCGAAGAGGGGCATCGCCATGCCAACGCTCCCGTGCGGGTAGGCATGCGAGGCCAGGTCCATGACGGACGACGGCATGGGGCCAGTCATCGCTCCCGTATTGATAAGCAGAACGCGGAACCTGGCAGCGTGCCCCGCCCACTGCCCCTCGGGGTCGCGGTACCGGGCAAGAATTCCGTCCGCCGCACCCCGCGGCAGCTGTTCCAGCACGCCCTGCTTTCCCAGCAAGGCCATCTGCGTGGTCTCGTTGCTCCAGAAGACGTCGCAGGCAGGCGCGTTCTTCTCGGCGACGAGGCGGTTGACGAGTCCTGTCGTTTTGGCCGCCTCAGTGTCATAGACCGGCAGGACATGGATCCCTGTTTCGGCTTCAAAGGCACTGAAGACCTGCTCGGCGTACTCCTGGTCGACAGCGGTGTAGCAGACGACTTCCTTGGCCTCTTTCCGGCACCCAGGGACCGGAACGAGGACAAGCGCCACGATGAGTCCAAGAGTGAGGACCCGTTTCCTCATGGTGCTACCTCCGTCGGAACAGAGACCGGAACGCACCGGCAAAGGACAGCATGCCGAGCATCATGCCGACGACCCAGATGATGCCGCCCTTCTGAATGGTCCATGCCGTTGCCGCCCCGGCCTCCTGGGTCTGCAGCCACAGCAGGGACTGGTACAGCTTCGTGCCACACAGCGCAAACACCGCGGCGTTCAGCAGAAGTCCCAGCAGGACCGGACCCCAGCCACGCACGAGCATGGATACAACGCCGCTGACAAGGCACAGGACGCCGATGCCCATGTTGTACGCGTTGAGCGGGCTTCCCTGGCGCATGAAGTTGACCTGTCCGGCAATCATGACAATGCCGCCGAGCACGCCCAGAAACCCGCCTCCCAGACGCCTGGCCCGTGCAGGACGGGCTGCCTGCGGTGTTCCCGCATAGGGGCCCCCCGCCGCGTAGGGTCCAGGACCAGCGGGCGCAGCAGGAGCGCCGAACGGACCAGAGCCCGGGGAAGGAGACGGGGGTTCCGGAGGCGGCGGCATGGCCTGCACCCCAAAGGGTCCAGCGCCCATCGTTTGAGGCCCCTGCGGTTCCGCAGAGGCAGGCGACGGCGGTACAACGTCCGGGGCAACCTCCGCCCCGCAGTTCGGGCAGTGTTTGGCATCGGGCGGCAGCGGCTGGCCGCACTGACCACAGAACTTTGCAGTTTCCATGTCTGCACCCCCAAGGAGTATCCCTCGCAGTTCTGATTGCAGCCTGGGCCCCGCCAAGGAGGCCCTTCGCCTGCAGTATACGAACATACCACGCCCACTGCAAGACAGGACACCTGGCCGGAAACACAAGCCCCCCGGCTTTGTTGCCGGGGGGATGCTCATCGCATGGTCCGTTCCGCTATTGGATGCCTAGCTTGGCGTATAGTTGCGTGCGTGTGATCGGCAGGACGTAGACCTTGACGGTCCGCAGGCCCCACCTGCACGCGTCATCATACGAATTGAAGAAGAGGTCGATGCGGTTGCCAATGATGCTCCCGCCGGTGTCCGCCGCGACGGCATAGCCATAGCCCTGGATGTACAGGACCGTTCCCATGGGGATGAGGCGACGGTCCACCGCGCAGGTTCCGTAATGCAGCCAGAGGCCCGAGTACCCGTACAGGTGATCCTTGCCGTCCAGCACCGTCGAGCGCCGGTTGGAGTACGCCGTGGCCGCCATGGTGTACGTACGCAGCGGCGCAACATCCAGGCGCGCCGTACCCACGTCATACACCTCATGAACCACCGGCTTGACCATCTCCGTCTTGACAACCGTGGAACTCACCGCCTTCTTCGCCACCTTGGTGATCTTGATAGTCTTCTTGAGAAGGCCGCTTTGCCCCTCGACACTGATGTAGCTGCGCCCCACCTCCATGTAGGGGTTCTTGCGATACACCCGCTGGTATGCGACCTTCTCGGTCTTGGTGGTGTAGGCGTAGGTTGTCCGCTGGACGACGATGTCATCATTGTAGGGGACAGAGTCCGTCACCGCTGGCGACACCTTGTCCTCCGTGCCCAGCGTGACGCCGTTGTCAGCAAGAAGCTGGGAAACCGTGGAAGCCGTCGAGTAGACTGTTTCACTGACGTTATCAATGGTGAGTGTGACCGGTCTGGCGCGTACGATAGCGATTTCCCCATGGGGGATGACCGCCGCGACATCCGGTGTGACCACGTCTTCCGGCCGCAGGGGCTTCACGCCCGCCTGGTCCAGAACAGTGCTCACTGACATACTGTGGAACGCAAGGATATGCGTCGTGCTGTCGCCGTCCTTGACAACATACGCGTGAACGCCCGCGGTCCAGAGGAAGAATCCAGCGAGAAGCACGCCCAGAACAGCAAACAGCAGGGCCTTCTTCCGATGGAGCACCCTCACGAGTCGTGTTGTGTCCATACGTGACGATTATACCGTCCCCCCTTTAGGATGTAAAGGCCCGGATGTCAAAAGAAAAGCCGGACCTCCACTGTTCAAGAGGTCCGGCCAGGTCCATGCATGCTGATGCAGGTGCGCGCGTCTCAGTCGCGCCTGCGTCCCCCAAACAGCTGAAGCAGGAACAGGAAGACGTTGATAAGGTCCAGGTACAGGCTCAGCGCCCCGATGACCGCCGCCTTCTCCTCCTGCGGATTGCCGCCAGCCATGGTGAGCGGGTGCTCGCCGGTCGGGTCAAGGTTCAGCGCCAGCATGCGCAGCTTCTGTGTATCCCACGCGATGAGCGCCAGGAACACCACGATGCCCACGATGCTGATGAGCATATTCAACCCAGAACCTCCCACGAACATGTTGATAAGCGACACCACGACGATGCCGATGAGCCCGAACATCGCGATGTTGCCAATCTTCGACAGGTCCATGTGCGTCGCCGAGCCGATGAGCGACATTGCAAGGAAGAATCCGGCCGAGGTGACAAATGCAAGCGTGATGTCCGCGCCCGTGTACGCCAGGAAGACGCTCGACAGCATCAGTCCGTTCACGGCTGCGTATGCTATGAACAGGATGCCTGCCGTCTGCGCCGAGATGCGCGAAATCGACCGCGTCAGCCCGAACACCAAAGCAAACTCGGCGATGATCAGCAGAATCAGAACAAATGAATTCCCAAAGATGAGATTCTGCATGGCTTGGCTGGTGCTCACGAACCATGCGATGAATGCTGTGAGCGCGAGGCCGCCGGCCATCCAGCCGTAGACCCTGTTGAAGAATGCCCGGACGCTGTCCTCCGGACGCACAACCGTTCCCTGATATTCCATACTGCTTCCTCCTTTCCTGCCTCCCGGAATCTCCGGGACAACCAGAAGCGCAGCAATCTTAGTCACGCACTCCCGTCTGTCAACCGGATGCCCGTGGGGAGTCCAAAACCCTCCCGCCGCACACTCATACAGTATTTGGCGGCATCTTCGTGCTGCACGATTGTGAAGGCGCAGCGGCGTGGGTCAATCCTTGCCGTGCACGATGAGGCCCGCCCCCTTGCAGCTTTCATGCTCGAACTGCAGCGTGGCGTGCGTAATGCCATACCGGTCCGCGAGCAGTTCCTGAATCTGCGCCCGGATGGGCGCCGTCTCCTCCACGGAGATGTCGTCCACGTTGACATGCCCCTCGAACATCGTCTCCGTGTCGCTGAGCTTCCAGACGTGCACATGATGCAGGTCGCACACGTGCGGCACGGTGCGGATGGCCTGGTCAACGTCTTCGAGGTCCAACCCCTCGGGCGAGCGTTCCATTAGGATGCAGCCAGCCTCGCGCAGGACGGAGACCGCTTCCTTGAGCACCCACGCGGCCACCAGCACCGTGACAAGAGGGTCGACCCAGGTCAGGTTCCACGCGGTCACGAGGATGCCCCCAACCACGACCCCCACCGAGGAAAGCGTGTCAGACATGAGGTGGAGGTACGCCCCGCGGATGTTGAGGCTTTCGCCGGCGGAACGGTGCAGGAGGAGCACCGAGATGAAGTTCGCCACAAGCCCGATGACGGCGACGGTCAGCATGATGCCACCCCGGATGGGGACGGGGTGCAGAAAGCGCTCATATGCCTCCCGCACCAGGACGACGGCAATCACCAGCATGGCACCTGCGTTCACGCCGGCCGAAAGTATCTCCGCCCTGCGGTAACCGAAGGTGTACTGCTCATTGTGCGCCCGCCTGCCGAGTCGCATGGTCCAGAACGCCAACACGCCCGCCAGGGTGTCCGCCGCGTTGTGAAAGGCGTCCGCAAGCAGGGCAAGGGACCCCGACACGAGGCCTCCGACGATCTCGGACACGGTGATGACGGCGTTCATGAGGATGGAGATGAGGAGATTCCGTCCGGTTGTCTGGTCATCACTCATGGTGTATGCTCCTTTTCCCTCAGGTGCTCCAGCGCGAAGCCGATGATGGTTTCGATGTGTCTGTCCGCAAGCGCATAGTAGGTCCTGCGCCCGTCCCTGCGGGGCCGCACGATGTCGTGCGCGTGCAGGGTGGCCAGCTGGTGCGAAACCAGCGTCTGGCTGAGCCCCGTCCTGCTGCAGATGCCAGCCACGTTGTCCTCGCCCTGCTGAAGAGCCAGCAGGATGCCCAGCCGCGAGCCGTTGCTCAGCAGTTTGTAGAAGGCCGTCAGTTCCTCCAGCGTCGGTTCCGTTTTCATGACGCAACCATCGTATGATATATCCTTCATATGTCAAGCCCTGCTTCAGCGTTCGTAGCCCGTGAGTTCGATATAGGCGGTCCCCTGCAGCTCTGTTCCTGCGGGCACGTCCGCCCCGGGGACGGAGAGCGTGCGCTCCGTCCTTGCCTGCACCGTGCAGATGCCCTCCCAGTAGTCCGGCATGACCAGCGACGAAACAACCTGCCCGCGCACGAGGGGGACCACATGCGCCCGCAGCACCGGGCCCTCCTGCTGCCCCCCCGTCCAGACAGCGAGGTCCCACGTGACAGGGTATGTGATGCCGGTGCGCGTCCGGAATCTGTCCCGCGCCTGCACGTCCACGCGCGTGACGCGCACGCTGCGGCCTTGCAGGGTCACTGTCCCCGAACTCACCAGCGCGCCGTCCTGGTCGAAGTTGAACAGCATGATGTACAGCTGCTCCCGCTCGAAGCGCAGGGAGAACCAGTTCCACTTGAGACCCGTCACGCGGAAGTCCCCCCATTGGTGGTCGTGCCACGTCACGCCGCTCACGGACAGGCGCTCCCCCGCAAGCTCGACCACACCATTGGTCGCCATGTCCGGAACGGTGAAGTAGTAGGATGCGTCCCCGGGCTTGTTGGCCATCTCCTGGACGCCCCCCGGCGCCTGCGCAACAAGGTGCCCCCCGCTGCAGGTGAGCCGCACCCTCGTACTGTGGGCATGTGCGCTGACAGTGAAGGTGCCATCCGGCGCCGCCTCGAGGCTGCCCCCGGGGAACCGCAGAATGGGTCCTGAGGCACGCAGGGGTCGCAGGTAGACGGGGAGCAGAACGCCAGTGCCAACGTAGCGCCCTGTTTCGACGTCCGTCACCGCAAGGTGGACGACAACCGTGGTCAGGAGCGTGCGAATGCGGAAGAAGGTGACCTCGACCCCGAGCGGCGCGTCGCGCCCGGGCGTGCTCAGGACGCTCGTGAAGTACCACCACTCCGCGTGGCAGTCTGCATGCGCACGGTGGTCCTCCGGGGCGAACACGATGGGCGCGAGGGAGCGCCGCGAGGCACGGCGCGTTACAGCGCCGTACACGGCCAGCGGCACTGCCGTCACGAGTCGTTTCAATGCTGTTCTTGCTGTCATTGCCTCACTTCACCGTCCCATGTTCAGTATCCCCGCATCCCCTCCGTCTCCAATTGTGAATCCCTTCGGTGCCAGGCACCGATGGTATTCACAATGCCAGTGTGTGCGACCTGGCCGAACAGCGACGTGAGTATTGTGATGAAAACATGAACCTGCACCATGGTCAAACCCTGAGGCTTTGATAGGCTTATCTAAATTTTTGATGGGGCAAGTTTGGCAGCACCACCTCGCGCCACTGTAGGCCTGGAACGATGGGGGTCTGAATTGGGAGTTGAACGATGGGTCGAACAAAGGAGACCTTCATGCACAGCAAGAACGATACCTGGCAACTGAACCTGTCACTGTTGACACTGCTGGAGCTGGTGTTGGCATATCTGTTCGCGCTGCGTGTCCCCACGGAACACCAGCTGTGGGCAGGAGGATTCCTCGTGCTCCTCGTGGTCCTCACCTACCTCTGGCGGCCTCTGCAGAGCTTCATCCTGCTTGCCGTCGGAGCCCTGGCGAGCTCTTTCGTCTACGTCTGGCTCGCATGGAACGAGGGCAGCGCCTCGCAGCTTGCCCTTATCGAGCAGCAGGTTATCCTCATCGTCCTCGGAACGGTAACCTGGGGCATGGGCGTGTACGTGCGGGGATTTGTCGAAGAGGCACGGGCGCTGCGAGCCCGCACCGCGGAGCTCGAGAAGTACAGCCCGCAGACGCGGCTCCTGACGTTGAACGAGTTCAAGAATGAGGCCCGTATGGCCTTTGCCATCGCAAAGCGGCGCGGGGAGCACGATGTCCTGCTGCGGCTGACCCTGCGCGGTTTTGCGCCGGAGGGTGCGGGAGTGAGGACCTCTGCACGTCTTATGAGCATTTTGAGCGAGGCCGTCGTCTCGTCCGTGCGTTCGGACATCGACATCGCCGGTTACCTACCCCCCAATACCGTGCTCGTGCTGCTTCAGAACACCGACGAGAACGGCGCGCGGATCGTCGTGAACCGGATGATGGCCGCACTCCGGAAGCAACCGTCTGTCAACGCTGAAACACTCGAGCGGGACATTGCTGTCGAGATTGTGCTGCTGGACCAGGATGGTGCCACCTTCGAGGCGGCACTGCAGAAAGAACCTGAGAGCGCATGACGCTGTCAACGGTCGTTCTCATCGTCACCGGCCTGTTCTGGCTGATGATTCTGTACAATGTGGTCCTTGCGGTTGCAGGACTGGTACACCGGAGCCGGCCGGTGGAGCTGCACGCTCCCCCCTCCTGGCCAAGTGTCGATGTGCTCATCCCCGCGTACAACGAGGGCAAGGTCCTCTTCGGCACCCTCGACGCCATGGCCCAGCTCGACTATCCGGGCACGCTCAACGTCTATCTGCTCGATGACAACTCGACGGATACGACCGGGGCCATTGCAGACTACTTTGAGGGCCGGCTCGCGACCATCCATCACGTCCATGTGCCCAAGGGACTTCCCAAGGGAAAGGCACGAGTGCTCAACTATGGCTTTCACAACTCGACGGGCGACATGGTCGTCGTGTACGACGCCGACAATCAGCCCAGGCCCGATGCCGTCACCCTGCTGGTCGAGAAGACACTCGAAAGCGACCGCTATGCGGGGGCCGTGGGCACGGTGCGCACCATCAACATGTACAGCAACGCGCTGACGCGCATGATCGGGCTGGAGTTCATGATGTTCCAGCTGCTCATGCAGTCCGGCAGGTGGCAGCTGTTCAAGCTGGGCACCTACACCGGAACGGACATGCTGGTCCGGCGTTCGGTGCTGACCAGCGTCGGTGGCTGGGACGAGCACGCGCTGGCCGAGGATACCGAGCTTTCCATGCGCATCGCGAGCAGCGGCCTGCAGATCCCCGTCGTTCCCTCCTCCATCACCTACGAGCAGGAGCCCGAGACCCTCAAGGCCTGGTTCCGCCAACGCTCGCGCTGGCTGCAGGGCAATCTCTACACTGTGTCGAAGACGCTCCATGACCCACAGCTCAGGGGCGGCGCGAACACCTTCAGCATTCTCCAGATGCTCTCCGTGTACTACGTGTTCATTCTCCTGCTGCTGGTCTCCGACGTCTGGTTCGTCATGGGCCTGCTGGGTAGGTTCACAACGCCTTCTTCGATTCCACTCCTGATCCTGTGGTTCGAGACCATCTGGATCTACGCGGCGCAGATTTCGCTGGCCACGGTCTCTGAACATGAGGCGAGCGCCAGGAACATCCTGTTTGCGCTGCTCATGTACTTCACGTACTCCCAGCTGTGGATCTACCTGGTTCTCAAGAGCTACATCCTGCAGGTGGCTGGCATCTTCAAGAAGGCGGAGCCCATCTGGGACAAGACGCCCCGCTTCTGAACCGGAATTGTGAATCCCATCGGTGCCAGGCACCGATGGGATTCACAATTGCTGCGGCGCTTCCGCAGGCTAGACTGATGTCATGAACGAGTTCGCCTGCATCATCACAGGACCGCGTGCAAGCGGCAAGACAACCGCAGCAGCACAGCTGCAGGCGCTGCTTCCGACCTGGACGGCCATCCATGCCGACGAGCCCTTTCACGCGCTC
>Ga0116192_1002829_pt1 | contig 11248 bp, 8 predicted proteins | sample AD_UKC113_MetaG_FD_89876 | JGI IMG/M metagenome (GOLD analysis project Ga0116192, IMG submission 89876) | Active sludge microbial communities of municipal wastewater-treating anaerobic digesters from Hong Kong - AD_UKC113_MetaG | ecosystem: Engineered > Bioreactor > Anaerobic > Digestate | place...
CTTGCGCCAGTGAGGGATTGCCGGGGAGAGGTTTGCGGTTGATGAGCCCCGCCTGTTCCAGCTCGCCAGTAAAAATGGCATCCGCCTGCTGCAGGCGTTGCACCCGTTCAGGGGTCACTTCGCCCAGGCAGCGCACGGCTAACCCGGGACCTGGAAACGGCTGCCGCCAGAGGAGATCAGAAGGGATACCCATTGTTTCACCAATGAGGCGGACTTCATCTTTGAAGAGAAACCGCAGCGGCTCGATCAGTTTGAAGGGCATTTTTTCCGGCAGCCCTCCCACGTTGTGGTGCGATTTAATGCGCTGCGCCTGGCTGCGGTCAGGGGCGGAGGATTCCACCACGTCAGGGTAAATGGTGCCCTGCACTAAAAAGGTAGGGGTTCCAAGGCGGGTGGCTTCTTTCTCAAACGTTTCAATGAATTTTGCGCCAACGATATGCCGTTTTTCTTCTGGTTCGGTCACCCCTTGCAGGGCAGAGAAGAAGGATTCGGCGGCATTGACGCGGGTGAGGGAGAATCCTGGCTGCTTTCGCAAGGTCGTTTCTACCAGATCAGCTTCACCCAGGCGCAGCAGCCCGGTATCCACAAAAACGGCGCGTAACTGGCTGCCAATGGCACGATGGGTCAGGATTGTGGCGACAGTGGAGTCCACTCCGCCGCTCACAGCGGAAATCACCCGGGCATCGCCCGCCTGATTCTGAATGGCTGTGATTGCCTGCGAGATGATATTCTCCGGCGTCCAGTTTGGTTGCGTGCCACAGATCTCCAGCACGAACTGCCGTAAGATCAGCATTCCGCCGGGAGTATGGCGAACCTCAGGGTGAAACTGCAGACCATAGAGATGCTTCTCGGGATGGGCGATGGCTGCCAGTGGACTGTTGTTTGAAGTGGCAATGCAGATGAAACCAGGCGGGAGCGATTCAACCCGATCGCCATGAGACATCCAAACTGCTTGAGAACCGGCGGGGAGTAAAGGGTTTTCGGCGCAAGTTTCAACTTCAGCCAGACCGTACTCCCGCTGCGGAGCAGAGGTTACCACACCGCCCAGAGAATGAGCGAGCAATTGCATGCCATAACAAATCCCCAGTACCGGCAGCCCGCTCTCAAGAATGTAAGGAGGCAGACTGGGCGCGGCTTCTTCATATACTGAAGAAGGACCTCCGGAAAGGATAAAACCCGCTGGTTGAAAGCGCCGAAGTGTTTCCGCGTCAATATTCCAGGGGAAAAGCTCACAATAGACCTGCAACTCACGTACCCGGCGGGCAATGAGCTGGGTATATTGGGATCCGTAATCCAGTATTGCGATTGAGCTGCCCATAACCCGATGACCTCTAATCCACAAACTCGATACGCCCGTCCTCCATGCTGGAAATCTGGACCAGGGCTTCAATGGGAACATTTAAGTGGGCAAGGGCGAAACGACCACCCTCAAAAGTTTTTTCGATCAGTGTACCAATGCCACAAATCTGCGCCCCGGCAGCTTCGGTCAGACGTGCCAGACCGAGAATCGTCGACCCGGTGGCGAGGAAGTCATCAATGATCAGCACCCGTTCACCAGGTTTGAGATACTCTGGCGAAACAATGAGCTCCACTTTGTTTCCTTTGGTATGGGAGGGGGCAATTGTCAGGTAAACCATGTCTGGCATGGTGACGGGGCGGCTCTTACGGGCGTAGACCACCGGTACATGGAGATAAAGCGCAGTCATCAAGGCTGGGGCAATTCCGGAGATTTCTGCGGTCAGAATGCGCGTCGGGGAAGTTGGGCTCAGGCGGCGTGCAAGCTCCTTACCACAATCGTCCATCAGCACTGGATCCACCTGATGGTTGATCAGGCTATCCACCTTGAGGATTCCTCCACCCAGGTTTCTGCCTTCCAGAGCGATTCTTTCTCTCAACATTAACATGAAAACCTCCCGGATAATGAATCATCCATTTGTGAAGCTTGAGGTAAAAAAAGCAATTCCTAAAGCGCACCGCGCCATCAAACCAGGTTCGATCGTTTGAACCAATACAAGTATAGCATTGCTGAAGCTCTTATTTTGGGATGGCAGCGGAGGTAGAGATCGCAACCTTCATCAGTAATTGAGAATCCCCCCTATTTCAGGCGGGCGTGTATGTTAGAATAATTTAATGACCTCACTGGAAATTGTACTGGCTTCAAATTCACCCCGCCGGCGGGAATTATTAACCTGGATGGATCTCCCTTTTACCGCCACCGCTGCGGATATTGATGAAACCCCCCTTGCGGGGGAGTTGCCTGCGGATTACGTTCTGCGGCTGGCAGAGGAGAAGGCGCGTGCCTGTCAACGACAGGCAGGTTTCGGCGCGGTAATCCTCGCAGCAGATACAACGGTTGCCGACGGCGATGAAATTATTGGCAAACCCCGCGACCGTGCGGATGCGCTGCGTATTCTACGCCAGCTACGAGGGCGCACTCATTTGGTGCACACCGCCATCGTTGTTGGTGTGCCTTCGCGGGGATTAACCACAGAAGAATTATGCTCCACTGAAGTGAGGATGCGCCGTTATAGCGAGGAGGACCTGCTGGCATACGTGGAAAGTGATGATCCGCTGGACAAGGCAGGAGCTTATGCCATTCAGAACCCCCAATTTGACCCTGTGCAGAAGATTTCTGGTTGCTATGCCAGCGTGATGGGTTTACCCCTCTGCCACCTGGAACGATCCCTGCGCCGCCTGGGGTTTGGCGCACGCAAGGGCATCCCCTACCGTTGTATGCGTGAACTGGCGTATACTTGCCCCATCTTCAAGCGCGTGCTGGCTGGTGAGGACGTCGGTTAAGGAACAGAAAAAATAAGGACTACCATGAAGCAAATTTGGCGTGTTTTTATCATCGGGTTGCTGCTGTTAACCTCCTGCAGTAATCCTGGCACCCCCGCGGAAACCTTAACAGCAGAACCCACTGAAGCAGGATTGCCAACGCCGGTGGTGCAAACCACCCGCTTGCCGGCAGTGGATGACACGGTAACTGATTTTCTGGGCAAGTGGAATTCAGGGGATTATGCCGGCATGTACGCCATGCTGGCACCAACCAGCCGCGATGCCATCAGCGAAGCAGATTTCATCAAAATCTACACAGACACTGCTGCCAGCCTCACGCTTAAAGAAATTCAATATGGTATTCTAACCACTCTGGTCAACCCCACTTCGGCAAAAGTGGGCTATCAGGTTGTTTTTAAAACCAGTATGTTTGGCGACCTGATCCGTAAGATGGAAATGAGCCTGATCGCGAACGAAAACTTATGGCAGATCCAGTGGGAGAGCGGGTTGATCATGCCTGAGCTGAGCGGCGGCAAAAAACTAGCCCTGGCTTTGACTGCGCCCGCGCGCGGGGATATTTATGATAATGACGGGGATATCATTGCCGCGGACTCTGAAGCCGTTGCGCTGGGAGTGGTACCCGACCAGATCGCGGATGATCAGATTGGCAATCTGGCAGGGGTGTTGAACCTGGTCACGGGCATCCCCACCAATATACTTGCGGATACCATCCGCACGGGCGGGGGCTTTTATGTGCCTATTGGTGAAATCTCCAAGCCGGTTTACGAGAACCGCTACACGGCATTAAATTCCTTCAGCGGTCTGGTGATCAATGAGTACAGCGCCCGTTATTATGATAACGGCGGCGTCGCGCCACAGGTGATCGGCTATATGCTGAGCATCTCACCCGAGCAGTTTGAAGAATACAAGAGGAATGGCTATGCCGGGGATGAAAAGGTAGGCGCAGCGGGGATTGAAAAATGGGGCGAATCCTATCTCAGAGGCAAACCCGCCGCTGATCTTTATGTGGTCAACCCGGATGGAACGTATTCTACCCTTGTGGGCAAAGCTGATCCTCAGGCAGCCAGCGCAATTTACACCACCATTGACAAGGATCTGCAGGTATTGGTGCAAAAAGCTTTGATTGGCTTTACCGGCGCTGTGGTGGTTGAAGAAGTGGATACCGGGCGCATCCTGGCAATGGCTTCTTCTCCTGACTTTGACCCTAATAATTTCCTTCCGCAGAACTATAACAGCCAATTTACCCTGGCGGATTTGGTGAATGATGAAGGGAAGCCGTTATGGAACCGGGCAGCCCAGTCAGCTTACCCCCTGGGTTCAGTTTTCAAATTGGTCACAGCCACCGCCGCTCTTGAATCCGGGCTTTACAAACCGGATACCACCTATGAATGTACCAGCCAGTTTACCGAGCTGCCAGGCTTTGTGGGCAATGACTGGACGTATGATAAAGAGTTGCCGCCTTCAGGAAACCTGACCCTGGTGGAAGGGATTATGCGCTCGTGCAACCCCTGGTTTTACCATCTGGGTTTGGATCTCTACCGCCAGAAGGGTGCCGATTATCTTTCAAACTGGGCACGGCTCTATGGCTTGGGTGAGGCAACAGGGATTGATGCCGTGCTTGAAGAAACCGGGCAAATTAACGACCCCACAACCGAAGGAGCAGCCGTGCAAATGGGGATTGGGCAGGGGGATATGCTGGTGACACCCCTTCAGGTGGCGAATATGGTAGCAGCGATTGCCAATGGTGGCACGTTATATCGCCCACAGGTAATTCAGAAGATCACCAGTATTGATGGAACCGAAATCGATACCTTTAAACCTGAAGTGATTCGTGAAATTCCGGTTAGTGACAGCACGCTTGAAGCCGTCAGGCAGGGAATGGAAATGGTGATCAGAAATGAACGGGGCACCGCTTTTCGCCGATTTTTGGGGATGAGCACACCGGTTTACGGGAAAACCGGAACGGCGACTACCTCTGTGCAGGATCCACATTCCTGGTTTGCGGGGTTCACCGCCGCCAACAACCCGGAAAAACCGGATATTTCCGTGGCGGTCATTTTGGAATATGCCGGCGATGGGTCTGCTTATGCGGCGCCAGTCTTCCGGCGAGTGATCGAAGCTTACTTTACCGGAGAAGTGTATACCACCTATCCGTGGGAATGGGATATTTACATTACCCGTACTCCTACACAGGAAACGAATGAGACCCCGGAGCCGTGATCGCTGACCTTTTGCAGGGGATTGTTATCCGTTACCAATCCGGCTTTTACACCATCAAAGCCGGCAGCGAGATCATAACGTGTGTCCTGCGGGGCAAATTGAAGCGCCGCAGCGTTCCCGGTGATGTCATTAGTATTGGGGATCGGGTGAAATTCGCGCGCTTGCCCGAGGGCACAGGCGTGATTGAGGAGATCGAACCACGACACAGTGAACTGGTACGGCTCGATCCTACCCCCAAAGGAGCCTACAGGCAAATACTCCTCGCCAACCCCGATCAGATCGTGGCGGTTTTTGCCTGCACCTCGCCCACTCCGCGCCTGCGTATGCTCGACCGCTTCCTGGTTATTGCGGAGAAGCAGCGCCTGCAGGCACTGGTCATTGCCAATAAAGTGGATCTGGTGGGAGAGCGGGAAGCCCGCAAGCTTTTTTCCATCTATCCACCTCTGGGTTACCGGGTGATCTATACTTCCGCGGCGAAAAATGAGGGGATTGAGGAGCTGCGGGAAGCGCTGGCAGGGAAAATTTCTGCGCTGGCGGGTCCTTCAGGTGTGGGGAAAACTAGCCTGATGAACCGGGTTCAACCTGGTTTGGGTCTGGCTGTACGTGAGGTCAGTGAACATCGGGATCGCGGCAAACATACTACCGTTGTTCGGGAGATGTTTCCACTTACGGGCGGCGGTTTTGTGGCGGATCTGCCAGGCTTGCGCAAGCTTTCGTTGTGGGATACACAGCCCGAAGAACTGGATGGATACTTTCCGGAAATCCGCGATCTGGTACGTTTCTGTCAATTCAACGATTGTGCTCATTACGATGAGCCTGGTTGCGCGGTCATCCGCGCGGTTGAGGAAGGCAAAGTGAGCCCGGAACGATACGAATCATACTTGCGCTTGCGCGCCGGCGATGATTAGTGCTGTAGAGGAATAAAACCCCTATTTTGTCAGGAATTCCATTCAACATTCAGTCAATGTTCATATTGACTTTTACGGGAATCGTCGTTATTATAAGTTTCCCCTTTCTATCACGCCGATACTCATCGAAGGGGTAACGTTCAAATTATTGAGGTTTTGCTCTATGAAACCCGAAATGAGCAAAAAAAAGCAAGTCGCGGGACTGTGGTATGGTCTTGCTGCCGGACTGGCGTTTGCGGTTTTTGCCTGGGGGGTGGATGCTTTCTTGCTTGCCAGTGCGAACAATTCCTTTGCCTGGGTTAAATTCATTCCTGGTCTTTTCATCTGCTTATGCACCGGGGCACTCGTTGGCTGGTTGACGGTGCGTTTGCAAAATACCTTGCTCGCAATCTTGTTGTGGATCGGGCAAGCGCTCTTATTTGCTCACCTGATCATCTGGCTGCCTCTTAAGATCGCTCCAGTGCTAATCCGATTGTTCGACCCCGCGTTGGGTGACTACCTCAAGTACCCTTTTTATCCTGAATTAAAGCAGAATCTATGGGTTGGCTTTGCCATCATTGCAGCGGTTTCCATCATTATCGCCGTGCTCGAAAATATCCTAATCGATCAGGCGCTGTTTTCTGCCGGTACGCATGCGGTGGTTGTTCCTGTGATTGTCGCCATGCTGGCATTCAGCCTGGTGGGCAGCACGGGAGATTCATTATTAAACAAACATCTACGTGAGCCGGTGCTGATCGTCGACAAGCTGGTTGATTTCGCTTACGAGAATCGGAATAATGAAATCTCCACTGATCTGGCGCGGAAGATGCATTTAAATGCGCTAAAACCAGTGGAAGATCTCCTTACCGATCACCATCGCGTGATTCTAAGCAACTTTGACCAATATCTTGGTCAGGTGGATGTACTGGTCATTTTCAAAGGACATTGGGTGAAGTGCGTTACCATTTACAACCAGGTCACAAACTGTACCCCACTGTTTGAAAAGCCCTGGATTCGCCTCAGCAGCCGGCTTAAACTTGCCGGGATACTGGAACCGCGCCTCAATGTTTCTGCTGAGTAAGAGAATTGGTAAAGAGAGCTATGCTTTATCTCCCCAAGGTTAAAAAAATGTTTTTAAATTATGGTACACTAATCAATGCCGATATTTTGGAATAACATTACGAAAATAAAGAGGACTTTTTGATGGTTGAGCAACTACTAAATGTCCAGAATCTGGCTACACAATTTAAGACGCCTGAGGGTACTGTTCATGCAGTAAATGGCGTTTCGTTTTATCTCAACGAAGGGGAGACCCTGGGGGTTGTGGGGGAAAGTGGTTGTGGGAAGAGCGTCACCATGCTTTCCTGCCTGCGATTGATTCCCTCCCCACCCGGGAAGATCGTCAGTGGTCAGGCTTTGTTCAAGGGCAAAGATCTGCTTACCATTGACAACGAAGAAATCCGCAAAGTACGTGGCGGGCAGATTAGCATGGTGTTTCAAGACCCGATGACCTCGCTCAACCCGGTTATGACCATCGGTAAACAGATGGCGGAACCTTTGATGCTGCACCTCAATATGACCAAAGAACAGGCGCGCAATCGGTCCATAGAACTTCTGGGCATGGTGGGAATTCCAAATGCAGGGGAGCGGCTGAAAGATTAACCACACCAATACTCGGGCGGGATGCGCCAGCGCGTGATGATTGCCATGGCGTTATCCTGCAATCCACAGATTTTGATTGCCGATGAACCTACCACAGCGCTCGATGTGACTATTCAGGCACAGATCGTGGATCTGGTAAAGCGGTTGCGAGATGAACTGGGGATGGCGATTGTCTGGATCACCCATGACCTCGGCGTGGTCGCCAATATCGCCCATCGGGTGATGGTTATGTACGGTGGTTACATTATTGAAGAATCCGAAGTGAAAGAACTGTACGCCAACCCGCGGCACCCTTACACGCTTGGATTGTTGGGCAGCCTGCCGCAAGTTCACGAAGAAGCCCATAAAAAACTCTTTTCCATTGAGGGTATGCCTCCTGTTCTTTACCAAACGCCCAGATCCTGCCCGTTCGCTCCACGCTGCCAATGGGTCACAGACCGATGCTGGCAGGAGAATCCCCAGTTAGAGCCTGTTGCAGACGGACATCGGGTGGCATGCTGGGTCAATACCAAAACCGGGAGCAAGGCATCATGACTGCTGAAAATAATGTGCTCATTCGAGTAGAAAACCTGGTAATGCACTTCCCGATCTTCCGCGGTGTCGTCCGCCGTCAGGTGGGCGTAGTCCATGCCGTGGATGGTATCTCCTTTGACATTCACGACGGAGAGACTCTCGGCTTGGTGGGTGAATCCGGCTGTGGCAAATCCACCACCGGTAGAACGATTTTGCAGCTCTACAAACCCACCGCAGGAAATGTTTATTTTAAAGATACCAATCTGGTTCATTTGAAAAATGAACCATTACGCCTGATGCGGCGCGAAATGCAAATGATTTTCCAGGATCCCTATGCCAGCCTCAACCCCCGTATGACGGTTCGTGATATTATCGGCGAGCCGCTAATGGCGTTTGGTGAAGCTACCGGCAAGCAGATTGACGAACGGGTTGCCTCGTTACTGAATCTGGTCAAGCTGAACCCAGATTTTGCCAGTCGCTATCCACACGAGTTTTCTGGCGGGCAACGACAACGCATTGGCGTGGCGCGCGCGCTGGCTCTAAACCCATCCTTCATTGTCTGTGATGAGCCAATTTCAGCGCTCGATGTATCAATTCAGGCGCAAGTGGTGAACTTGCTGGAAGAATTGCAGCAGGAGCTCAACCTGACCTATCTGTTCATCGCACATGATCTTTCGATGGTTCGCCACATCAGCAACCGTGTTGCAGTAATGTACCTGGGAATCATCGTCGAACTCGCAGACCGCAACGAGCTTTATCGAAACCCGCTGCATCCCTACACTCAGGCATTACTCTCAGCGATTCCGGTGGCAGATCCAGAATATAATGAAAAACGCCACCGTATTATTTTGGAAGGTGATGTGCCTTCTCCTGTCAATCCACCTTCAGGATGCCGCTTCCGCACCCGCTGCCCGATCGCAGCAGAGATTTGTGCGCAGCAGGTTCCCGAATGGCGGGAAGTTCAGGCGGGGCATTTTGCGGCTTGCCACAAAATTTAGCAAAAGAGTTTTTTTGAGGAGGTGATGACAATTCCGGTAGACATGAAGAATAAAGGACGTCTAAACAACCTATCGACTCGAAAGAATTTCTCACAAGGAGGAGAAAAATGCGTAAGTTTTATGTAGTGCTTGCTATGCTCATGGTTGTCAGCTTCGTTCTGACAGCCTGTGCGCAGCCGACCGCAGCCCCCACTGCGGCACCTACTGAAGCCCCATCAGCTGAAACCCCCGCTCCGACCGAGGCTCCAGTAGAAGAAGTTGTCCTGAACCCATATCTGGGTTCCAACAAGCTGGATGGCAATGGCATTCCTGCGACATTCTTTGATGATGTCCATATCCGCAAAGCCTTTGCCTACTGCTTTGACTGGGAAACCATGATCAATGATGTTTACATGGGCGAGGCTATTCAGTCCAAAGTCTTGTCTCTGCCTGGCATGCCTGGTTACGATCCGGATGCCCCGTACTACAGCAGCGATCTCGACAAATGCGCCGAAGAATTCAAACTGGCGGATGTCGATAAAGATGGCGTCCCAGCTGGCGAAGACCCCGATGATGTCTGGGAAATGGGTTTCCGTGTGCAGATGCTCTACAACACCGGCAACACCACCCGCCAGATCATGGCTGAAATCCTGCAGCAGAACCTCGCCACAGTCAATGAAAAATTCAGTGTTGAAATCCTTGGTTTGCCCTGGCCTTCCTACCTGGCTGCTCAGCGCGCCAAGAAAATTCCTATCATGACCGGCGGCTGGCTGGAAGATATTCATGATGCTCATAACTGGTATCAGCCTTACACCACCGGCACCTATGGCGCCCGCCAGAATATGCCCGATGACCTGAAAGCCCAGTTCAAAGCCCTGTTGGATGAGGGTGTTGCTTTGATCGATCCCGCTGCCCGCCACGAGGTTTACAAGCGGTTTAACCAGCTGTATTACGATACTGTTCCTGGTATTCCTATTGTCCTCGCGACTTCTCATGGTTATGAGCAGAAGTGGGTTGAGGGTCGTATCATGAACCCGATCTTCTCCAACATCTACTACTACACCATCTCCAAACCCACCGATCCCACTGATCCGGATGTCTTCAAGTACGTAACCATCTCCGGTGGACCGGATACTCTGGATCCCGCCCTGTCTTACGATACAGCCAGTGGTGAAGTTATCCAGAACATCTATGAAACCCTTGTCTTCTATGATGGCGAAGCCACCGACAAATTCGTCCCGCAACTGGCTGAATCCTGGACCACTTCAGATGACGGCACAGTATGGACCTTCAACATCCGCAAGGATGTCAAATTCCATAATGGCGACGTATTAACTCCAACTGATGTTGCTTATTCCTTCCAGCGCGGTTTGCTGCAGGGTGGATATTCCTCCCCGCAATGGCTGCTTGCTGAGCCTTTCTTCGGTGTTGGGATGGATGACATCACCATGCTGGTGGATGAAGGCGCTTCCGCTGATGACCGCGAAGCTTTGATCGCTAATGATCCTGCAGTCCTCAAGGCTGCCTGCGAAACCGTCCAGTCAAAGATCGTGGCTGACGATGCTGCTGGAACCGTGACCATGACCCTTGCACAACCCTGGGGTCCTTTCCTCCCGACCATCGCCAATGGCTGGGGTTCCATCATGGACAAGAAGTGGGTCATTGAGAATGGCGGCTGGGATGGCACATGCGATACCTGGCAGAATTACTATGGCATGACCTCTGCTGAAGATCCCTTCACCCCGATCGCCAACGGTACCGGTCCCTTCAAGCTGGATTACTGGACTCCGGGTACGGAAGTTTCCCTTGTTCGCAATGATGACTACTGGCGCGAACCCGCCGCCCTGAAGCAGGTCCTGATCGTAGAAGTCGGCGAATTTGGTACCCGCTTTGCGATGCTCGAAGCTGGTGATGCCGATGCGATCGTTGTCCCGGCTGAATACCGCACCCAGGTGGATCCGTTGGTGAGTGTTGCCAGCGTCTATGATGCCGCGACGAACACTTATCTGCCAGATCAAAATGTTTGCACAATTGACACCAACAAGCTTGGTCTTGAGCGCTTCGAATTGTGCGATACAGCCAATGACCGACCACTGCGCCTGTACATTGGTCGCCCTGGTCTGACTCAGGATGTGATCCTCTTCAACTTCAACATCCAGTAAGCCAGATTGTCCTTTGAAACAAACATGC
>Ga0116192_1002831_pt1 | contig 11243 bp, 10 predicted proteins | sample AD_UKC113_MetaG_FD_89876 | JGI IMG/M metagenome (GOLD analysis project Ga0116192, IMG submission 89876) | Active sludge microbial communities of municipal wastewater-treating anaerobic digesters from Hong Kong - AD_UKC113_MetaG | ecosystem: Engineered > Bioreactor > Anaerobic > Digestate...
GCAAGGTTTACGACCATAAGAACCCCAAAAAAGATAGGATCAATCCCCAGAGAAAGAGCGATAGGAAGGAAAATAGGAGTAAGAATTACTACTGCAGCAGATGCATTCACCATTGTGCCAGCGATCAGGAGTACAATATTCACTGATAGGAGAAACCACAAAGGGGAATTCACCATTGCTACCACGGAAGATGCAATTTTCTGCGGCACTTGCATGTTTGTCAAAAGCCAGCCAAACACATTGGCCGCACCAACGACAAACATGATAATCGTACTGGAGATTACAGATTTAAACAATATTTCCGGGAAATCCTTCAGTTTTAACTCTTTGTAGATAAACATTCCTACTACAATTCCATAAACCGCTGCAACAGCCGCTGCCTCTGTAGGTGTAAAAATGCCTCCGTAGATTCCTCCTATAATGATCACCGGCGTAAGTAATGCGAAGAAGGAGTCCTTAAACGAAACGACAACCTTTTTTAAAGAGAAAGTCCCTTCACCTTTCCATCCCTTCTTTTTAGCTATGAAATAGCTTACTACGCACATGGAAATTCCCATAAGGAAACCCGGAGCGAACCCTCCGATGAAAAGGTCTCCGATGGAAACACCTGCCACTACCCCATACACTACCATGGTGATGGAAGGAGGAATAACGATCCCTACCGTTCCTCCTGCAGCCACAACACCGGTGGCAAAATCCCGATCATACCCCTTCTTTACCATTTCATCGATCATTGTTGATCCTATAGCCGCGGTAGTTGCCGCGGAAGAGCCGGATATTGCGGCAAAAAACATTCCGGAGACCGCTACCACCTGCGCCAATCCTCCTGTTAAGGATCCAACAATCGACTGGGCGAAATTTACTAATCGTTTCGTAACTCCCCCGGCAGACATAAATGCACCCGCTAACATAAAGAACGGGACAGCCATAAAGGAGAATGAATCGATTCCCATGTACATCATTTGAGCAATCATTACCTGGGGAATGTCTAGAGAGAAAAATAATAAAAAGGAAACAGACAGACAGAGGGAAAAAGCTACAGGTACCCCCAGGAGAGTAAGCAAAAGAAATAAACCGATGGGTAAGTAATCCATGAATCTCTCCTATGTTTTATCAGAATTTTCTCCCTTCAGGGAGCGAAAGAATTGTGCAGTATCCCGGATCAAGTATAACAACATAAGGACTGCACTAACGGGGACGATGGCATACACCCATCCCATCGGGATGTCTAATCCCGGGGACTTCTGGAACATCATGGTTGTGGTCATTTTATACCCCTGGGTTATAAGAATTAAAACAAATAGGTAACTGCAAAATTTAATAAATATTTCCAACGCTATCCCCAGGGGTTTTCCTTTAAATTTTCCAATAATAAGTTCTACTGCTAAATGCCCATTTTCTCCCATAATCAGAGCTGAACCAATAAATACAGTCCAGACAAATAAGAAACGGGCGGCTTCTTCTGCCCATTCGGCAGAATATCCAAAAGCATAGCGCGTTAAGACCTGGGAGGAAATTATTACCAGCATCAGTGCCATAGAAACAACAGACACCCAATACAGGATAGTCCGTAAGCCCTTAAATAACTTATTCATACATGCTCTCCATTGTATCCACAGAGAGGGAATACGTATTTTTCCCTCTCTGCTTATAGTCATAGAAAGAAACGAAACAACTATCCCTTCTTCAATGCTTTGATCTTGGCCAGATTGTCACGTCCTACCTCATCGGCAAACTCATCGTGCACTTTCTGCGTAGCCTCCATAAATGGTCTTCGATCCACCTCGATTACTTTCATCTTCCCTGTGGCTTTGATTTTATCCCAGTACTCGGAGTCTTCCTTCTTGGAGAGATCTCTCTGCCATGCAATGGATTCCTTCGCAGCCTGCCAGAAAATTTCCTGCACCTGCGCAGGAAATGCATTCCATCGTTTCATGGATATTAGAAGCGGTTCAGGCGCATAGGCATGAGCAGTAAGGGAAGCATACTTCTGTACCTCATAGAATCGTTGTGTATAAATATGAGCCGCAGGGTTTTCCTGCCCGTCTACTACTCCTTGCTGGAGGGCGGAATAGAGTTCCCCTAAAGACATGGGAGTTGGAGAAGCACCCAGCGCCTTCATCATCGAAACGAATATTTTATTCGTTTGAACCCGAATTTTAAGGCCCTTCATATCCTCCGGTTTTTTAATTTCCCGAATATTGTTTGTCATATGCCGTATACCGTTTTCCATATATCCCAGCAATTTAATGCCTTTTGGCTCCAGGGCAGCCCCGAGTTCCATTCCCACAGTGTCTAAAGATTTATAGGTATGTTCCAGATCATCAAATAGGAAAGGCAGATCGAACAGACTGATCTGGGGCTGAAACTGTCCCAGAGCTGCTGTTCCTACCAGGGCTAAATCGATTGTTCCATAAATCAAGCCTTCAATGAGAGACTTCTGATCGCCCAGCTGAGAAGAGTGGAAGGTTTTTATCTCTATCTTGCCCCCGGATTTCTGCTTCACCAGCTCTGCAAAGTAATCTCCCCCCCGTGCATACGGATGCGAAGGCTCAGCAATATGCCCTAATTTCAGCACCATGGTTGGTATTTCACCGCTCGTGCTTTTTGAGGAAGCCTCTTTACTTCCACCAGCAAACAGGAGAGCGGCACTTACCCATACAAAACATAGAACCCATACACCCTTTTTCATACTTGCAACTCCTTTCTTTATAAGGTTTCTTTTGGGTTAGTATTTTCCCCTCTTTGTTGTTTGTACAGAAAAGATACATTTTTATTCTTGAGCCTCTTTCAAAACTAGTGTTTTTCATCCAGGCGATTTTCAAAAATCCCTATTATGTAAGGGATTACGAATTTCGCCTGGATAGCAAGGTGGATTTTTGAAAACGCTCTCTTTATTTCTTTTATTTCATTTCCCTTCTACTATTCTTCCGCCAGGATATATTAATTATTCTATATAAACCTTGACTAATATTGATGGAATATAGTACACTTTTTATCGATATCAAACGGGGAGGAACCTGATGAAAGTAGTAATCGTAGGAGGGGTAGCCGGAGGTGCAACCACAGCAGCGCGTCTACGCCGGAACGCAGAACAGGCAGAAATCCTGCTTTTTGAACGGGGCGGGTACATCTCGTATGCCAACTGTGGTTTGCCCTATTATATAGGGGAAGTGATCCAGGATAGAAACAATCTCTTTGTCGTATCAAAAGAAACGTTTGAACAGAACTTTCATGTTCAAGTACGGATAAACTCGGAAATTACTGAAATCGATCGCGGCAGGAAAACCGTTACGGTAAAAGAAGCGGCTACAGGCCGGGAGTACAAGGAATCGTACGATAAGCTGGTGCTATCTCCCGGAGCAGAACCCATAAAGCCGCCGATCCCCGGCATCAATGATGAGCGGATTTTTACCCTGCGGAGTGTAGTGGATACGGATCATATTAAAAATTTTGTAGATACCCGAAAGCCACGAAGGGTAGTAATCGTAGGGGCAGGATTCATCGGGCTGGAAATGGCAGAGAACTTACACCATCGGGGACTTCAAGTTACGATTGTAGAGATGGCTCAACAGGTAATGAACGTAGTGGACTACGAAATTGCTGCAGAAGTCCATCAGCACCTTAAGACAAAACATGTCGAGTTCTATTTGAACGACGGTGTAGCCTCCTTTGAGGGGGGGGATGAATCTCTAACTGTCACATTGAAAAGCGGTAGAAAGATCGCAACCGATCTGGTAATTCTTTCCATCGGGGTACGGCCAGACACAAAGCTGGCTAAAGCTGCCGGACTTGAGATAGGTTCCGCTGGAGGAATCAAAGTAAATCCTTACCTACAAACCTCTGATCCGGATATCTATGCGCTGGGGGATGCGATCGAATTCCCCAACCCGATTACCGGAAAGCCAGCCCTGACATTCCTGGCAGGACCCGCAAACAAACAGGGACGCATTGCGGCAGACAATATTGCTTTTGGGAATAAAAAAACCTATCCCGGCTCTCTGGCTACAGCTATTGCCAAAGTATTCGATCTGACGGTCGCATCCACAGGCTTTGCCGAAAAGAGCCTCAAAGCAGAAGGACTTCCGTACCAGGCCATCAACTTTCACGCCTCGTCCCACGCAGGGTACTATCCTGGAGCAAAAGGGCTCAGCATTAAGTTGACCTTTCATCCAGAATCAGGAAAACTCTATGGAGCTCAGATCGTAGGATACGAGGGAGTCGATAAACGGATTGATCTTTTTGCCACCGTGCTCCGGCACGGAGGAACGGTACAGGAACTCGCCGAAATCGAGCATGCCTACGCTCCTCCGTATTCTTCTGCGAAGGATCCGGTGAACATAGCTGGTTTTGTGGCGGAAAATATTCTGCTGGGGCGTTCCCGACACATCCAATGGCATGAACTCCTGGAGAAGGATTTGCCTACTCTTTTTCTTCTCGACGTACGTACCCCGGAAGAATATGCCCTGGGAACTATCGAAGGAGCGGTAAATATTCCCCATAATCAAGTCCGGAACCGCCTTTCGGAAATACCGCGGGATAGAACTATAATTGTATTCTGCGCCGCGGGTCTCCGGGCCTATGTAGCAGAACGGATCCTACTTCAGAACGGGTATACAGACGTTTACAACCTTTCCGGAGGATACAAAACCTTCCAGATAGCCACCCAGAAGCAGAGCAATGAGGATATATTCGAAAAGGACTTTATCGGGAAAGACGACCGGATCTACCAGGCCAACCCGGAGACCCGCGGCAGCGCAGGGGGCACGGTAAACATCACCAGGCTTGATGCCACCGGCATGCAGTGCCCGGGCCCTATTATGAAACTGAAGGGTGCGATGGAACAAATCCCTGTTGGAGAACGGATCCTGGAAATCGCTTCGGACCCCGGGTTTGCCCGCGATATAAAATCCTGGTGCTCCCTAACAGGCAACAAACTGATCGGTGTAGAGGAGGAAGGAGGGCTGGTTCGTGCGATCATTGAAAAGGGGGAAAAGCCGGTTTCCCCTATTACCGAATCGGGAGGGAATGCGACGACGATTGTAGTATTTTCCAACGACATGGATCGGGCTTTAGCAAGTTTTGTCATTGCCAACGGAGCTGCTGCTTCAGGAAAGGAAGTTACTCTTTTCTTTACCTTCTGGGGCTTATCCATCATTAAAAAACCAGAGAAAGTTCCTGCATCAAAGGATTTTCTTGGACGGATGTTTGGAATGATGCTCCCCCAAGGTAGTAAGAAGCTGGGGCTATCCCGCATGAACTTTGCCGGTATGGGGCCCAAACTGATGCGGTACCGGATGAAGCAGAAACAGGTGGAAAGTCTCGAATCTATGATCCAGAGCGCACTACAAGCCGGGGTACGGTTTATCGCGTGCCAGATGTCGATGGATGTAATGGGAGTAACGAAAGAAGAGCTCCTGGACGGGGTGGAGGTGGGCGGAGTCGCCACTTATCTGGAGCGAGCTTCTAAAGGACAGGTGAACCTATTCATTTAAGGGATTATCAAAGAGCCCATGCAAGGGAAGAGAGGGGGATTCTACCGGTATTGTACAATTCCTTTCGTGCTCCCTGTCCATACCTGCCTTTCCATACATCGGAAAGAAAGGCAGATCCGTCTGCACTTCCCCGGAACCGCTCGTTGACTTCTATCAACCTGCGGTTCCACTCTTCCATATCCAGTACATTTTCTATCCGAAATACTTCTTCCCACTGATCTTCCGAAACATCCCAAAAGTTTAGATCACAGTAGAACAGCTGCCACTGCGGGCCTTCCTCCGGCTTCAGGAGCGTGCCGTCCGGCCCATACTCGAGTATCTGGTATAAGAGGGGGAGACCATGCGTGCGGCAGATCAACGGACGAAGAGGGTATATGGAACAGGCTCCTTCATTAGTCAAAAACGAGCATCGGTTCTCTATGTCTTGCGTTGACAGTTCTGATCGGGATGCTGTCCTGAGTCCTAGAACAAGGGAAAACGCCTCGACCGGAAGTACAGAGATGTCGGTACAGCACTCGCTGCAGCCCCTGCGGCAGGATAAATGAGGGCTATGCTCCTTCACCAATTGTGCACAACGAGCATCCACCTCTTGTATGAACGTCTGGTATTCTTGAAGACTCTCCGGCATCGCCTCTTTCCTCTATCATTTAGCTTAGAAGATCCTCCAGGCTTTTGATAGTATCTGGATGCACCCACCGAACTCCTGGAATGGTTTTAAAAAAAGTGATCTGACGCTTTGCATACCTCCGGGAATCCTGCTGGATCATATTCCGGACGTCCTTGATCCGTATACAGCCGTTGTATCTCTGTATAAAGAACTCCCGGTACCCGATTCCCCGCATCCCGGGAGCTGTTTCCCCGAATCCCTGTGCGATCAGGTGTGAAACCTCCTCAGGCAGTCCCTGGTGAAACATCTCATCGACCCGATCATTGATCCGCTGGTACAACTCTTCCCGATCCCGCATTAAACCAATGATCCGGCAGGGAAAATCGGAGCGAGGGCGGAGAGGAACAGAAAAAGATGAAAGGGGACGGCCCGTACAGTAGTAAACTTCCAGTGATCGAAGAATCCGGTACGTATCTCGGGCAGAAATCCGTTCCGCCGTAATCGGGTCTATCCGTTCGAGCTCGGTATAGAGGCGGGAAGTCCCTTCTTCTAATAACCGTTCCTGTAGCTGCTTTCGAATCTGAGGATCCCCCGGAGGAGTTTCCGGCAGGCCGAACAGGAAATTCCGAAAATAGTAGGCAGTACCTCCACAGATAACCGGGATCCTGCCTCGCTGTCGAATGGCTGGAATTAATTCCTCTGTACGATGTACGAATTCTCCTGCCGTATACTGCTGGTCTGGATTCAGAATATCAATTAAATGATGGGGAACCTGCGAGCAAATTTCAGGTGAGGGCTTCGCTGTACCGATGTCCAATCCCCGGTACACCTGCATGGAATCCGCACTTATGATCTCACCCCAGTCTGGGAACACCCGAAGGATCATCTCGGTCTTTCCAACTGCCGTAGGACCAAAAATCAGGATAAGAGGAAGCTCCTCCATGAATCCGGTTATTCTTCTAGCTGGAAAACCACTTTCCGGGTGAGAATTTGTTTTATAGCAGTGGGGACAACTTTCCCCTGATTTTTCTCCAGTTCTTCATCGCCCGTTATTGTCACCTGATAGGCCCGCCGAATGGCTGCACAGGTGAGTTCGTAAATATTCCCTTGATATTCGATTAATAGATCCAATGGAAGGATCATGTTCAACTCCCGTAACGTTCGTTTGGAGGATAGACTATACACAAAGAAACAAAATGCGTCAAGCAGTGTAGGGAAGTTCGTTCGGTTACGTTAGCAGTTACCCTTTAGTTGCCCTTTGCTCCCATACCGTTGTTCCTTTTATGATCCTCCTGCGGCAATTCGTATTTATTTAAATAAGGTTCTCCGGGAACTGGTGTTACGTATACCCGAGATTTCCGATAGTTATCGCCTCGTGCACGGGGAAGCGGATGGACTTTCTGGACTCGTGATCGATAAGTATGCGGAACTGCTCGTGGTGGAGCCTCTCAGTGCCGGATACCTGCCTTGTGCGGAAACCATCGCCGAAAGTTTGAAGAACCTGTATCCGGGCTCTCAAGTGGTGTTTCGTCCCAACGTCTTGCGATTGATAGGCTTCGGCCGGGTGGAATCCTGGTATCCTGTTCCTGCTCCGGCCTTATCGGAGAACCTCAGTTTCTCAGTGTTCTGGCCAACGCAGCCCGGGAGTCTGGAGCGGCTCCAGATCATCCTATCCAGACCGATTTTCCCGAAGGTCGATACTTAAAAGCTGTTTTCACCCGGGTGCTAAAATAAGATAGGCGTTAAAGAATCTGTAGCAGCTCGATTAGATCCCGGATTTCATAGGTGGGACGAAGATTGGTGATATTTCCCTTTCCCCCAGGATTAAACCAGCAGGTGTCCATCCCTGCATTCCACCCTCCCTGTATGTCGGAAGTGAGACTATCGCCTACCACAAGGGTTGTCCCCGGCTCCTGATGCCCTGCTGCTTCCAGAGCCAACCGAAAAATGGCAGGATCCGGTTTCTGCACCCCGACCTCGTCGGAAACGATGATACAATCCATATAGGCTGGTAGAACGGTACGGGAAAATCGGTTTCGCTGGACTTCCCTCAACCCGTTTGTCACGATTCCCAGCGTATAACGGGGCTTGAGTCTCTTCAGGACTTTTTCTGCCCCATCATAGAGGTGAGCTTCTTGAGCAAGGTGTCCTAAGTACCGTCTTGAGATAGGAACAGGGTCCGTTTCCAGGTTTAATTCCTGTAAAAAACGTCGAAATCGTTCTATCCGTAGATCATCCGCCCGGATTCCTCCCTGTTCAAACAGCTCCCATAGTTCCTGGTTGATTATACGGTACACTTCAAGATGATCCTCTTTCCGGTAAGGGATTCCTTCCTCCTCCAGGGAGGCTTGAAGCGCTGCTTCTTCCGATTTTTCATAATCCAGGAGAGTCCCATCTGCATCAAACAGAATAAATCGATACCGTTTATCACTCATTCCCTCTTGTATATCTCAGGGATCAAGACCAATCAAGGGTCAAGAATACAGCACCCTTAGCCGATAGAGAAAAGGATGCACTTTCTATGGAGCTTCCTTCTGATGGTTTTTCTTTCCACCTCCTTACCGGGGGAATCGATTCCCCTGGAAGGGTATGCATCCTGGTACGGAGGGAAATTTCACGGCCAAAAAACAGCGAGTGGGGAAATTTTCGATACGAATCTTCTTACAGCGGCTCACAAGACTCTTCCTTTTGGAACCCTGGTTCGGGTTACCAATTTGTATACGGAAAAATCAGTAATTGTACGGATCAATGATCGAGGCCCGTTTGTAGAGGACCGAATCATCGATTTATCCAAGGCGGCTGCGGACGCTATCGGTTTAACCAACCAGGGGATAGGCCGGGTAAAACTCGAGATCGTCCAGGAAACCATTCCTATATCTTATCACACCCTGCAGGTAGCCTCTTTTGGGAACGTTGAAAACGCACTCCGATTAAAAAACCGTCTAACTGAGGCTGGACTTTCCCCTTCCATCCAGAAAACAGAAACGGGTCTCCATCGGGTGGTAATCGAACACATCCCGACAGAAGAGTTAGAACAGGTAAAATCCCGCCTGTCTGAACTAGGATACTCTCAGCCGATTCTCCAAAAGCGATAACTTGAATTATTCTTCATTTTTCAGTATTCTTTATAGATATAATCAGGTTAGAAAAAGAGGAGCCTAAATGTTTGATACTGTTCCGTTTACTATGGAGGAAGGGAATTCTGGTGGGCATGATATAACCGTATTTGCTCTCAGTACCTGTGGATTCTGCAAACGCGCCCTTGCCTATCTGAAAGAAAGGAACGTGGCCTTTCGATATGTGTATATGGATCTGCTGCCAGAGGATAAAAAGCAAGAAGTAAAAGATACACTTCGAAAAACCTTTCAGAATTCTCTTTTATACCCCTACCTTATAGTGGATGGAACAGAGGTAATTACGGGGTTCGTAAAGGAAAAGTGGGATGAGTTACTGGGGCTTCAAGCCTGAGGGCGCTTCCATGTAAAACCACCTTAGAGAAAATTATGAAGAAGAAAACTTTGTCCGATACAGCCTTCTTTATCCACCGGGTGGCAGAACATCAAGGGTGGAAGGTAAATCCTGATTCGGAATTCGTGCAAACTCTTACAGAGGGTCTCACCACGAATTTCAACCGATACGGATACTTTCTCTGCCCCTGCCGGGAAACCGGAGGAAGCCGGGAACGGGATACGGACGTGATCTGTCCCTGCCGATACAGCAAAGAGGATATCGCAGAATATGGGCATTGTTACTGTGCGTTATTCTTCTCTCCTGAGTTTTTCGTTTCGGGAAGATCTTTCTCCTCGATCCCCGAACGGCGGCCTGAACACCTGATCCCATAAATCGTTTGAATTCATTTTATCCGGGGGATGTATCAGTAGTGTCGTTGTTCCCTTCGGGACTGCTCAATCCGCTGCATCTTCCGATGGTAGCTTGCCTGTTTCACAATTTCCTCTACATCAGAGGTAAATATTCGATTATCCACAGCCCTAATTCGGGGATTCTGCAGAAGTACCCTCAGGGCATTGTTTCCCTCAGCCATGGGCAGTCCTACCATGTTGATTAATTCCTTGGGCCCGATATCGAACGTATAGGAATCTCCCCCCCGTATAGGCACTCGTGCCCTCTCTAATTGAATCAACAACGCATCATACATTTTAGCTACCGGGTCTTTCAGCAGGGTGTTAGCCAATTGCTTATAGATGAACCAGATCCGTTCAGCCAGAAGCTGGGTTAGCCGGGCAATCAACTGTGGCTGAGTGGTGACCATACGGGCAAAATTATCTTTGTTCACAGCCAGCAGGATCGTGTCTTCATAAGCGATGGCCGATGCTGAGCGGGGCTTATTCTCAATCAATGACATTTCCCCAAAAATATCTCCTGGTTTTAGTACCGCCAATAAAACTTCGGTTCCTGCCACCAATTTAGAAATTTTTACGCTCCCTTTCTGAATAATATACAGTTCTTTCCCGGGCATGCTTTCGGCAAAAATCATGGTATTCTGGGGATAGGTACGGGTAAAAGTGGTATCACTCCCATCCAGAAAGACAGGCTTTGCATAGGGTTGAATTTTGGCCATCCGCTCCATCGCCTTCTGCATGAAGGCCCCCTTGGGGAAGAGCTTTACATAGTGATAATAAGCATAGTAAGCGAGGTTGTATTGATTCTGTTTCGCATAGTATTCGGCCACTTCAAAAAGATGGTTAGGATCATTTTCCCGGCTGGCCTTATTGGTAAGCCGGGCAAGGGCCTCATCCAGGTACCGCATCCGTCTCGAGAAACCTTCGATGATTTTCATGGCTACCGGGCTATTCTTTTCAATGAGTAGCCCGTACTGGTCCCGATGTACAGAAATCAAGGAAACATCGGTAAGGGCCTGGGCTGTCTCAATATGGCTGTGGGAGGACATAGTGGACACAACTCCAAAGAAATCGCCGGGTCCTAGAATATTCCCCCCCTCCTCCTCCACAACTTCTACTTCTTTGCTGATTCGAATTTTTCCCGATCGAACAATGTAGAAATTATCCGCCCTTTGTTTCCCTTCAACAATAATATAGGCATCCTTATTGAAGTTAACGATGGATAGCTGTAACGGATTACTCATGGCTCATCCTAATCACGTTTAAAAGTATAGGTGCCCC
>Ga0116192_1002834_pt1 | contig 11233 bp, 13 predicted proteins | sample AD_UKC113_MetaG_FD_89876 | JGI IMG/M metagenome (GOLD analysis project Ga0116192, IMG submission 89876) | Active sludge microbial communities of municipal wastewater-treating anaerobic digesters from Hong Kong - AD_UKC113_MetaG | ecosystem: Engineered > Bioreactor > Anaerobic > Digestate...
CAAGTATTCAGACGGCTGAATTGACTATGATACCAAAATCATATGTTAAGCTCGATGGAGATGAAGTGAGGAAGATGCTTAACCTGTTCGATTTGCTCGAATCCCATGAGGACGTTTCAAGGGTGTACGCGAATTTCGATATTCCGGATGAAATTCTAAGCGAGAGCATAGGTGAAGACTCGTAACGTTCTCTTTAGGTCGAACAAGTATTCGGAGGTATGATGATGCGAATCCTTGGTATAGACCCAGGCATTGCGCGTACCGGGTGGGGTATCGTAGACTCGGACGGTCACGAGTTTAAGGTGGGCGGCTATGGGTGTCTTTCCACCCCTAAAGAAGAATTGCTTCCCATGAGACTATTGTCCATCTACGAAGGCATAGGTTCCCTGGTAGATAGATACCGCCCCGACCTAATGGGCGTAGAGCAAGTGTTTTTTGCCAAGAACGTGAAGACCGCTATTGCCGTTGGGCATGCAAGGGGCGTTTGTTTGTTGGTAGGCGGCGAACGCGGCATATCTGTGGAAGAAGTCACACCCCTTCAGGTAAAGTCTTTCATAGTCGGTTACGGCAATGCTACTAAAGAGCAGGTAGGGATCATGATAAAGAGCATCTTGGGGTTAGATGTCATACCCGAGCCTGACGACGTTTGTGATGCTCTTGCAATAGCAGTATCCGCGGGTATCAAAAGATCTTTTGCAGATACCTTAGATCGCAGTCGGGACACAGCATCAGAAAAAGGAAATGATATTTCAAAATGATATCTGAGATAAAAGGCACTGTGATTTCAAAAAGCAAAGATAATGTGACTATCATGGTCGGAGGCATGGGGTTTGAGGTGAATGTGCCTTCGGGCCTCCTGGATGCTTTACCATTTAATGATGATGTCCACCTGCATACACGACTTTTACTTCGTGATGATGGCCTGCATTTGTACGGTTTCAAGAATCCTGAAGAAAGAACGCTTTTCGATATGCTTTTGAAGGTGCAAGGTGTTGGGCCCAGGACCGCTCTCGCAGTTTTGTCTACCCTTTCGGTTCAGGAATTCTACAAGGCCGTCTTGTCTCGAGATGAGCATACGCTTACCAGAATTCCGGGGATAGGGAAGAAGAGCGCAGGAAGAATTGTAGTAGAGTTAAGAGATAAGATTGGGTTATCCGACGAAGCTCGGGCGCAAATCGGAGAACCGGGGACTGTCATAGATGACGGAATCGAGGCGCTTTTGGCACTAGGCTATACCAGACAAGAAGCTGAGTCGTCTATCCTTAGTGCAAGTAAAAGCGTAGGTGATAAGGATCTTGAAACATTACTGCGGGAGGCGTTGAAATACCTTGCAAGATTCTAGATCTCTGATATCTAGGGAAGTCACTCCTGAAGACGAGATAGTGGAGGTTTCTCTGAGGCCCGCTACCTTATCCGAGTATATTGGGCAGCAGCGAGTCAAGGATAATCTCTCAGTCTATATTGAAGCAGCCAAACAAAGGCAGGATGCGGTAGATCACGTATTGCTATCGGGTCCGCCTGGGCTTGGCAAGACCACACTTGCTCATATCATTGCCGCAGAGCTTGGAGTAGGCATTAGAGTAACCTCGGGACCTGCAATCGAAAGGTCGGGCGACCTAGTAGCTATTCTTACGAGCCTCCAAGATAGGGATGTCTTGTTTATCGATGAGGTTCACAGGTTGAACCGTCAGGCCGAAGAAGCGTTGTATCCGGCTATGGAAGATTTCAGTTTCGATTGGATCGCGGGCAAAGGGCCTGGTGCGCGTACATATCGTCTCAAATTGCCTAGGTTTACTCTCATAGCAGCTACTACTAGGAGCGGACTTCTCACGTCCCCATTAAGAGATAGGTTTGGAATATCTTTTAGATTGGAGTTTTACAGCGAGCATGAATTGTTTCAAGTGATTTGGAGATCAGCCAAGATCCTTGGAGTCTCAATCGATGAGGAAGCGGCGCTGGAAATTGCAAGAAGATCAAGAGGTACCCCAAGGATTGCAAATAGGCTTTTGAGGCGCGTACGAGACTACGCCCAAGTAAAAGGCGACGGCACCATACATAAAGACATCGCCATAGAATCGTTGGCGCTGATGGACATCGATCCCAATGGATTAGATGGGCTAGACCGGCAACTTCTTTCGGCTCTTGTGGAAAACTACGGAGGAGGACCCGTTGGAATATCAACGCTTGCCGCTTGTCTGAGCGAAGATCCCGGCACCTTGGAAGACGTTTACGAACCCTATTTGCTCCAAATGGGTTTTTTGGAAAGGACTCCCAGGGGAAGGGTAGCCACCCAAAAAGGCGTGACCTACGTGCTTGGCGAGTCGGCCGGTAGAAAGGGGCTTTTTGAGGATCTTTGAGATTACTCCTTCATTCATGCTGTGGACCTTGCACAACTTATCCTTTGCATTTCTACAGGGCACAGGGTTTGATCGTAGAGGGGATCTATTTCAATCCCAACATTTATCCTGAAGAAGAGGAAGAAAAAAGGTGGGAAACATACGCCAGTTGGTCTCGCGATAATCACCTGCCCGTAAGGCGTATTTGTGTTCCGCATAGTCAATGGCTTTATGCGGTTTCCCGTGATTTGAGCAAACCCGCTAGATGCTATGCGTGCTATTTGTTTAGACTGAAGGAAGTGGCGCGTTTGGCGAAAGAAGAAGGATATGATCTGTTTTCTACTACTTTGCTTGTGAGCCCGTATCAAGATCACCGGGGTATCGTTAATGCTCTCTCTATGGCGTCTTTGGAACATGGAATTCCCTGCATCTACAACGATCTCAGGCGTGGTTATCTGCGGTCTCGGCAGATGGCACGAGGTTATCATATGTATATGCAAAAATACTGCGGTTGTGAGTTTAGCATGAGAGGTGAAAAGTAGATCGATGAGATCAATAGCAAGAACATTCGTTATAGCGTCTATATGTCTACTGTGTCTTACTTGCGCTCTTTCGCTTCCGGGTGAACGCGCTTCCCACCAAATCGGCTATGCGGCTGCGGTGAAGGAACCCGAGGTGTTAGTGGGTTTGACTCGGACCACCGGTATCGCGGTCAGGGTTTCTGATGGATATGCACTGCGCACGGTGGAAGGTGTAGCCCTTGACTTGCCCGAGGATTCTCAAGTCAGTTTAGAACTGGCATACGGTAAGTTAACGTGCAGCGTGACTGCTAACGGGGCCCTGGTTTACGAAGGCGAGATGTCTAACTCGGTTTACATATTGTCAGGTTCGGAGGAAGGCTTCTTTACGGTGGTCACAGACAAGAATTCTGGTGCTCAGCTTACTGGAAGGTCGTATCGGGGAGACGCAGTTGCCATTAGGGACTCAAAGGATATTGTAGTTGCAAACCTCGTCTCTTTAGAGAAATATCTTTGGTCAGTCGTATCTTGCGAAATCCCAAACAGCTGGGATGTTGAGACTCTAAAGGCGCAGGCTGTTGCATCCAGAACATATGCTCTCAAACAGATGGGAGCTTCTGCGGCGGGCGTTATAGGGTTCGATAGGGGTCTTCTGGAATCGTCTTTGCCGCCTGAACAGGTGAAGATCTGGGCAGCGTCAACGGATCAAGAATACAAAGGTAGAACTTACGAGGATCCCAGGGTCGTTGCAGCTTGCGTTGAGACAGAAGGTGAAGTCCTGACTTACTTAGGGGACCTTATCCAAGCGTACTTTCACGCTGATGCGGCTGGTATGACAGAGGATCCCAGGTTCGTATGGGGCGGCTCTATTCCCTACTATGCTGCCGTTGCTGAAATAGAGCATTCATCTCCGCATTCCTTTTGGGAATTGTCATATGATGCCCACACGCTGGCGCAGAGGCTGAACGGTAAGGGGCTCACAGGATCTGCCAGTATGGTATTGGGTCTAGAACCGGGGCTGTCAGGACGTTGGTCTGTGCTTAATGTTAGGTCTGCAAATGAAGATCTGAAACTAAAGCCTACTGAGTTTAGGTCTATCCTTCAATTGAAGAGCACTTGGTTTTCGGTGTTCAGACAAGGCGGCGGTCTTATGACGCTGGGTTGCCTAAATCCAACGTTGGATGTATATGTGTCTAATGGCAGCACCATCCATAAAAGCAGTCTTTCCAGCTGTAAAGCAATAGGCGGCGACACTTGTTCGCCTACCGGGCTCAAACACGGAGCTTTGGCAGTGTCGGTTAGTAGGAATGGTCCTATCACCTTCACATTCCAAGGGAAAGGGAGTGGGCACGGCGTTGGGCTTTCACAATGGGGCGCTAACGAGATGGCCAAGTCCGGTTTGAACTATTGTGATATACTTATACATTATTATCCTGGAACAAGCATAGAACGATGGTGGTAGTAGAGTGAAAACAGAAGAATTTGATTATTTCTTGCCGCAAGAACTCATAGCCCAGGCTCCTTTGGTTGACAGAGATCAATCCCGCCTTCTAGTGGTTAGTAGGGAAGAACAGAAGATATTCCATCGAAAATTCAGAGATATTGTCTCATACGTAGAGTCCGGCGACGTACTCGTGACAAATGATACGAGGGTCATCCCTGCCAGGCTCTTAGGATTTCGAAAGAGTGGCGGCAAGGTAGAGGTGCTGCTCTTGCACCCATTAGGAGAAGATACGTGGGAATGCCTTGTTAAACCGGGAAACAAGGTCAGGCCGGGTGACGAGATTTATGTGGGAGACAAGACTATGCCTGAATTATCGGGTATGGTGTTGGAAAGAACGTCTTTTGGTGGGCGTGTAATTAAGTGGTCCTATGATGGAAATTGGGAAGATGTGCTCGCAAGACTTGGTCATGTTCCTTTGCCTCCGTACATAAAAGCCCCGCTTGAGGATCCTGAAAGGTATCAAACGGTATATGCCAGAGTGCCTGGGTCTGCGGCGGCCCCTACCGCGGGATTACACTTTACGTCCGAGTTGCTTGAAGAAATACGTCACAAAGGCGTGAATATCGTTCCTGTTACGCTAGAGGTAGGTCTTGGTACCTTTAGACCCGTATCAGAAGAGAGCATCGAGGATCACAAAATGCATAAAGAGTATTTTGAAATTAGCGCTCAAGCGGCAAATGAGATCAACAAGGCCAAAGAGGCCGGCAGGCGTGTTTTCGCTGTCGGGACTACTGTGGTAAGAGTCCTTGAAAGCTCATGCGGAGAAGATGGATTGGTGTTGCCAAAAGAAGGTGCTACCGATCTTTTCATATACCCGGGCTACAGATTCAAAGTAGTAGACTGCCTTGTTACTAACTTTCACCTGCCAAAGTCTACTTTGCTCATGCTTGTCAGCGCTTTTGCCGGCAAGGACTTTATAATGAGGGCCTACGAAGAGGCCGTCAATGAGAGGTACAGGTTCTTTTCGTTTGGAGATGCTATGCTTATAGTATAGTATATGGGCCGCGGGTGTCAGAAGATTGACCCAGATATACTAATAGAGAGGCAATAATGTGGCTGGACTGAGTTTTGAAGTGATATCGGAAAATGGAGACTCCAGGATCGGGACCGTAAAGACTTTTCACGGCCAATTCCTCACACCTGTGTTCATGCCCGTAGGGACGCAGGCGACCGTCAAATCGGTTTTGCCTTCCGATGTGTGGGAAACAGGTTCTTCAATAATCCTTTCCAACGCGTACCATCTATACCTAAGACCGGGGCCGGATGTCATTAGGGCAGCAGGGGGGCTTCATTCCTTTATGAATTGGCCGGGTTCGATTCTAACCGATAGCGGCGGATTTCAGATAATGAGCCTGGGCCATACAGTGTCTATTTCTGATGAAGCGGCAATCTTCAGATCCCATATTGACGGTGCTCTTATCAGATTCAGCCCGGAAGATGCCATAAGAGCCCAGACGGCTTTTGGGGCGGACATCATCATGTGTCTTGATCAGTGCATTAGGCATCCGGCGACCTACGGAGAGGCAAAAGAAGCTATGGAGAGGAGCTTGCTTTGGGCTAGGCGGTCCCGAGAACAAGAGATTCCTGATACCCAGTCGCTTTTTGCCATCGTTCAAGGTTCAGTATTTCCGGATCTGAGAGAGCACTGCGCTTTAGAACTTGCTGCGATGGATTTTCCGGGATACGGGATTGGTGGTCTGTCTGTCGGTGAATCCAAACGTGAGTTCTATGATGCTCTGAGGCATACTACCGAACATCTCCCAAAGACTAAGCCTAGATATTTGATGGGTGTGGGTCATCCGGTAGATATCATAGAAGGAGTCGAGTCAGGGGTAGACATGTTTGACTGTGTACTACCTACTCGTAACGCGAGGCATGGCAGGGCTTTTACCTTCGAGGGTCCTTTGAATCTAAGGAACGCTTGTTTCGCTCAGGACTTTCTTCCCATCGAAGAAGGTTGTGACTGTGCTGCATGTCAGGGTTTTTCCCGTGCATATATTAGGCATCTCATTGCAGCTAGGGAGAGCCTTGCTTGGACTCTTCTTACAATTCACAATATAAGGTTTTTTCAAAGGTTCATGGAAAAGTTGCGCGAATGCGTGACAGAGGGCACGCTCCACAAGTTTCGCGAAGAAATCTCACGGGTATATCCTGTGTGACTATGTTACTTCGCATAAACAAGGTAATATGTGTTAGAGAGTAGAATATAATTGAGGGTTAGGGTATCTCATCGCATTTTTGCGAAGAAAACCAAATTCAGAAGGAGGTCATGAACTTGATTCTTGCAGCGGGTGCGCAAAGCCAGATGGTCGGTAGCATCATCTGGTTGGTTGTGCTTTTCGCCTTTATGTATTTTCTGCTCATACGTCCTCAGCAAAAAGAGCAGAAAGAGAGGGCACAGATGATTCGTTCTTTGAAACCCGGGGACAAGATTGTCACCATGGGCGGACTAATCGGGGTTATCACAAAAGTTGAAGATATGTCGGTAAAGGTCAGAATCGCTGAAAAAGTGGAAGTGGATGTACTAAAGACAGGTGTAGCAAGGATTTTGAACGACTAGGATCCCAACGTGTTCCCCAATTCTGATCTATTGGCTCTCAGAAGTGATCCAATCCGGGCTTTGCGCCCGGATTATTTTTGATATAATGAGATGTGCTGAAGAAGGAATAGTCAGTTGATTGGCGAATTCATCAAGTTGGGTATTGGGCTATCAAAAGGAATGAAGGACAGATCCAATGAGGCAAATTGGCAAAACCAATTCGGCGGTAGAAGACGGAAGCCAAAGAAGTACCACACCTAACGTTCCTTTCCGTGTGGTCAGGGAAGGAGATCTCCCCTTACATCTACAGGTAAAACGCAATATGATCAGTCTTATCTCCCAGGGTTATTGGGGCAAGGGCGAAAAGCTGCCCACGGAAAGAGAACTGGCTATTGCACTCGGAGTGAGTAGAAATACTGTGAGTCTTGCGTACCGGCAACTAGAGACTGAGGGACTGATAACTTCAAGGCAGGGGAGGGGTACTTTCGTGTCTGATGCGGATCACGTTCTTACCGCAGAAGACAGAAGTGACCAGTTGGTTCAGATTGTTGATGCATCAATCGACGATGCACTGCTTTTGGGCTTCAGCCTTGACGAATTTGCATCAGTAGTAGAACAGGAAGTAGCGACCAGACGCCAATTGTTTAGAGAAGTAAGGATCGCGTTTATCGAGTGTAATCGCGAACAACTGGACTATTTTGCCCGGGAGATCGAGATCGGCACTGGCGTCAGGGTAATGCCGGTAATGATTGATGCTTTGGATTCCGAACAAGAATACGGCAAAGTTTTAGACGCTGACCTCATTGTGACTACTTTCTTTCATTTGGATGAAGTCCGTAAGAAGCTGCCCGAACGGCAGGATGATGTTCTGGGTATAGCTCTGGACCCGGTCATTGAATCCATGGTCAGGATTGCCCGTCTTCCTCAAGGGACAAAAGTGCTCTTGGTGTGCATTTCCCAAGCTTTTGCGGAAAGAGTTCTGAAATCTATGGAACTTGCAGGTATCACAGAACTAGACGTCCAAATCTGTACGCAAAAAGATACCGTTTCGCTAAGGGAGTCCCTTCATGGCAAAGGCGCTGTCATTGTCTCTCCCGGAAGACTCAAAGAGGTAACACCATTGGTTGAGGCCGGAACTCAGGTAATTGAGTTCATCTACAAGCCTGACGCAGGTTCCATGAACTTGCTGAGATCTTCTGTGTTAGAACACAGAAAAAAAAGAAACAATAACTAGGAGGCGATTTATCGTGGACCAAAACCTACCATGGGAGATAACGATCAACTCCAAATGGTGCAAGAAATGTGGGCTATGTGTGGAGTTCTGCCCACGCGAGGTCCTAGAGATGGGCGACGATGCTCCAGTAGTAAAAGACGCTTCACGTTGCATCGGATGCCTGTTATGTGAGATGCACTGTCCTGACTTTGCCATCTCAGTAAAAGGAGGCGTGAAGGAATGATGAAGAAGGGTTCTCAGCTTCTTCAGGGGAATGAAGCATGTGTTGAAGGAGCGATCGCAGCAGGTCTACGGTTTTTCGCAGGATATCCCATAACTCCTTCCACCGAGATTGCAGAATTGTGTGCCGCCAGGCTTCCGCAAGTAGGAGGCAGATTTATGCAGATGGAAGATGAAATAGCTAGCATGGCCGCAGTGTGTGGTGCGTCTCTAGCTGGGCTAAAGGCGATGACTGCGACGAGCGGTCCCGGTTTTTCGCTGAAACAAGAGAATCTGGGGTTTGCTATAGAAGGCGAAATACCTTGTGTCGTTGTCGATGTGCAGCGGGTAGGACCTTCAACAGGGATGCCTACGTCAGCTGCGCAGGGAGATGTTATGCAGGCAAGATGGGGCGTTCATGGCGACCATGAGATAGTCGCTTTATCTCCGTCCTCTGTGGAAGAGACCTACACTCTCGCTGTTGAGGCGTTCAACATAGCAGAAGAATTGCGCACGCCGGTCATCTTGCTGATGGATGAGATGATAGGGCATTTGCGGGAAAAAGTATCTTTGCCAGACAAGTCTGACCTGGTCATAAAGAACCGAGAGAAACCAACCGTTCCTCCCGAGCAGTATAAGCCTTTTGCATTGAACGAAGGAAAGATACCGGGAGTACCGCCTCTGGCGGCCTACGGGGATGGATACAGATTCCACGTAACAGGTTTGACCCACGGCGAAGATGGCTTTCCCACCAACAATCCTTTGGTAGGAGAGAAGCAGATTCTGAGGATTAATGAGAAAATTCGCCAAAGGAAAGGCGAATTATGCAAGGTAGAAGAGTTTTATCTTGACGATGCAGAGATTGTCGTGTTTGCTTATGGAGGAACTGCAAGGTCTGCTAAGAAGGCAGTGAAAGATGCACGTGCCCAGGGAATAAAAGCGGGGCTTCTTAGAGCCATCACCATTTGGCCTTTTGTTGAGGATGCAGTTCTAAAGGTAAAAGGCATGGCTCCGAAGGCTATAATTGTTCCCGAGATGAACCTGGGTCAGCTGGTTCTGCCCGTCAAGAGAGTCATCGGCGATAGCTGCCCAGTAGTGTCAATAAACAAGGTTGCAGGCCAGCTTATCGAACCTGATGAGATCCTCAAGGTCATGAAGGAGGCGATGTAGCATGGCTCTTCCCCTAGAAAAGTACTTAAGAGTGAACAAGATGCCCCATATTTGGTGCCCCGGCTGTGGCCATGGTATCGTTACGCAAGCGATTATCCGCGCAGTTGATGAGCTGGGGATCGATACCGAAAAGACGGTTGTCGTTTCGGGAATCGGATGCTCGTCCAGAGCGCCAGGATATATGAACTTCGATACGCTTCACACCACTCACGGCAGGGCTATTGCTTTTGCCACCGGAATAAAGATGGCTCGACCGGAGCTGCGGGTAATTGTGATTACCGGAGATGGTGATGCAGCCGCAATAGGCGGGAATCACTTGATCCACGCAGCGAGACGCAACGTAGATCTTACCGTGATTTGTTTCAACAATAATATATATGGAATGACCTCGGGTCAGTATTCTCCACTTACTCCTCAAGGCAGCTACGCGACTACTGCTCCATACGGTATGTTGGAGAGGCCTTTTGACCTATGCGAACTGGTTATGGGCGCTGGCGGTACCTTTGCGGCGCGCAGCACTACGTACCATGCAAGGCATCTGACGAATATGATAAAGGAAGCTATCTCCCACGATGGCTTTGCCTTTGTAGATGCTCTGTCTCAGTGTCCGACGTACTATGGAAGGCGAAACAAGTTAAGGACACCTTTGGATATGATGAACTGGTTCAAAGATCGCGCAGTGCCTAAGGCTTCCTGGGAGAAACTGAGCACCGAAGAACGAGACGGGAAGTTCCCAATCGGCGTGCTCGTAAAGAGAGAAGCTCCTGAGCTTACGCGCGTGTACGCTGAGCTTGTTGCTAAGATAGAGCAAAGGGGTGAAGATTAATGAGATTGGAACTCCGGTTTGCGGGTGAGGGAGGACAGGGACTCATAACTGCAGGGATAATTCTTGCGGAGGCTTGCGCTGAGTACACTGATCTAAACGCGATTCAAACTCAATCATATGGGCCTGAGTCAAGAGGCGGTGCATCTCGTGCAGATGTTATAATCTCGACCGAGGAAATAGACTATCCCGAAGTTAAAAGCCCTGATATTCTGCTGGTGATGGCGCAAGAGGCTGCCGACAAGTACGCATCAAGCGTCAGACCCGGCGGAACGATAGTTGTCGATTCAACGTATGTAAAGCTCCCTCACAAGGAAGATGTAAAGATCGTGGAGTTTCCCATCAGTGAGAAAGCAAAAGAACTTGGACGCGAGATCGTAGCCAACATCGTAGGCCTTGGCCTTATTGTGGGGCTTACAAACGTGGTGCCGCAAGAAGCGGTAATCGCCGCTATCTTGGACCGAGTTCCGAAGGGAACGGAAGAACTGAATAAGAAGGCATTCTCAACTGGCCTAGAAGCGGCCAAAACGCTTTGAGATAGTTTGCGCAGAACGGGAGTTTAGGAAATAAAGGGGGGTTACACGATCTTGATAGATGAAGCTAAGAAAACATGGGAACAAGGGACCCTAGCCAAGGTCCTAAAAAGGTATCCGGAAAGGCAAGAGGAATTCAGCACCGATTCTGGAATTCCGGTCGAACGCATCTACACTCCAGAAGATCTTAAGGAGTGGGACTATCTTAGCAAGCTGGGGTTTCCAGGCGAGTACCCCTTTACTCGCGGAGTTCAACCTACCATGTACCGAGGCCGCCTGTGGACAATGCGGCAATATGCAGGTTTCGGCACAGCTAAAGAGACAAATGAGAGATTTCGATTTCTCCTTGAGCAGGGGCAAACAGGTTTGAGCGTAGCG
>Ga0116192_1002837_pt1 | contig 11230 bp, 8 predicted proteins | sample AD_UKC113_MetaG_FD_89876 | JGI IMG/M metagenome (GOLD analysis project Ga0116192, IMG submission 89876) | Active sludge microbial communities of municipal wastewater-treating anaerobic digesters from Hong Kong - AD_UKC113_MetaG | ecosystem: Engineered > Bioreactor > Anaerobic > Digestate | place...
GGTTCAAGTTGTGATGATAAACACAAAAATAGTTATGATTTGTCAAAAAGTAAAAAAAAAATAAAAACTTGTTCAAATTCTGGTTCAAGTTGTGATGATAAACACAAAAATAGTTATGATTTAGAAAAACATATTAACAAATCAAAAATTAATAATATTTGTGATAGTTACAATAATGATTTAAAATCAAAAGTTCTATTTACAAAAGTGAACGAAATACCAAACAAAACAATATCATCAACAAACACCAATGATCATAAAAACAAAAATAGCACATCAGTAAATATAACTAATATTCGATCTCCAAAAAAATATGTAGATATTAAAGCAGATAATGATATTGAAAGTTGTTGTGTCTGTCTTACAAATAAAAAATGTATTAGTTATGCTGATTGTTTTCATATTAATTCATGTTATTCGTGTGCGTTATCTATTATAAATGGTAATAAAAAATGCCCTACATGTATGACAACAATAACAAAACCTCCATTATTTGTTTATTTATAGGCTCATTAAATGCAACAATTATGTAGGATGTATAATATACAATAATAATGGATATTGATTCTGAAAGCAAAATTAATAATAAATTAGTTGATGATTTTCACAATTCTGATAATGAAAATGAAATACAATACGGTTCTGGTTGGTTCGATAAAATTAAGTCAAAATTTAACTTTTCAAAATCCAATCACACTCCCCCACCAGAAATTATGACACCTGAATCACTTAAACTTGTGGCAAATGCTAAACGTGACGAAAATCAAAAATTACTTAAATCATCTAATTCTATTCTAGATAGCAAACCAACACCAAAACCAACACCAACATCTATCAAATCGCGCCAAAATTTACTACCAAAAAAATGCTTTATTTTAGATTTTGATTGCACAATAACATATTCTCATTGGGCAATATATTTATTAAATTATAATAAATGGTATGATGAATTTTTGTTAAATGATCCTAATTACATTAAATTAAGTAACGAACAAAAAATTACTACTTTCAAAAAACTTGGTAAAATATCATCTATTATTAACAAAGTAATTGCCACTAATGATAAATTAGGATATCGAGAAAATATTTTATTATTAGAAAAAAAAATTGACAATACTGAAACACAATTACTTTTACTTACTTACATAATGGGTGGCATAGAGCGTAGAAATATGATTTGCTCATTTCTTAAAACATTAATAAAAAATGGGTTTAATGTCGTGATAGCTAGTAGAGGTTATACAATAAATATTCGTATGTTTCTTAATTTTATGAAAATATATGACAATATCACAATCAACGCACATAATGTTTGTACTTATAAAAATAATAAACCAGACGTTTGCAAATATATTACAAAGGATAATTATATAATTTCACTCTTAACATATGGATACAAAATAATAAGGTATGTTGATGATGATAGTAGTGAACATAATAATTTACAAAAAGTTTTAAGAAAAATGAGTGATATTGATTATAAATATTACGGATCTAATATTGGGTTAAATTTAAATGAACATGGATTAACACAAGATTGCATTAATAAAATATATGCTGATATTGGAATTAGCAGCAAAGATATTTGTAGTTGGAACTTTAATTTAAAGCCAAACAATCTAAAAAAGTACAATAATTCAAAAGCAGTAATATTTAATATGGATCATACTATTACCACAATAAGTTGGTATACTTTTACTGAAAAAATTACTAATATTGGTGCTCCATGCGAAAAAAATATAGAAAGGTACTTTAAAGGACCTACAATAACAAGAATTCGTAATGCTTCAGATGAAGTTATATTACTAGAAGCAATTACTGAATATAAAAAAAAAGTAAACATTAATATTGTTGACGCAATAATTTCTTGCGTTTTTGGAGAAACAAATATAGAATCAAAATTAAAAGCAATAAAGGACACATTTAAATATTTTAAAAATAATAATTATGATATTTATTTAATAACGAGTGCAAATTATAATTACACGATTTTATTGTTTCACTTAATGGATCTTTATCTTGAATTGCATAAACAAAAAGACTCCATATTATTTACAAATTTGATTGATAAAAATAAAATTATCGCTTTTAAATATTCAAATCCCAAAGGTAGTAATTTCAGAGATATTTTTCTTACATCACTTAAAAAAACCAATTATAAGAAAATTTACTTTGTTGATAGTAAAACTGATGGAATTGTAGCTAAATCGTCAGTTAGAATGCCTAATAGTATTATGACATCACTTTACATCATTAGGGGATTAAATAATACTGAACTTATCGATAATATATCAATGCAAAAAGGAGGTCAAGCTAAAAATGAACATGATAAATTAAGTTCTAAAATATATAAATACAAGTACCTAAAATATAAAAAAAAATACTTGTATTTAAAACCTTAAATTTCATAATTTTAAATAGTAAAGTATTGTAGTTTTTGTTTGAAAACAAAAAATAATTAGAATAAATATATTGATTTTTTTTAGTTACATAAGCGTTTATGTGTATAAAAAAAACAATATATATAAAATAATTATAAAAAGAAGATATATAAATACAAACACAACATACATAAAATATGAATTGTATTGGTTGTGGTGTGCAAGCAAATTTAAGGTTATGTATGTTGTGTCTTAAGGATGATACAATAACAATTACCTGTAGCAAGGCTCGTAAACAGTATAAACTTGATTTGGAGGATTTAAGTATTTTAGAAATGACCAAAAAACGTTATTATATTCCTGATATTATTAATAATCTTGCAATAATAAATGAGCAAAAAGAACTTAAACTAAAAGTTAAAAAAGAGGAAAGTAAAAGAGAACGAGCAAAAAGAATTGAACATGTTAAAAGTTACCTTGATACAAAAGAAGTAAAGTTTGTGAATTTTGTTATAAAAAATTGTCAAGATATTACAGAACTTTACTGCAATGGAGGCTTAATAGAGGATCTTGATTCAGCACTGCAATCAAGATATGACAAATACGAACAACAACAACAATGTAAAAAACAACGTGGAGACGACATAAGGAGCGTTATTGATAAACATGAAATGAAAAATTTTAAGATTTATGAGGACAAACTAAAATCTAAAATTATCATATATGAAGAGGATGAAAATCTTGATCTTGTGAGTTATTTTTTAATAATTCAAGAAGAATACAATAGAACTAAAGAACTTTATGATAAATTTAATGAACGTGGAATTGAGCCAAGATTAGATTCTTATTTGTGTAATAAGTACATAGATTATGGATTACAAGGTGTAATAGGTAACACAAATGATATGGGTATTATTAATTGTGTAGATGATATAGTAGATATTATGTATTGTTTACACTTTTTGTATAACAACACATGTTACAAAAAAACATTAGATTATGTACATCGTAATTTATATAATTATGACTTTGGTACAAATTTAGCAAATGAAGCTAGAAAAATGGCTTTAGAAGATTGGTGTGATCAAGGTAACTCTAAAGATGAATTGCCAAATAGATTAAAGCATTATGTTTAAAAAATAGCAATTTACAAATATTTATCTTTGAATAACAAATAAATGAAATGCAAAATAATTTTTTATTATTGACTCACTCCAAGTCTGCATATCACATTTTATTTTTATTTATTTATTTTTTTATTTATTTTTTTCAGTGATCACTTTTTATTTTTTAAATTTATATACGTTTATCTACTAAGAAATCGAAAATAAGTGATAAAATAGCGACTAAAAAAACAAAAATAATGAAAGAAAATAATAATAAAAAAGTAAAAACACTAAGAAAAAACAAAAAGTAAACCTACTAACTAAAGGAGAACCATAAAAAATGAAAAAAAAAATACCCAAACCATTAATTACCTTATTGTCTTAAACAAGTATACACAATGTATTCCTGTGAAATTAATGGTACGTGTCGAATTTGTATGGATGATAGGTCAGATGATTCAGAATTGATCATTCCATGTGATTGTGAACATGCTACGGTCCATAGAAAATGTTTGGATAAATGGAGAATAAATTCTGATAATCCAGATTCTCTTACTATTTGTGATATTTGTGAACGACCATATATTTTTGAACCTATTCAAGATAATTGCACACATTATTTAGCTAAAATACATTTATTTTTAAAGTTAATGTTTGATTTAACTATCATCATAGTTGTTTCAACAATTATAATTATGTTCTCTTATTATCTAACTACATTTTTTAATTTAGAATCTTCCGATGATAGTAGCATTTTCCCAATAATCACAAAAATATGTTTAACAATAGTACTTACAGGCATTAATTTCATATTTTTCTTTGTAATATATATTTTAGTATCACTTATGGTTATGCGAATTTGTCATTATAAACATAAACTTCAACTACCATATCTTTTGTACTTAATCACATACAATTCTAAAAGTGGTGTTAGTTCTTCTTGCGATTGCAACAGTTTTGATCCTCAATGTTTTTTGTTTTTAAATCATATGACATGTGATTGTAATGGTTCTGGAGATGCAGAAATAATATTGTTCTTATGCACTGCATTTTGCTGTTGTATTATTTCTGTCGAATTTATTTACATTCTCGTTAAGATTTTTACTATTCATATAAGAAACATTTACAAAGATAGCCATTGTCGTGTATATCGTATTAAAAACTTGTCGAAATCTATTGCAAGTATTAATTCTCAAGTCTAATTTTTTAGAAAATAAAAATGAATTTTTTATATTAAATCCCATAATTTTCAATACTGATGTTAAATATTAGCCATAATTATGTCTCTATTATTATCAATTAATCCAATTTTAGATCACTATGTTTGTAATTTAAAAATACCCGACACTTTCAAAAGTACGTCAGTATCACAAGACAAAGCAACTTTCATTGCAGTGATAGATTCTTCGGGTTCTATGGGTTATCAAACTGAGCGTATAACTTCTACAATTTTACCGCAAGTATTAATAAAATTAGGATATGATACTAAAGTGAAACATCATATCATAGATTTTAATACTACTACTACTTATTGGAAAAAAAGTATAGAACAATTACAACAAGAACCAATATATAGTACTGGTTGTACATACATATCTGGCGTATTTTCTGTATTGAATAAAATTTTAAAAAACAACGAGTTTTATAGATTACTTGTTATATCAGATGGTGAAATAGATGATATGGCAGAAGCTATTAAACAAGCATCTTTAACAAAATGTTTAACAAATGGTTTTCGCATTAACGCACAAAGTGTCAGATTTTTTACTTCAACCAATCAACCTGATACAAGAGCACTCGCAAGTTTTTTACAACTTAATACAATAACAAAATCCAGTTTAGTAGATATTGCTTCGCGATTATCAGATGACACAATTTGTAAAGTAATTACTTCTTTATTTAATGATTCAATGGATAATACAATTACGTTAAGTTCAGATTTTCCAATTTTTAAACAAAGACCATGGGAACAACCTACAACATCAATTAAAGTTACTAATAATTGTACAATATGGCTCACATCACTACCAGAACCTGATACATTACACATAAGTTATTCAAGCACTCAGCCTACAAATCATTCTATACCATTTAAAATTAATATAGAAGATGATGTTACAATTGATAACATAAGCGCAATTTTATCATCTGAAATAGAAAAACATTTAAATTATCTTAAAGTGCTCAAAGTTGTTAATAGTGTCACAATGACTGATGAAATGATAGCTATTAGTAATTATTTTACAAAATTAGAAGAACACTTGCATTTCAAAGATTTAGAATCTAAAAGCAGTGCATCTTCCGTCAATATCAATTCTATTAAGCATCGTTGTAATATTTTTAAAACTATTATTGAACGTAAAAAGAAATCAATACTTCAAGAATTTTCTCGTGTTGCAAATGATGATAAAGTACACAAACTTAATTCAGCAAATATGGCTTCTTGGTTGCGTAATATAACAGTTACAAAACAAACAAAATCATTGGCTCGTAGAGCAACAAAAGTACATTCTAGTACAATTACAGCGGCAACATTAGCAACAGGAACAAAAGTGGATCCTTTTGATTTTGATACCATACTTAGAACAGAAGTATTAGAAATGAAAGCGCATATTAACGAACTTGATGATATAGACAGTAGTGAACACAATGCATCATTTTATTCACAAGCAACAACTTTGGATGGTATTAAAGAATTATGTGATATGGATGCTAATACTATCAATGAACTGCAAGCTACCGAAATTATTCAACTAATTAATATTGTTGGCATTGCATGTAATGCAAATATTGGTGATTATCCAGATGCTATGTCTTGGAGAGCACATAATATTTTTCCAGGATGTTATATTTCAATTTCAGATTTAACTTATGTTGCTGTTCAAAGTGCAACATTAGGTAAAAAAAATGAAATTTATCCACCAGGAATTCCGCATTCAAATCATACTAAAATCACTAATGTTATTCCACTTTTTGAAGAACCACGTATTCATAAATTTCTAATTGCATATGCTCCAAATTTGTTAGAATATACAGCAAGTGTAGGTATGCGCCGTATTATTAGTAATATACATATGACATATTGTTACACACTAGTTGGCGGTTTGTGGTGTTTGACTGAATTATTGGATAAAAATAAATCAACAATTGCTATTAATAGTTTTAAAGATTTAAATACTACTTGCAATGAAGTTGCAAATAAACATTTTGCACATGTTATGCATTTAATAGATAAACCTATTGCCCAAGAAGATGAAGATTTATCATACTTTATTAACAATAACGGTATCACTAATATGATTAATCCAATTTACAATATGGTTAAGGAAGGTAGAACCAAATACTTGAGTAATGTAATTCGTAGTGCTTATAGTTACGAAGCAAGTCAAGTGATTAGATCTTTTCTTAAAAAAAACAATTATGAAAACAGAAGACAAGGTGCATTAATTACATTAAATGATTTGCTTGGAATTGACTATGAACGTTACGGTAATAAACCACAAGAACCTTTTGTTCCAGAACCAAATAATATAATATTTCACGACAAATATGATCTTAACGATAAGTTGCATGAACAGATAATAACAATGCTAAATAAACTCGATTATGTAGCATTATTACCAGATCTATTCACATGTTCAGTTGAAGAAATTAAAGCTTTACCAACTCTTGATGACGCATATCTTGCTCGTATTCTTAATATTGATTATGATATTGGTTACTTTAAATTAGCTACCATAGTTCAATCACTATTGTTTTTCAATAAGAAAGATCGTGTTGACGCTGAAGCCTTTAAAATGAAGGTAATAGATTTGGGAACTTTAAAAAATGCTAGACATATAATCACAAATTTTATTACTTCCACATACAAAAAATATTATGGCAATCTATTAGCCAACAAAAAAGATACAGAAAAAAAACTTATGATAAATAAACTTGTAACCGATTTAGTATGTGCACCTACTACTAATGATTATATTAAATTATTCAAGGATGGAGTTAAATATGAAAATGATATTTTTAAAATTAGTAATCAAAATAGTTTAGGATATATTGCACTTCAAGATGAACTGTTAAATAATAGTAATATCCAATGTCATCATGATAAACTCGAAATTCTTTTCCTAGGTAAACACAAAGATCAAATAATTTGGAATAATGGAAATGTTTTACGTGTAATGATCGATAAATATCAAGAAAATTTTGAATTATTAGGACTAACTGATACTTTTAATTCTATAAAAAAAGAACTACAGACAAGTATTAAACATATTTATAGAACACTACCGAATCGTCAAGGACATAGTAATAATAAACCATCTTATTATGCTTATGGCTATAAAAGTATGAATGAAATGAAAGAGAATGTTGGAAATGAATTCTGGATTGAGTATAATAAAATTCATCGAAATTGTTGTGGTAATTCTCTATAATTTTTGAAAATATCGTAACATAATAGCAACGTTAAAAAACAAATTATAGAAATAAAAATTAAAATATTAACATCTGAATACAAAACACAAACTATGACTAATTTTACCAATCTTTTTTTATATTCTTAATAGTTAGTATAACATAATTATTGTTATGGATATTGTTTCTATACATTATAAAGGAGTCATGCGAGATAATTTTAATTCAGAAAATTTACCATCTTACATAAACAACAAAAAGATTTATTGCCTTATTCTTGAAAATTGCTCACTTTTCAAATTAACTGAGGAAGGATGGATATTTGAATTAACTGATAAAATATTTAACTTTTTAGATATTGAAACTAATAAAATTTTTGAAGTAAATAGTGATTTTCGTACAATTAAAAAGTATAATCCTAAAAATAAACCTTCCAACATATTTCAACATAATAATATAAATGCACACAATAATTGTAACAATCCACAATGTGTATGTGTTAATGTTTTGTATTCAGGTTTAGCAATTAATGGTTGCGAAGATTTAAATGCTGTATGTGCTGATGTAGAATTTGTTTTACTAAAAAAAATTAGCTCTGTTTTAAAAAAAATAGGTTGCACATGGATCTATGTTAATACTCCAGAGAAATTTTACTTTTATGATTTTTATAACAAAAAATTATGGAAAATTTTTAAATGTAAATATAATAAAGCAAAAAGTATTAAATGTAATAAAATGTTTTTAATCGATATTAATACTGATACAACATATAATTGTATCAATGGCAAATGGATGTCAAAGAGTTGTTGCAATTGTGGTATCATGGCAACTTAACCTGTGGGACATCCACTAACACTGGATTATTAAATTCCTTTTTTATTCTACAGCTAAAACTTTTTTATTGACATACTATTATTTACTTTTTAAAATAAGAGATAAGATAAAAAATCATAATACTTTTAAAGATAATTTTTCAAAAATGAAAATCTATTGTACTAATTTAAATTTAAGTGTATCATTACCCAACAAACTAACACTAATTTGAGACCGAAACTCTCCAACAAAATCTTGTACTTCATGATACACAAAAAAAGTGTATTCACCATCATTAAAACATGCCTTTGAAAAAAAATTCATGATTAAATCTTTTTTATCATTATTGGTATTAGTATTTTTATCAATAAATTCTTGAACCGCAACTTTCATTTTTTCCTCCAATTCTTTACCTGAAGTTTTTAAGGGAGAAAAACAAGACTTTCTGATAAAATCCATTAATTCACTGCACGCCATGTGTTCTTCCATTGTTATAGAAGAATATCCTTCATCGATTTCATATTCATCATCATAATCAGAATCATAATCAGAATCATCGTCGACGTTCTCATCACCATACGGATAGTAATTCAAAGATGGTACGTTATTTTTTTGTTCTAAAGTTTTTGTATTCTCCGAATGTTTTTTATTATGTTTATTTTTGTTTGTTTTTTTATTGTGTTTGTTGAGGTATGGCATTGTATTAAGTTATTAGAATTCTTTTTTAACGGATTGTAACATAATTTACTTTTTCATTTTTTTTTATATTTATCTAAACTATACTCTTGACAACATAAACATACTATTAGGGTTTAAAAAGGTATATACATATATATGTATATATGGCTATTCGTATAGTATATCATCTTTTTAAGTTTTACACACAAATTCATTTATATAGATATTTATTATTTTTAAATTTATTCTACGAACGATAAGTATATGATGATTATAGTATTGATAGCTTTTTTACTATTATTGCTATTATTCCTTTATTTTATTGATTTAGTAACGCGTAAATATATTAATTTATTACCAAAAAGACTAAATTCTGGTGATTTAATTGTTTCAAGTGTTGACTTGTACAAATATAAAGGTAAATGGTATGAAATTGCAAGATTACCAAATTATTTTCAAGGTAGCGATTGCACAAATCCAATTGCAATATATGACTTAAATAGTAATAATACAATAAGTGTAAAAAATCAATGTGGTATTAATAATAATATATCAGTACAAGGATACGCAATACCATTATATCCGAATTTGCCATTTTCAAATCAAATAGGTAACTTCAAAGTATATTTCAAAAACTTGCCCATATGGCTTACAAGTGTTGGTGAATATAATATAATTTTTTTAGATTCTGATTATCAATACGCTATGGTAGGCACAAAAGATAGAAAACAATTATGGTTACTATCAAGATCAACTAATATTAGCAAATTTCAATTGACAAAAATGTTAGAATTCGCAAAAACATATGGTTATCCAATCAATAAACTGATTTCATCATCAAAAATTACTACATACAATTAGCATCATGTACAAAAATTACCATATTATTTGTCATTTTACAAAAAGTTTTAATAAATTACACAAAAAATAATAATTTTTAGCATGATAACTTTTTGTTATCAAATAAATAGCCATCTACGTAGTTTATTATAAGCGTCAAAATTTACACACATTATAACTAAAAGAATTTGTTGCTAGATTTGATAAAAAATTAAAACATCACAAATAATAAAAACATTTCCATTATAAAAAATATCAAAATAATAACATTAAAAATAATAATAAAAATTATGGATTAACAAAAAAGTAATAATCTTAAGTAAAAATAATATTAAATATTTTTTTAATTATTAGCATTAATATTAAATTGTTTTGGTTAATTTTGTTTTGTTAGAGAACGATTATATCCTCATCATTAGAATTATCTGTACTAGCGTATTTGTTTATTAAGTTATTTACTATATTTACACTTGTAAGGATAGTGATCAAAGATGAAATATTACTAAGAAGTATTGATATCATACAAATTACGAATAACCATAATACAATTCTACCTGGTTTAGTTGGACACAATAAGGATAACAAACCAATGCATAACAAAAATCCAATACAATTACATGATGAACTTGATATTAATCCAGTAGCACTAAATTTATTAGCAGCTGTGCCATTACTCTGATAAGACAAATATAACGTTGTCACAAATGTGGAACAAATAAGCAAAATTACAATAATAATATATATGAACCTGGAGTGCAAGTGTATTTAAAATCGCAATTATTAGACATCTATAATACTACATCATACAATATATTTCATATTCAAATAGTATAATGGCAAAAACTGATATTATTATTTTAGTAATAAGTATCGTAATAATTTTGATTTTAATATGGTATTTAAATTATCCATGCGAAAATTTTACACCTTTTGATGATGCTGATAGTTGGTCTGAATATTATAATTTTTATTCTGATTATTGGCCAAATAATTACTTAA
>Ga0116192_1002841_pt1 | contig 11224 bp, 14 predicted proteins | sample AD_UKC113_MetaG_FD_89876 | JGI IMG/M metagenome (GOLD analysis project Ga0116192, IMG submission 89876) | Active sludge microbial communities of municipal wastewater-treating anaerobic digesters from Hong Kong - AD_UKC113_MetaG | ecosystem: Engineered > Bioreactor > Anaerobic > Digestate...
ACCGGAAAGTGCAAAACCTTCAAATTTAGAAGCAAACGTTCAATTAAATCAAATTAATGCAGTTAGGCCTGTCCATGAATCTCATCAAAGAAAAATGTCAACAAAGATTGAAAACCTCAATGCTGAATCCATTCTTCCAGAAAATAGATTAATTGAGCCAATAAAGGAAACAAACAAAATTGAAAGCGCAAAACCGTCTAATCTCAATTCCAACCAGAATTTTAATGTTAAAATTCAAGCTCCAATTTTAGGAAATAATATTTTGAAAGCTACAGCTAAACCGGAAACTGAAAATGCTGGAATGCAAGTTTACGATGGTAGAGCCATCCTTGATGAAACTCCTAAAATTAGTGGAAGATTTGATCACAAGGTGGATGGAACTGAAATTGATCAATTTTCCAAACAACAATCTATAATTCCTCCTCCAATGAATATGGATGAAACATTATTTACACAAGGTGAAGCTAAATCTAATATTGCGAGACCTGAGCAAGTTGTAACTAATTCTTCAATTTCAGTTTCAAGTGGCGAAAAACCCCAAATTAAAACTCATAGTAAACGGCGCGAAGTTTTAATTCAACAAGACATATCTGCAGGATCTAATAAAACAATGCAAATTAAAACTCCGAGTTTAGCCAATTTTAAAAGTTTAGGTGATCTATAATGGAAATCGAATAAAAAAGAATTTTTGAAATTTTAAAATTTCAAAGAAAAAATGGAGGTCTTTGACGATAAAGTAAACTATGAATTGGAAGCGCCTGTTTCTCAAGATGAAATAGAAATTGTAGATGATCCAGCAATTGAAGAGAAGGAAATTATTTTTACTCATATGTTACCTGGAGAATTTGATATACAACGGGGTCCTCAAATGTCTCAAGAAGATATTAGACTTTATAATGCTTCTCTAGTTTTGGAATATGGTCAAGAAAGAGATCCTAATATAAAACTTAGATTAATTGTTGGTACATCAGAAATCAACAAACCTCCAGGAAGAAATCCTGGAGAATTCGAGAAAGTTAAAATTCGAGGTGGCGAAATCGGAGGTCCAATCAGAAAGGATTGGAAAAATCTTATTGCATTTAGTCGAAGGTATAATTGGAGACATATCTTAGCTGACGATTTCCAAGGCGATTATAGACATCCAGAATCTATGCCATTTACTCTGGACGGTAAAGACTGGAAAACGGTAACTCATTATCTTCTGGGAATGCTATATGTTCAAACTCCAGCTTATTCAGATTTGTATTCTAAAACCAAAGAATACGTCGATGCTGGAGTTGGATTTTGGGGAGATGCTAAATCTGCAGTTCTTGAACACCTTAAAAATGTAAAATTAGGAACTTATCCTTTAGACCCATCGTTTCATGAAAAAATAGATCTCTATGTGAAAAAGGCATATTTAGCTAAATTCACTCAAAATTTAGTAGCAAAACAGGCATTACTCTTGACTGAAGGTAGCGTTTTGTCTAAAAGGAGTTCTTTTCAGAAAATATTAGATGTCAAAGTTTACGATGAAGTCAGAGCTTTAATTAAGCAAAATCCCAAACTAATTTATAAAGGCGACAATAAATTCGAATATTTGATAGAAGACGTTCCTCTTATTAGCAACGCTGAAGAATTGAACATCGATTTGAATGGATCGACGCCAACATCTATTGAAAATCCAGTCCAAATAGAAAACATGAAGATAGAAGAACAAGATTGCATAATTTATTTAGCTACTGGAACATACAATATCAATACAGAATATATGTCTCAACTCTTTGGACAACCTAGAATAGTCAAAAGAAATGTTTACGGAATAGAACGAATTACAGATAACAAAAATCAAAACATAATGGTGGGAATACAAAGACAAGCGACGTCTATTGAGTTAGAATATTTACTTTATACTGGTGAACTGGAAAATCTCAATTTGAGTTTTTATTTACAACCATTTATACAGAATGTAATAAAAGTATATTCGATTTTTATTTTAGCTGATAAGGTAGAGCAATCCGTTCTCGATTTGTTAAGATTAATTATTGGAGCCAAAATGAAGGATTAAATAAAAAAATTTAAATAAAACGAAAAACTTTTCGTTTTAAATATTTGAACTCCCATCGGGTTTAACTTAAAAATGTAGTAGAAAAGTTTTAGAATGACTTAAAATACACTATAGAGGAAGATAATTTTCGTCTAGATCTTCGCCAATTTAAATTAAAAATTCTTGTTCGAAAAGAGCATTTTTAATTTTTTAGTTTCCGTTTTTCAAAAAGCAAGGATGGCAAACAAAAAACGAAAAGAGCCAATTCACAGAATTTTTTACCTATGTAGTGAATACACACCAGACGAAGCATGGTCTGATTTTCTTAAAGAATGTTCTTTAGGAAAATTTCCTAAAGGAGTGCGTTTTGAAGACCATTCCATCAAATGTACAAGAAAAAATCAAAAATTTGTGGAATATGTTCCTATGGATACTGAAAAGGCTCTTGATGTGATCTTGAACGTTTTCAGAGATAAATTAGGAATAAAAACCTCTCGCGAAAAGAAGAATGTTTCCGCAAAATTCGAGAAAAGGAAAGCGGAACTCCAAATTCGCGAATGGAAAAACGCAAAAACTGTGCCCATGAAAATGAGTTTACTTCGAATTTTTGTTGAAAAATTCGCTATGGCAAATCTCATGACCCTTGCTGAAGAAAGAGAGTTACTAGCTCTTTTGAACATTGCTGTAACTACAAAAGTTATCAATGCTGATAACATTGTCATGGAGGGAGGACAAGTCGTAAAGGTATTGTCTTTACATTTCGATCCGTACACTAGATCGATCAGCATTGAAGGACATGTAAATAAAACTCCACCTCCAATCCAAGAAATCCCAATTTTCTTTGTTCCAGTACCTCAAGAGAACTTTGAAGAACAATTTTACAACCTTCTCGAATATCATGCAACAAAACTTCCACCCAAACCGATTCACGAATTTTGATCTTTTTTGAATCCCTTGATGCTTTTCTTTTTCTTTTGCGAAGCAATTCCATAAAAACAATTATGGAAAATAAAACGCCAAAATGGAAACAATTTTGTCCAAAGCATGTTATTGTGTTGAGGAAAGAAAGATATGTAATTCTGAACATTTGAAAAATAGAGTGATTCAATTACTCGAATATGGATATCATTTAGGATTAGAGGAAAGTAGAAATGTGTATAGACCTTTCCATAATCTAGATCTTCTTGATGCTCTCTTTTGTATGTATGACGTAACTGCTATTTTCCCAAAATATTGTAATGAAAATTATGATGTTTATATTAGAGATCTTTTACATAGGATACATTTTACGGGGTTGTCCAGATCCGATACTGAAGATTTCTTCGTAATTAAAGTAAGCGATTTAGAATTGTGCAGACAAAAATCTAAAGAATGTGGAGATAAAGAAGATCTTTTAAGAGAATTTATTATAACCTCTAATTATACAAATCGTTTAAGGAAAATGATACCAAATTTTCATTACAACTTTTCCGGATTGAAAGTTTCTTCACCTAAATTCAGGAGCGAACATAAAGAAGAAATAACTACGTGTCTCGCTTTATGTCCTTGTGATACAGGTAACAGTTTAGATTATATCTTATTTGAAAAACTTAATGGTATAACTTTAAAAGATGCTTTGAAACAATCTAATGTAACAGTTAATGATTTTTTGTCGTGGATTTCTCAAATTCTTTTAGCATTGGACCTTGCCAAGACCTGTTTTAATTTTTGTCATAACAACCTTATTCCAGAAAATATTTATCTTCGAAAAATAACTAAAGATTGGATTTGGAAACAAGAAGGAGAAAAATCTTATTTAGCTTATTTCCATAAAAATAAAATTTATTATGTCAAAGCAAAATCCATAGCTGTGTTAGTAAATTTTGATTTTTCCAGAGTAGAAGGAGTAGAAATAGAAGGATATGAAACCAAAGGAATTTTCAAAGATGAAAGTAGACCGTTTTATGATATTTACAAATTATTGATGTGGTCTTTGAGAATTTTACAACAAAGCAATCGTGAATTATTTTTTAAAGTTAGAAAGATAGCAAAGTTTTTCGGATTAGAATATCAGAAAGAGTTAGATATATTATTAGATCGCGAAGAAAAATTTGATTACATTTATAGTTTAGAAATTACGGATTTAGAAAGGAGTAGATCAATAGGGGATCTACTTAATTTCATGTTTGAGCAGTTTCCTGAAATGAAAAATATTATGATCGACCATGAAGAGTTTTTCGAACAACCTAAAATTGTAAATAGCAAAACTTTAACCTCAAGGGATGGATTTTCTCAAAAGCTTAATTACTTTACTGATTTAAGAGATATAATTTCAGTTTACGATGGAATAAAATATAGAAAACGAGAATTGAGACAATTAAATGCAAAATTATGTGAAGTAGAAAGGGATAATTTATGTAATTTCAACACGATGGAATTGAAAATGATTGAAGAAGAACTTAATGGATTTAAGTCTATGGTTGAAGAAAATAAATTAACCCTTCAAAATCGAGAAATGGATAGAATAGGAGATTACATCAAAGAAACCAATCGTCTAATTGCTTTAAATAATTTACATTTGAAAAATTATAAGGAAACGTATCTTAATCAAATCAATCCTTACAAAAATAATCTCATTCTGAACTGTTCGACTGATGAAGAATGCAAAAAACTGTTAGATCATTATAGAACAGAGGAAGAAAAATATAAATTCAAATTTATTACTCAAGAAATCTGGGAAAAATCTAATATTGTAAGAGATAGATTGTATATAGAATTTAGAAAACAGATTATTATGGAAGATCTTAAAGTATTGATCGATTTTGAACATAACTTTGAATTAGAACCAATCTCTCGTTCAGATTTTAATCTTTCTCCTTTAGAAGATTTATGCCTATGACCATTTTCGAAGTTGATAGATTTTGTCGAGTTATCTCCATAACGATAACCAAAAAACGAAAATTCATAATTTTAAATTTTAAAACAAAACATCGTCTTCGAGCTTTTCTTTTTACGTCTTTTGATAAATATGCAGCCCTTTTTTGGTAACCAGCAACCTCATATGATTCAAATGCAAACCCAGAATCCCCAGATGCATACTCAAGCCCAGCAAGCGTTCAGTGGAATGCCATCTGCTCCTCAGCAGCAAGTTCCAGCACCTTACGTTCCGAGACCTCCAGCTGTTGTCGTTTTCTATTTGCCTAGAGAGGCAAATGGGTATCTCTCGGAGAATTATTATTCTCCTTTCACTACTGCCAGCGGAAAAGATTTCATTTCAATTGGGCATTATTTGGCTTACAGAAAGGCCCAAGAATGTGGAGATTTTGAGACCGCAGATAAGATTCTTGCTGTTAAGGTGGATCACGATAATACGACTCCTCAGATTGAGGATCAAGCGTTGCTTTTGATTTCTCAGCTTGCTGCTCAGATCAAGAATCCTGACGAGCAAAAATGGCTGTCTCTGTTGCAAAAATATTTGAGAGAAGCCATCGTTTACAAGTTTGTTCAGCAGCCAGAGATGCTCAAGGCATTGATGTTCACAGCTGACGATTTTTTCTTGTATGCCAATCCCAACGATAAGATTTTGGGCGTGGGAATGGATGCAGCTACGGCGGCCGCCAATCCAGCATTGATCAATCAAACTGGATACAACCTTTTGGGAAAGACTTTGCTCGAAGTGCGCACATCTCTGCGTGCTGAAGGTATTCCTTCTTGGGCTTACGGTGGAGACAAGCCTTCGTCGAAAAGAGAAGAGCCAAAGGCATTACCCGCAGACAGCAAGCCCGATACCGGAGCTGTCGATATTGCAGCTCTTTTGAATCAAGTCCAAGCTCAGCCGGCGGCTCCTCCAGCCACTATTGAACAGCCTCCTCAGCTAACAGAAGCTGTTGTTATTCCTCCGATTGAAGGAATGCAAGTCACATTGGGAAACAGCGATAGCGAGTCCTCATCCGCAGAAGAGACAGCGCCGGCCACAACCAATGCTTAAATAAAAAAAGTCCTTTTGGGGATAAATAAAAAAGATTTCCCTGGGAAATCTTTAAAAATGAAAATTTAAATCTTTGATGTGAATTAAATCAAAAACAATGGAAGGCGAGGATTTTCTTGTTTTCTTGAAAGAGCAGGCTATGAAGCATGTTGTTGAAGAACAACTTATCTTTCTTCAAAAACTAATAAGAACTACTGCTAGATTCCACTACTATTATGTAGAATATCAGAAGGAAGACGGAACTAAAGAAGAAAGATTGCACAGAGCTGTTTTTTCTTCTTTATCTGAAAACCACGACAATTACCATTCACATTTCGACGGAGAGAAATATGAAATTAAACCCACAAGGTACGAAACGTTCATTCCAACAGAGAAGGATTGGAGATTTATTTTGCCACATTTGAATGATTGTAAAGCTTATAGTCCAAGTGATCCGAAAGTTGCTAAGTACGCTTTAGAAAATGGGTTGATCATTTGTTATCCAAACTCATCTGTGTATTCCATAACTCATCTCGAATTTAAGGAAGAATAAAATTGATAATTTTTATTTTCTGAAATTGAAAATAAAATGTTGATCAAAGCACACAAAAAGCAAAGATACGGAGATGGATATAATACCGCTAAAAAATTTGAAGAAAGATTTAAAATTCTAAAAACTATACCCAGAGATAATTTAGAGAAAGGTTTCCTAAAATACATGGAACTAACCGAAACTCCTGCTATTATTATGAAAGCAAATGCCTTTTACGGTGTAAACACTATTTTGAATAAAGCTGAACATGTACGCATCGATTTCTGGAAAGCAAACATTAAAGCATTTTCGACCGAATGTCTTGTAGGTATGTTGTTAGGAGATTTCGCTTCGAGTGGTTACTCAGCTGAAGAAATTGAAATGGTTTATCAAAAGGAAATTCTTCCACTATTTGGTTTAGCAAAATAGATAAATTTATTTTCAAAGTATGAAAATAAAAAATGAGTTTGGAATTTATAGCCAAACTTGCTTTTATTCGAGAAGTAGCCATACCCATCATTCATATCTGTGGAAAACGGTTGAGACATATCGATTTTTCTGATACGAGATTGATGTTCGATGAAAATTCTTATAGTTTTAAATTGGAAACCGATACAATGGCTATAATCTTTTCCAGGAAATTAGGTGACGTTTCCGATATGACAGTTCATATGGTAACTTTCGATCCTGATAAAAGACATTTCTTCAGAAGAGTTCTCCTGCTTGAAGATCTTTTAATTAAAATGAAAGCGATGATTGAAAAAGATGAAGATCCTTTCCTTTAAAAATGGATTTTTCGATTTATTGTTCCGTTCTAATAAAACTATTATGGAACCTCAAACATGGCCTAGAGATTTAGATTATGAAGAAAAGAATGTAGGATACGATTGGCAATATCCTAAAGGCGGAATAAAATGTAAAAATTTTGAACTGTGTGGAGTAGTTTTACCCAAAGATTGGTGGTTATATAAAGCAAGATATCTTTGCACGGCATGCCACGACCAATTCGGAACTTGGAGTGGCACAAATATAATGACGGGAGAGAAAATCATCAAGACAGGTAAAGGTGTTTTAGAATTTAAAGACAATATAGAATGTCCAATTTGCTTAGAAGAAAATGTCAGAGGAGTCAATCAGCCTAATTGTGAACACATCATATGTTTAAAATGTTTCAAAAGATGTTATTATGGAGATGAAATGAAGGAAAGTTGTCCCAAATTTCCCTATCCCGAATTAATAAATGAATACTACGATGATCAAGAGAATCCTAAATGGAAAACAGATTATTCGTTAATAGAAAAATACAATAAAGATCTGGATGAATGGGATGACAAAAAATTAAGAAAATTCCAGAATGAAGAAAATTTACGAAATTGTTCTTTGTGTCGCAAGTGAATTAAAAACTAATGGGTATTCGAATAAGTTTTATGTAATAAATCGGAAAACTGATTTCTAATTTCAACTAATTCTAAAATCAAAAACATGGACGAACTAACGAGAATTCTCGTTTTTCAAAGGGATTTCGTCAATGAAATTGTAGTTCCTGTATCTCAAATTGGTAAAGGTAAAATTACAGCGCATGATTATTTGAACGAACCGGATGCAAAAGAAGCTATTTTTATTGTCAGACTAGGTGAATTTCAACTTAATTTTATTAGAAAATTCGAAGACTTCGTAGATGGTGAAGAATTCGGAACTATAACTCTTAAATTTTACGATAACTATACTAAAATGTGGGTAAATAAGAAATTTCTAACTAAGGTGGGAATCCAAACTTTTAAAGATCACGTTGAACGAGGTTGTAGAATCTAAAAATAATAAATTTAATTTTTGAAATTTGAATTTCAAAATGTTTAAACCATCAGTTTATATCATGGTAGCGTTCCCAGCGGCTGGCAAGAGTACTTTCTCTGCTGCTTTGAAACAGGTCAATCCGAATTTAGTAGTTTTGGATGGAGATACCTTAAAGACTAAAGAGAAAGTTCAAAAAGAGTTAATTAAGGCTCTTGATGCTGGACATTCAGTTTTAGTCGATGCATGTCATACTAGTTTATCTCGTAGAACTCCGATTATTGCTGAAGCAAAACGTAGAGGTTTAGAAATTTATGCCTTTTACATCACTACACCTTTTGAAACTTGTATGGAGAGAAACAAAATAAGAGAACAATTGACGGCCAAACATGTTCCAAAAGTAGCGTTTTATATGCACAGGAAAGATTTTGTTGTTCCAACTTTAGAAGAAGGATTTAATGGAATAATCTATATTAATAATGGTTAAAATTGAAATCTTTAACTTAAAGTTTTCAAATTTAAAATGAAAACTTACACCTTGCAATCTGAACAACAAATATCACACGCTTTGCTTGTGTTAGGATTTTTAGACTCTAATGAAATTAGATTTAATTGTAGATTATTTTATGATAAGGAGAAATCTATGTATAAAATTAGTAAAGATGTAGATCTTGTTCATAGCATTACTTTTGATTTTCCAGTTAAGGATTTTAAAATTATGTTGGATAACGAGTTAGTTTTTGAATCGTCTTCATTGGTAACTAAAATTGTATTTATTCCTTCTCTGTGCACGTTCATGTACAAGACTTTATGGATCGATTTCAAACATTTTGAAAGAAATTTTGATTTAATAGGCCTTCAAATAGCTGAACATTTTCCTGTAGAATTAAAACCAGATCCAATTATCAATTGCTCAGTGTTTAAAGAAAGATCTGCAGATATGTTTCAACAACATGATAAAACAAAAATCAAAGTTTATGAAACCGATTCCATTAAAACACAACCCTCGATTTCGATTCGTGAAATCAAACTAAAATAAAAAAAGCGCATTCTTAATTTCTAGAAATTAAGAATAAAAGATGGAAGAAACCTTTGATAATTTTCTTAAAGCACAGGCTTTACAATTCGCAATTGATCGCGAATATAGAAAGTTGAAATATATAGTGGAACACATTTCAAAAATTATGATGATCTACACTAAATTCAAAGGTGAAGAGAAACTCTTTCGTGTAGTTTTAATTAGAAAAGAAAAGCATAATAATCTGAATTTCGAACACGTTTATCCAAAACCTTCAAGAGTTGTAGAAATTCATGTTCCGTCGATTAATTTATGGAAAGAACTTTTGCCTCATTTGAATGACGATATCGGTTTAGATACTTCAGATCATAAAATATGCGATGAAGCTCTTGAAAAAGGATTGATCTTTTTTCTAATAGACGTTAAGGTCCTTAATACAATAAAAACATTATAATAAAGCTATTTTTAGTTTTTCTTTGATAAAAATCAAAGAATTTCATTTTCTTTAGGTTGAGCAATGAGATTTACGTTTTCAACGTCCAAATCTAGAGCTACTTCCACAAGATAACCATCATAATTGTCAGAACTATAAATTTTACAATCCATAGGAAGAAAAACAGTGCATGGAACATGTAAAGGTTCAGTTTCCAATTCATTTCTAACCATTTTATTATAAAGATTGTTATGAGCTGCAGACTCTAAGAGTAATCTTTTCGTTCCACGATCATATCCAGTACTTAAATAAATTATCATTTTAATTTCAAAGTATTCATGGACGTTTTCTTTAGTCAATAGTTTAGGAATAGAGGCTTGTTTTAGTTTACAGGCATAAACTATAAAATGAGTATATTGATTCAAACTAGAATAATTATTATCTGATTTAAGCTTATAAGATAGAGTCAATTGCTCGTAACTTCTCTCTTCTAGCCAAAATAAAAAGGTTTGCATAAAACCGACTTTTAGTTTTTAATTTTCTAATTTTAAAATGATCGTTTTTGCCATTAACTCAAGAAAAGTTTATGGATCGTCGAAGACTTTTGATCTTTGGATCAAAACAGATACTTATGCTTTTCAAGAAGAGAAACATGTTATTGAATTATTCAAATTATATTTTGATTCAACAAGTTATGATGTTAGTTTTACTAAACAAGCACATAATGAATTTCGTAAATTATTCTTTCCTTACAATCAAATTGTCATTGATTCTAGACTGGAACTTGGAGATTTTTTAAGTGAAGGTAAAGGAATTTTACAGAATAGTAAAAGAAATATTGTGTTGACTTTAGTAAACCATAGAACAGAAAAGAATAATGGAGTAGAAGAAGTTATTGTAAACTCTAGAAATTTTCAGGAGTGGTATAAAAATAATTATAACAAAACTTTGTGGTATGACAAGAAATTAACGAAATGGGATTAAAATTTTTGAATTTAATTCAAAAATAAAAATGGAGGACAAAGTAGTTAAAGCTAGAGGAATTCTTTTGAATCCTAATTTTAATAAATTAACCGTAGAACAAATTGCTAATGTCTATCGTGTAATTTTAGCATCTGGAGTAACAAAAGAACAAATAGCAGAAATTTTGAAATCAAATACCAATAGAAACGTTTCATATTTGGAATCTCTTCCAAGAAATGTCTTCAAACAAATGATAGAAATTGGAGAAATCAAAGGGAAAGACCTGGTTTATCTTTGCAACTCTTCACCTTTGTTAAGACAGCATTGTTTGCAAGATGAAAAAGATATCAATGGTAAAACTATAAAACAACAAGCTATATATTATGATGCTTTGGTTAGAATGGGAATAAAATTATTTCCTAATGAGATTCCTAGCGAAAAATATTTAAAAGTAATGGATAGCTCTACTCTTGCCATGATAAATCCATTTACTGATGAAGTTTTTATTAATGAAA
>Ga0116192_1002845_pt1 | contig 11215 bp, 22 predicted proteins | sample AD_UKC113_MetaG_FD_89876 | JGI IMG/M metagenome (GOLD analysis project Ga0116192, IMG submission 89876) | Active sludge microbial communities of municipal wastewater-treating anaerobic digesters from Hong Kong - AD_UKC113_MetaG | ecosystem: Engineered > Bioreactor > Anaerobic > Digestate...
AATCTATCCCAATCTATACTGTATGAGCCTTTGGCTAGATGACGTATCCAAGACAATACCCGGCTATGTTGTTTATGTTGAAGGCAAAAATCCTTGATAAACATCAGACGAAGCTCAGGCGTTAACAAAGCTACTTTTTTTAACTCTACCTCAACATCTTGACCAGGGTAATAAATAGGTTCTAACAGAGGCTCTATAACCACTGTTTTATCTTTTATCTCCTTCAACAAACCTAGTTGAAAGATAGAGATGTCCCGCGTAATGTCAACCCCGGTCTGATATTGCTGTGAACTTGACCGCCAGGCAATTAGCTTATTAACAAAGGCCTTTAAGAACAAAGATTTTTGTCTATCACTGGCTTGTTCAAATGCTAAATCAAGCTTGTGCTTGTCTTCAACCAAACTGCTAAACCACCTTTCTTCAATAGGCGGTGCTATCTCCTTAAGGTTATACTGCATCAAGGCCCCATCTTCCCAAATAACCCAAGAAACTCTGTAAGGAAGTGGCTCTACCTCAAGCAAATATGCTCTAAGTGTACCAACACCTAACGCTCCAGGCACGCTTATCATCATACCTTGATAACTTTCCATTATCATGCGGTGAGTAAGCTCGTCTTTAACTTCATACGTGAACATCATAGCTTTTGAAGGTGTTCAGGTTTAAAATGTTGTTGGGTAAAGTAAGGCGACTGTAGGGCAACGATGTAGGTTTGAAAAGGTACAAACGCGCTGTAGGGAAATACAGGTATCGGCATCACCTTTTTTGTACATTCTCCGATGATCTCACCACAATTATTAAAATATGTACCAGGGTAAGTAACTCGTACCTTATCTCCAATTTTTAAGTCAGCCAACGGCTCATCAGGAGGCCCAACCGGGTAGGGCATAGGTGGTAGCTCTGTTGACACCTCTTTTTGAACGTCTAACAACCCTTGCTGGTCTTTGTAATAATCAAGGGTCACAGTATCATCAGGCACAGGGCTAGGCAGGTTGCCAAACTTAACAGACTTTGCCGCTAGCTCTTCAGCAGGAGGTACTTCACCAGGTCCTTTGTCTCTGCTAAACAACAAGTCCTTCCAATTAGTTGAATATAGGTTGGCAAGCGCTAACTCAATCAAATAACTTGGTGAAAAATAAAAGTTATTTAACGCCTTGATTACCTCAAGGATATGTTCGCTGTTTGTCACCAACTCAACCTTTTGATACTCTACTATAACTTCACTACTGCTGCCAAGCGGTTGACACCTTACAAACCCTGGTTTATCAACAACTATACCTTTGTATAAGGCCGGTTGTTTATTTGTCAACAGATAGTTAAGAATGTGCCATAATCGATAACTTTCACCGTCTTGTTTGATGATGACAAGCTTGTCTATAAAGGCAAGCATCATCTTGCTTTTACCAACATATCCAGCCACTGTCATAAACATGTTTAGCTCGAAGTACTTGGTAAACAGCTTATCAGGCATGGTCAAAGGCAACACATCTAAAACATCGTACCGTGAGATAGTACCTTCTTGATCCAAAACAAGGCAAGTATTGTCAGCAAATATCTCAAGTAGGAAAAATGAATTTTTACCGCTTTGATCATCTTTAACCCGAACTTGCTTATACCGCATCTCAGCTAAAAGAGCCTTATGCTTCTCTAGGCTCTCAGGTGTATATACGAATTTATCAACTAAGCTCATTTTTTAACTTTACGTTTTGGATTCTTTAAGCCAATTTTAAACGCTCTTTGTTCAGCCTCTGTTTTTTCCCAATCCCAGCAAACCATCGCATTTTTCAGCATCATAGGCTTGTCGAGTTGGTATTTCGTGCCTTTTGTCTTTTTAGGACGTATTTTACCTGGTTTATATGTAAAGTGTTTTTTCATGGCCTTAAACTACCACATATCATTCCTCTTCGTTCAGAAGATCTACTTTTTCTTCTGTTAACATACGGTAGATAGCTCCACACCAAACAACAAAAAGAAAAAACCTAAGGCACCCCAAAGCCACTGCGGAGCATCAAATCTTTCCAGTAAAAGGAAGGACGTAGCTGTTGACCAAACAGGTAATCTTGTTGGTAAGTTATTTGGTTTTAAGACCTTTTTTACGTTATTTTTTGACATTTTTGTTTAAACTTTACTTAAAATGCTCTCTTGATTTTGTTTCTCTTTTTCAAAGCGTAAGATCGCCACAGCCAGGTCTTGCAGGTGTTCATACCCGTAGATGCCTAGCCCGTTGTTTCCACAAAGCTCTTCAGGGTGCATAATCTTTTCTCTGTCCTCGCAGGTAATGTACATTCTGTCACCTTTACCAGTGTGTACAGTCCAGATACCACACGTTGCATTCATATTAATATGGTAAAGATTTATTAAACCTCTTTAAGATAATCCTTAAGGTAATCTTCTATTGAGCAAAAGTAGCCGCCCATAACAAACGTAGCGCCGCGCCTTTTGCATCTAGAAAGTCTAGGTACATGACCTTTCCAGCCCATGTGTGCTCTAAAAAAAGCTACCCCGTAGTGTCTAAGGCAAAATCCAAAAAACATAACGCGCCAGTAAATTTTCATGGGAGCTCTAATGGATAAAAGTTGTCTCTAAAATATCCCCATGTAAGCTCATTGAGGCCAGCCGTACGTAATTGATTGACCAGAAAATCTACATATTTTGCACACTTACCAACCACCCCATCCGCCTTTACGAAAATATAGATCATCACGCTTTTATCAACCATAAGGCTATAAGCTAAAAATCTTTTTTCTATTGCTGAAAGAGCCCAACCATCGTTTTGAACAATATCATCAAAAAGAGGGCCAACCCGCTCAGGGTTTTTTTCGAACATGAAAAACAAAGAAATTTCTAGCTCTAGCTCATCTTCTTTTTCCATCCCAGGTAAGATGTTAAACAGGCTTAAACAGGTCTTTGTTAAAGGTCCTTGCCCAGACACTTAGTGGCAGGACCGCGTCTTTGATGGAAAAGGCGTGTTCTAGGCTCACCAATCTTCCAAGGAAGATAATTGTATCCTTTTCGTCTTGTTCAGCCTCTTGGACCAGGTTTTCAATGTGAGCCTGGACCTCTTCCTTGTTACGGGCCTGGAAAGGCACCGCCCCTGTCACGTCACCTTGGGCATAAATCCAGACGTAGTCTTTCTTCATCGGGGCAGGGACCTCGATCGGGTCTTTTGTTAGTTCAAATTCATTGTTCATGTTAGTAAAGTCAACTTTTGCTGGTTTGATGTATTTTGGAACTGGCATTATAGTTGTTGTTTAGTTGGGTTGAACGGCTCGGCCACGCTCAAGGCACCCGTTAGCTCTTCAAGGTGTTCAGCCCAACCGGCAGTTTCAAAGTCAGACGTACTTTCACCTCTTGGGTCCATGGTGCCTGATAAAGTCATAGGAAGTGGCGCCTTGATAACAAGTAGCACAACCCTTGAGTTGTAATTTCTAAATCGACTTTTTACAACAAGGTACTCTAGGTCAGAGTTAAAAGGGAAAAGAGAGTCTCCAGCTCTTGGGGTCTCTGGCAGAACCACATTTTAAGTGAAATTTCTTCTCCGTTGACCAATTCAATCAGCTCGTAGGTGTTCATCTTTGTATGTTTTAGCTATGACCATCATCTGACCCATCAAATCTGAAATTTTATCCAAACTAGCTACAGTTCTAGTTGGCTGAAAGCAGGGCATCTCGTCAATTGGGTCACCGTGCTTTTTATGACCATTTCTAGCCCACCAATCGCTGTATTCTCCGTGCTTGCCTAGCCCACAGCTAGAGCGGATATTGTGAAAGACATCACCAAATTTGTGGTGTTCACAGTCAAGGCAACCTTTAAACCCAGGAATCTCCATCGTTATTTATAGTTTGGCAGGTCACGGTCGGCTACATTTCCCTGTATTAACTTTAACAAGAACACCTCGGCCCTATTTCGTTTCATCTGAACACGATTTAACTTTTTTTCATATGGCGTGGCGTATGCTCTTAAAGATTTTGCAGGCCACCTTACATTAGCGCCAGCCGTTAATTTAAAAATTAGTGAGCTCAACTCTTCTTCTATCTCTCTGTACGCTTTTATCTTCTCAAGATAATAGACGATCGCCTTGTTCTTGCCAAGACGTTTGAGGACATTGCTGGTCCTGTCTCGCTTTGTGATTTTTTTTCCAGTGACTAGCTCAGCCATCAGTTGGTTTCTTAAGCTCATATCTAGGGTATTTAGGCTGGTCTGTGACAGAATATGCTCAGGGCTTGTTAGTGTAATAAGGCCTGTTACGCTGGTGGACTTCATCTAACAATAGACTATACATAAACCTTTCATATCTTTCAAGCTTACATGAAGCTTGGGCTATCTTTCTGATTAACTTGTCACGGTATAAACCAGATGACAAGGTTGATAGTTCAGCGCGGTATTGTTTAGTCAAACCGCTATAAAGGTTAACCTTGGTTGCGTAAAATGAAGCAGCTTCATGTATACCAAGCCGGCGAAGGGTATTTGAAACTCTGTTTCTTTTTACCCTCATCTTCTTTTCAGTCATGGTTGTTGGGTAGGTCTCTAGCCGTAAGGTTATTATTTAACAGATTGATTAAGAACCTTTTATATCTTTCAATTCTGTTATTTACATTTTGAAGTTTCCACCTGTAGTGCCAAATCGTGTAGCCATCTACCTTCTCAAGGCTTTGACTTTTCATTAGGTCAATCGTAATGCGACACTTTACTTTTTCTAGATCCAGCATCCTTAGCTCTGCTACATAATAATTTAGAGCCCCAGTTCTACCCAACCTTTTAAGGACGTTGCTGCTCCTGTCACGTTTTTCCACCCGGCATGGTCTGAAGGCCTCCGTGACTGGTTTCTTTCTCATTGCCTTTTGTTTCTTAGTCAGTGCCATCTGTTGGTTGGTTTAGAAAAATCCCCCATTGATCAAGTCGCCAATGGGGAGACCACGAGTATAACAGCAAATAATAACGCTAACAAATATACGTTATTTATTTCAAATAAAAAAATCTCCCATAAAACAAATGTTCTATGGGAGACTGAAGTAATCAGTAAAATGAAAACACTCCTTAAACCAGGAGACTTAAATTTACTAAATCTTTATTTAAAATAAAAATATCCCATGGAACAATGTTTCATGGGATACCGAATCAATGACACAAGAAAATGGCACTCTTGTTAGCTTAAATTACCTCTGTCAAACGGCCACAGACCTCAGTGACCCTCCCATAGACTTGTTTGGTCCAACCATTGATGTGACCGTGGTTGTTGCCAATCTGCAGGCCTTTGTCACGGTTGATCGCCTTGACTAGGTGAGTGTAAAATCTACCGTGGACCTTACAGTACACGATGTCTCCTACCTTTACCTCTTCCAACTTCACTGGCGCTAAGATATGTTCTTGCCCTGAGTAGATCAAGGGCGTCATTGAGTTTCCTTTTTCTGAGGTCCTAAAGGTCTCTCCTTTTTCCAACCTTTCTAACTTATAATTTCTCATAAGGTGTTAAAAAAAATTCCCTACCAACAAGGCCAATAGGGAATTTATTATCTGTAAACAATAAATATAATGATTAGGGCAAATATATATTATTTACTTGAAATAAAAAAACCTAACAAACAAATGTTCGCTAGGATTAACATCCATTCACTTAAATGCTTCTTTAGGCCTATGCCTTTTGTTAAAAAATCTTCTCAGGACATAGCTTCTGACTACAGACAGAATAGTAAATAAAGTCGTCACACTCCACATCTGACCGCCTCTTAACTTTACATCACATATCCAATAGATCAATGGAGAAAAAGCCATGGTGGTAAAGAAGTCAATAGCCACGTTCATGATGGCCTCGATAAAAGATTGTGTTTTTGTCTGCATGGTTTTTAAATTTTAAAGATCCTTAAACGTCTTGAAGATTTAAGAATTTTACCCTATTTTTACACCATGAGCCCTGCCAGTTAGTTTTTCTTTGGAATTTTTTTTCTAGCTTCTTAATTTCAGGGTAGTTATCTCCACAGATAGTAGGCCAAATGTCATGCCAAACAGCCCCATATTTAACGCCCTTAGGGGGTTGATAGTTAAATGCGTCCTCTATAACAAGTTCAAGCCTAGGGTCTTTAAAGTAAGGCCAAACAAGGTTAACTACATCTTGACTCTTTTCAACAACAGTGACCTTGGTCACCTCTTTTTTAAGCAAGACCTCTGTCAGACAACACCCCAAGCCTAGCCCATTGATCAAAACATGACCAGTAGCCATAGCGACAAATAACTGATGGTCTCCAAGCTCGTTTGGGGTGTTACTCATAACAATATCGTTAAAGTGTAAAAGTTTTCTATAAGTTCCAGGTGGAACTGACCTTCCATACTTTAACTCATTAAAAAATTGTCGATATATATCGTCTTCTTTTACTGTATAAGTAGATACAGACCAGTTACCAGATTTACCATCTGGTATAAAGTCTAGGTTTAGTGTTTTTCCAACAAACATCTTATGTATTTGTTAAATGATTAAACAAATCTAATAATTTTATTTGAAATAAAAAAACCCTGGCACATAATTTACGTGCCAGGGTCCAAAAACAAAACCCAATAATTTTTATGATCAATCGAGGCTGTAAATATAGATATAAAAAATATCCCGTTTGTAAAATATACAAAACGGGATATAAAATCATTCTCAAAGGTAATCTGTATTCAAAGGAGACGTTATAAACGTGCAGGTTTATAACGCTTTGATAGCGTAAATTTACAAATTTTTATTTAAAATAAAAATTCCGGCCCTTAAAAAAACCGGAATTAAAATACCTAACCCTATTAATTATATAGCTTTCTTTCGTTGCCTTTATGCAAACTATACACGACAAAAATAGCATTATTTATTTAAAATAAAAAATTCCTGGCCAAAATAAATGACCAGGAATCCAAATCTATTTGCTTGTAAATTTTTCCAACCTATGCTATAAGTTGAATAAACCCCAGGTAAAGATAAAAAAAATTCCTGTCATTCAAAAATGGTGACAGGAATAAATAACCATATATACCAAATTTAATTTACTATTGCTTAGGGACATTCCCTAGCATAATGTCAACCTTATTAAGAAAAAGTTCCCAACTTGTTATCTCATAGTTTAAAACATGGTCATTAAACAACTCAATCACAAAAAATAAGCCGTTGTTTTCGCCTAGAGGGCCAACGCACTCAAAGCTTCTATTTTCATCAAGCTTAAAGGAAATTTTGCCAATAAAATGTGAGTTGACAGGTGACATGTGCACCTCATCTATGATGATCCCTTTTAAGGTACATAAATCTTTTATCTCACTTTGAAGCGGAACTTGATTGTGCTCAATTTCCACATAATCTGTACCTGCGGTTAACCTATCTAATTCTGCGGCAATCAGCGCCCCAGCTACCTTTAGCTGCCCAATCCGATCCTTAGCCTTGATCTTTTCAAGATATTCTTCTCCCCAATTAGGCGGCCAAAGCTCATCCGCTGTACCAGGGTGAACCTTTAAGTTAGGGTCCTGCATGAGACAGCACAACGTTGCCCACAAGAGCTCATTGTTTAGGTAATATTTTCTGTCCTTCTCAATCGAGAAGCCATGTTTTTCAAGCTGTTCATCACGTTCTAACGCGATAAGCATCATACCAACTGTGTTCATTTTTTAAAACAAGGTTATGTTTATAATCTCCAAAGAAATATATTTTGAGTCTAACAAAACCTCTCCAGGTTTTACAGGCTCAAAGTCTAGCTTAAACTTTCTTGCTGAATTTTCATCAGACAGCTTTACCTCTACCTTTCCGATTAATGCCCAACCTACCCCATCATCTAAAAAATTAGTAGCGTGAAGACAATAACTTTTAGCACGGTCGTGCTTAAAGAGAAAGCGCTCCATCTTTCCTTTTGTCGGCAAAGGTGTAAGCTTAGGCTGTCCTCCTCTTTTAAGATAGGCCTGGCCAATGTCATACATCGCCTGTCTCTTAAGCCAAAACTCAGCCGTTGTAGTTGGAAAAGCTTGGCCTAGCTTGATAGCCATCTCTGGCGAGATGCTAGCGTGTTGATTAATAATTTTTGACAAGGTTTTTCTTGACACTTGAAGGTGTCTTGCGACGTGAATAATACTTAAACCACTTGGTTGAATAAAAAGCTCATTCAATAAAAAACCAGGGTGTAACAAATTTAGCTTCTCACTCATATGTTTTTAAGACGTCTTTAAGGTCCTCAAGGTTATCCCTAAGAGAATAATGGCCGTATAAAAATGCTAACTCTTCTCCTGGCCTAAACACTACTACCTCAACCATAAATAACTTTTTTTTAATATAAACATAGTCAAATTTACGAGGTACAGCGTAAAGAGAAACACGTGACGTTTCTTCGTTTTCCTGATTAATCAACACACAGTTTATCATACTGTTTCTATTTTGATAATTCGCATAAATTTATCAACAGTACGAACTATTCCATTAACCTCAGGTTTCCAGTCTTTTTTAATAGGGTTTTTAGCAAATTTTAAATGCCCCTTACACCAAAGCTTTGAAACCTTTTTTAAGGTTCTAATCTGTGATTCTCCTTTCCACCTGATTTTAACTTTATGTTCATGGAGAAGGGCAGTTTCTTCTGGTAGTACAGCCCACTTTTCACCATCAGTATATGCGTAGTGAATTTCAGCAGCGGCTAGCTGTTCTTCAGTCGCTGGTGCATGCCCATGAAAAACTTTAAGTTTCATAATGTCTTCTTCTGGGTCAGGGTCAGCTCCTTTTACATTTATCACCACGTCGTGATGACCATCTGCCTTAGCCTGAGCACGCATTAGGCGTTGCAGCTCATTTGGGTCTATTTGCTCGTTATTTTCAAGCTGTTGGGCTACATACTGTCCAAGTGTCATACGTTAAAAACTTTTGTAAAAAGTATCTCTACCTTTGAGTAGATAAAATTATAGATGTCCCGTACAATGTCAGTAAACACCCAGCTTAAAAAAGAGATAGGCCACATGAACCACCAGCGAAAAACATTGTCTTTTAGCTCAAAATTTTTACGATAGTCATACGTTCGCGAAGCACTTTCAGATAAAAGTACATTTTTAGGCATTGACTTTCTTTTTAGCTCTTGACCTTTAAAGTAAGTCCTAATCAAGGCAAACAGAAAGCCAATTAAAACATAGGCAAATATATTTTTCCAGGTAAATAATTCTAATAGTGGAAAATTTCCCCAGAAGTGGTTAACTATCCCAAAAACAATAAAAGAAATAAAGCCAGCCCAGCCCACTTCATTATTGTCAAAAATAAATAAGAGAATGATTAGTGTCACTGACACAAGCAGAAAGCCTAAAGCACTGCCAAACATCATAAAAGGAATCTGTAGGTCCATGATAAATTTAATTTAAAGGTTAACTATACGCCATTAAGCTTTCATTTGTCTTCAGCTCATGCAAGATGTAAAAACGACAATCCGGATCAATGCCATCTAAAAATTTGAGAAGGTCACGTTTGCAGGCAATGACAAAAAATCCATGTAATGCTTGGCGAGCTGCTCGTCAAACAAATATTTTAACATATTGTAACTCAATCTATTAGAAAGCGTAATTAAGCTTTCAAACATTGTTACGTATGAAAAAGAACCATTACTGCTTAGTTCTTTGACATAATTTTCATGATCACATTTAGCTTTGCGTTTAAAAGCTTCAAACCTACTTTCGATACATTCTAAATCTTCTACCTTTCTAAATAAGGTTCTTTCTTTTAAAGAAAAATTTTCATTAATCCAGAGAAGATAAGCCTCACCAGCAGTAATATCTTCAAGGATAAAATGCTTAGCTTGATGTTTTCCAAAATTTTTAATTAATCTTACCTTTCTGCCTTTGTGTTCTAGAGTAACCATGAGTTATGCTTGATATAGGGCGTTATCTGTTAACATTGTCTTGTGGTAAGGTGTACCAGTTGTTTTATAAAACTTACCATAATGCCACCTTTTCCACCATCTAAGTGTACGATACTCGGTTTGAGTCAAAAATTTTTTTGATAAAATCGAATAATAATAAACCTCTTTCGCTTTATTTAAAGCCGGGTCAATTGGGATATTAGCGTAAGGTTTTTGTGGGTCAGCTACCCACTCCCAACCAGGTTTTAACTTATTATTTTTTTCAAGGATATGTTGAAACCTGCACCGTTCAATCTTTATCCCATCTAAAGAACGTTTATAAAAATAGAGATAAGAGGTCATGTAAGCGTCTAAAGCTGCTCTTTCATGCTTGTAACACTTATGTAAAACCCACTTATCGGTCTGCTCATCTTTAAAAAACAAGGCCCAGTTCTTAGCAAGGTTTAAAGTCTGGCCCCAGTGGTTCACGACAATTTTATTTTGTTTCTTTTGTAGCTGGCTCATGTCGATTGAACTAGTTTCCAATCTTTAGCCAGCATGTCCTCTGTCGAGGGTGTCCAGCCTGGTGAGTGAACTTTATCACCCTTATACATAACAAATGTAGCTGTGTATGTCCTCGTGTGGTCTAAACCGCCACCTTTTCCTACTTTTAAGCAATAGGCTTCCTCTAAATACACATAGCCCCAATCGTCTGGCCAACTAATGCGTCTCATGGCAAGGCCTGACAATAAGTTAGACATGGCGTAGACAAAATTATACTCAGTGTGAGTGCCTAAAGAAGGAGATGATTTTATGCCGCCCATGAGTTAAAAAATTTAATTGTTTTAATCTTCTTCGTAGTCAGGCCTATTTTCTAATTGTTCTTTAGCAAACAAGTAGACAACTAAAAATATCGAAAAAATAGTTGGCCTATTTGGTGTAAAACATTCAAAAATAGTGATGCTTTTATCCTTTTGGATTTCATGAAATCCTGTACTCATTTTTTTTAATGAGTAAAGCTTAATGACTGCTCCATCTGGATAAATTTCTACCCCAAACTTTGTTATACCTGGTCCTAATGTGCCATTAATTTGATCAATCACCTCATACAAAACCCCCATGTCTAGATAAAACATAAGTTTATCATAAGAGGTGTTTAAAACAGGGTGCTTCCAAACTTCATTATTTTTTTCAAAGGTGAACCTTGAAAATTTTGTAACGATGTCATTTGCTTGTTTTAACAAGTCATCGTTATCATATAACTGATCCACTGTTAGCATATACAAATATAATTTATTTATTTGAAATAAAAAAATTATAATGGACTTATTATCAACTGCCTAATGTGAGGCACATACTCGAAGGTAAGCTTTTTAACTTTTACAAGGGCCGTCATGGTGAAC
>Ga0116192_1002852_pt1 | contig 11184 bp, 6 predicted proteins | sample AD_UKC113_MetaG_FD_89876 | JGI IMG/M metagenome (GOLD analysis project Ga0116192, IMG submission 89876) | Active sludge microbial communities of municipal wastewater-treating anaerobic digesters from Hong Kong - AD_UKC113_MetaG | ecosystem: Engineered > Bioreactor > Anaerobic > Digestate | place...
CCCGGCAGGTACGGGCGCTGGTGACCGTGGAGATCAACCTCGGACAGATTCACCTCGAGGTGCAACGCTGCGCGGGAGACCGGGCGCCCGCCTTCCTGGTGGGGCACAGCGGGGGTGCCGTGATTCCCCCCGAGCAAATCCTGGAGACCTTGAAGCAGATCCAAGGAGTCTAAATGAATCGACCCAGGCCCAAATCCGATCATCCCCTGGACGAACTCCTCCGCACGGACCGCGTTCCCCACATCTGGTGCCCGGGCTGCGGCATCGGCACGGCCTTTTCTTCCTGCCTGGTGGCCGTGAAAAACAGCGGCATCGACCTGGTCAAGACGGTGATGGTGTCGGGGATCGGCTGCTCGGGACGTGCCGCGGGGTACATCAAGCTGGATTCCTACCACACGACCCACGGCAGGGCGATTCCCTTCGCCACGGGGCTGAAACTGGCCAACCCGGAGCTCAACGTCATTGTGTTCAGCGGAGACGGGGACCTTTTCGCCATCGGCGGGAATCATTTCATCCATGCCGCCCGGCGCAACATGGACCTGACGGTGATCTGCGTGAACAATTTCAACTACGGCATGACGGGAGGCCAGGCGGCCGCCACGACACCGACCATGGCCCGAACCACCACGACCCCCTTCGGCAACCCGGAACCCCCTTTCAACCTGCCGCTCCTGGCCTTCGCGTCCGGGGCCACTTACGTGGCCCGCTGGACCATCCTCCACACCCGGGACCTCACCAAGTCCATGGAGGAAGCCGTCACCCGCCGCGGATTTTCCTTCATCGAGGTCCTGGCTCCCTGTCCCACGGGGTACGGACGGCGCAACAAGGAAAAACCTTTGGATACCCTCAGGATGTACCAGGAGCGGACCATTATTCGCAACGATGCCAATCCGGCCGAGGCCGTGATGGACTACGAGCGGGGCATTACCCTGGGCAAATTCGTGGACGTCGAATCCCCCACGTTCCTGGAACGATACGAGCGATCCTCCCGTCCGGCGCCTCCTACGGCGGCATCCGACCGGGGTGGGTGTGCGTGAACTGGAGTCCAAGCATGAATCAAGGCACCCGAACCCAACAGGGCAATCCTGTTTCGACGCGGAAAGAGATCCTCATCACCGGCTTCGGCGGCCAGGGAATCGTTCTGGCGGGCCTCATCGTGGGACGGGCCGCCAGTCTCGGGGACCGCAAGGAGAGCACTCTCACCCAGTCCTACGGACCCGAAGCCCGGGGAGGTGCGTGCAGCGCCCAGGTCATCGTCTCCGACACCACCATCCATTACCCCTACGTTCGCCGACCGGACTACCTGGTCTGCATGTCTCAAGGCGGTTACGAGAAATATTCGCCCCTGCTGCCCGAGGGCGGTACCCTTCTTTTGGACTCGGACCTGGTGCAGGTCGAGCAGGCAAAATTCGCCAATCTCTTTGCCATTCCCTCCACGCGGATGGCCGAGGAACTGGGACGAAAAATGATGGCCAACATCGTCATGTTGGGATTCTTTACCGCGGTAACCCGGGCCCTGTCCGTGGAAGCCGCCCGGAATGCCGTGGCGGATTCGGTCCCCAAAGGAACGGAAGCGATGAACATTCAGGCCTTCAATAAGGGACACGATTACGGGGAAGCGATCCTCAAGGGCCGCCAGAAGAAGGCCGAGGGGAAGAAGGGGGTCCGGGCATGAAGGCACCCAAGGATCGACTCCATCGTGTGTTGGTGATCGGGGCCACTCCCGCGGGGTTGGCGGCGACCAACAAACTGGGGGAAATGGGCATTCCCGTGGTCCTGGTGGATTCCGACCCGGACCTGCATGGGAAGCTTGCCCGGGAAGAGTGGCGGCTGGCTTCGGGGCTCACCCTCAACTACGCCCTTCGGCCCGGTCTTCTGCGAATCTTGCGGAATCCCCGAATCCGATGCGTTCTCCCCGGGGAAGTGAAGACCCTGAAGCATACGCCCCAGGGCTTTTCGGCCCGGATCGTTCACAACCCCGCCTTCGTGGACCCGGAGCGATGCACCCTCTGCGGCCTCTGCGCTCGGATCTGTCCCGTCACTTCCATCGGGGGATTGAAACCGATTCAGTACAACGGCCGCCAGAGTCTTCCCGGGCGTCCGGTGATCGACAAGCGGCGGCAGCCCCTTTGCCAGGCCAACTGTCCCCTGGGAGTGAACGTCCAGGGCTACATGGCCTTGGCCAAGGAAGGCCGTTACGGCGAAGCCCTCGAGGTCATTCGCCGGGACAATGTTCTTCCCGGCATTTGCGGGCGGGTGTGTTCCCATCCCTGTGAGTCGGCCTGTCGCCGCGGGGAACTGGACGAACCCCTGGCCATCCGGGACATCAAGCGCTTTTTGGCCGACTACGCCCCGGCCGACGCCGAGGACGCGGCGGCCCCGGCCCTTCCCACCCGTCCCCAAAAGGTGGCCGTGGTGGGGTCCGGACCCGCCGGTCTCGCGGCTGCTGCGGACCTTGCCCGCTTCGGGTACCCGGTAACGGTCTTCGAAAAGGAGGAGTCTCTCGGGGGACTCCTGCGGTACGGCATCGGTCTTCACCGACTGCCCCGGGAAATCCTGGACCGGGAGATTCGGTACCTCCAGGGATTGGGAATTCGCTTCCTGACCAATCATCCCGTGGACCCCCGAAACGAGCTGGAAAAACTCCGGGAAGAATTTTCGGCGATTCTTCTCACCACCGGGGTCTGGACGGACCGCAAGCTGGGAGTTCCCGGAGAGGACCTGGAAGGAGTGAGCGGGTGTCTCGAGTTCTTGAGCCGGTTCCATCGAGGGCAGGCGGAGGACCTAGGAGAGCATGTCGCGGTCATCGGCGACGGCAACGCCGCCTTCGACCTGGCTCGCGGCCTGGCTCGAACCGGCCGAACCGTCACTCTCCTGTCCTGGTTTCCCGAGGAGATGATCCCCGCGGACGAGGAAGAGATTCGGGGAGCGCGGGAGGAAGGGATCCGCCTGGTCGATCGAACCCAAACCATCGGCTTTACCGGCTCAAACGGCCGCCTGCAGTCGTTGCGATGCATCCGGACCCAGCCTGGGGAACCGGATGCCAAGGGAATTCCCTGGCCGGTTCCGGTCCCCGGGGCCCTGCCCTTCGACCTTTCCTTCGATTCGGCCATCGTCGCCATCGGCCAGCGGGGAGATCGGTTCCTGCTGGGAACGGACCAACCCGTGGGCATGACGGATGCCGGATACATCGCCGTGGACGACCTGTTTCGAACGAACGTTCCCGGGGTCTTTGCGGGCGGGGACGTCATCCGGGGACCTTCTTCGGTGGTGGAAGCCATGGCATCGGGCCGGGCGGCGGCCCGGGCCATTCACGGTCAACTGAGCGGGGAGAAACCTGCGGTCTCCTCCCCTTGGAGACCCCGGGAAAAGGAGTTTCCTTCCATCCCCCCGGACTTGCCTTCCCTGGCGCGCCCCAAGATGCCCGAGAGGCGGGTTTCGGCCCGCATGGAAAGCCACGTCGAGGTGGCCTTGGGGCTGGACGAAAAACAGGTACTCTCGGAAACCTCCCGGTGTCTCCAGTGCGGGGTGTGTTCCGAGTGTCTCCAGTGTGCCGAGATCTGCAGCGCCATCGGGGCCATTCGCCACGAGCAGGGCCCCGTGGAAGAGGTCGAGCAGGCGGGGGTGGTCATCGTGGCGGATCCCGACGCGTCCCCCGCCGTGAAAGGGGAAGACGTCCTTCGGGCCTACAGCACCAAGTCGGCCAAAGACGACTCCCATGCCATGATGCTCCGAGGCTTCGCCGCGGCGGCGGAGGCCCTGACCCTGCTGGGCAGCGGCGCCCATCGTCTCAAGGGCCAGGGACTTTCCTTCTCTCCACCGGACCCCCTTTTGTCCCCGGACATCCGCATCGGCGTTTTCGTGTGCCGATGCAACGACTCCCTGGGGTGGCCTCCGGAGTTCGACGAATACGTCCGCGGGCTGGTCCGCCGTCCCCAGGTGGAACACGCAGAGATCCTGGCTTCCGCCTGTACTCCCGAAGGATCCGCAGGCATCGTGAGGGCCATCCGGGAACGGGGGCTCACCCGGGCGGTACTGGCCTCCTGCGTCTGCTGCCCCCTGGACTTCGTCTGCAGTGCCTGCACGGACCAGAGGACCCGGTTGAAATCCTCTTTATTTCACGGAACGGGAATCGGGCGGGCCATGGTGGAAACCTGCAACGTGCGGGGGGAGGCCCTCCGCTTCCTGCAGGGGGACCGGGAACTGGCCTTCGAGCGCTTCACCGGACTCGTCGATCGCTCCGTGGGTCGAGCCGGACGGCTCAAGGCCCTGCCCGCCCCGGCGCGTCCGTACAACTTCACCACCGCCGTCATCGGAGAATCGGAAGCCGCCGTCAAGAGCGCCCTCACCCTGGCCGAGATGGGGATGGAAGTTTTCTATTTCGGGTCCCCGGAGCATGCCCCATCGAAGACGCTCCGGCAATCGGGGATCCACTGTTTTCCCGGCGCCGTGATTACGGGAATTCGGGGGACCCTGGGGGATTTCGGCGTCATCGCCCAAGTGGAGGGCGTGGAGCAGACGTACCGGGTGGGAGCGATCATCCTGGGAGAACAGGCTCGCAAACGAGTTCCCTTCAGGTCGGGGGCGGACCTCCCTCCCCGAATCGTTCCGGCGGCCATGCAAAAGAAAGGCGTAGCAGGCGTGCCCTTCTTCTATCCCGGGTCCACCCCCATCCCCGGGGTCTTCCTGGCCAATCCCAAGGAGATCCGCGTCTCGGAGCGCATCAAGGGGGCGGCGGCGGCCATTCTCGCCGCATCGGTCATGCCCCGGCGACCCCGGCAGAGCAAGGGATACACCCTGGTGGTGGATGAAGATCTCTGCCGCGGCTGCGGCCGGTGCGTCCAGGTCTGCCCCTACCAGGCCGTGGGGTTCCGGAAGAAAGCCACGGGCAGCTGGTGCGCCGTGGTGGATGAAGCCCTGTGTAAGGGGTGCGGCAATTGCGTGTCCGTTTGCCCCTCCAACGCCGCCGACAGTCCCTACCGAAACCGACGTTACCTGGAAGAAATGGTGGAGGAGATTCTCCTGTAATGGATACCCTGAAGATCATCCTGTTCATGTGCAACTGGGGGCCCCACGCAGCGTTCCAAACCCTCCTGGACGACGGTTCCGAGATTCCCCCCCAGGTGAGAATGGTCCGAATCCCCTGCTCGGGAAGGATCAGCAAGTCCCTTCTTTTCAAGGCCTTCGAGATGGGGGCCGACGGAGTGGCCCTGGTCGGGTGCGAGCCCGGCTCCTGCCGCTACGGAAACGGTCCCAACCTGGCCCAATTCCACGTGAACGACACCCGGGACATTCTCGATCTCCTGGGACTGGGCAAAGAACGGCTCCGGTGGGGAACCTTCCTGCCCGAGCAATCCTCCTCTCTGCTTTCCTTCCTCCAGGACTTCACCGGTGCCGTGGCGCAGATGGGCCGCAGCCCCGTGGTGCCCCAGTCCAAGATCGCCGCCGTCCCCGTACCCCGGGAACAGACCATGCAACAAGTGGTGGCCCACGATGTTTATGCCTGCCAGGAATGCGGCAAGTGCACCTCCGCCTGTCCCCTGGCCCTGGCGGGCAAGCCGTTTTCTCCCCGGGCCATTGCCAACTCCGTCATCTCCGGGACCTCGAACGGGGAATCCGTGGCCAAGGACGTGTGGGCCTGCCTGACCTGCGGCCTGTGCTACGACCGTTGCCCTTCGGCCGTGAATTTTCCCAACTTTGTCCGGGATTTGAGGCAGGCCCACCACGATTGCGGCCAGTGCGGTCATGAACCCCATGACGGGTTCTTTCACGCCCTCATGAGGACCATGACTTCCCCGGATCTCCAGGTCCGCCACTGGGACTGGGTGCCCAAGGACCTGGGAGTGGACCCCGAGGGCAAGCTCCTTTTCTTCGGGGGCTGCGCCCCGTATTTTGACACCTTTTTTCGGCATCATATGCCCACCCGCACCCAGGACATCCTCCTGGACAGCATCCGGCTGTTGAACTTTTTCGACATCACGCCCCGACTCCTTTCCCGGGAACGGTGTTGCGGACACGACCTGTTATGGTCCGGGGACAAGGCCAACTTTCTGGAACTGGCCAAGCTCAATGGGCAGGCCATTCGGGAATCCGGGGTCGAGGAAATCGTCACCAGCTGCCCCGAGTGCTACCGCACCCTGTCCGAGGACTATCCCCGGCACGGCATCGACCTGGGCTGCAAGGTGACTCATCTCTACGACCTGCTTGAGCGGGAAATCGACAAGGGCGCAGTCGGCTTCGAGGCCCTCAACCGCCGGATCACCTACCAGGACCCCTGCCGCCTCAGCCGCATGGAGAATCCCTCGGACGCGCCCCGGAAGCTCATCCACCGCCTCCAATCCCGGGGTTTCGTGGAAATGAAGGACCGCGGGGCTTCCTCCCTGTGCTGCGGCAATTGCGCATGGACCACCTGCGACAGCTACAACAAGGCCATGCAGCTGAAACGGCTCGAGCAGGCCCGGGACACGGGCAGCGATCTGCTCGTCACCGCCTGTCCCAAGTGCCAGATCCATCTTACCTGCGCCATGGAAGGCCCCTTCCTCGAGGATGGGCTCAGGATCGAGATGGCGGACCTCGTTTCCGTGCTGGCAAAGACCATTCGGTGGGAGTAGCGGGGGCTTACGGCAAGACGTCCCGCAACCGCGTAACCCTATTGGACCAGAGAAAAGGACCATGGAAAAACTCGCAAACAAGTCCGGCGAACCCCGCATCGGCGTCTACGTCTGCCACTGCGGACTCAACATCGCTCGAACCGTCGACTGCGGCAAGGTGGCCCGGAGATCCTCGAATCTCGAGGGGGTGGTGGTGTCCCAGGACATCCCCTACGCCTGTTCGGAACCCGGCCAGGTAAAAATCCGGGAAGACATTGCCGAGCACGGTCTGGATCGAGTGGTGGTGGCCTCCTGTTCCCCGAGGCTCCACGAGCCCACCTTCCGGCAAATGATGCAGGCGGCGGGATTGAACCCCTACATGATGGAAATGGCCAACCTGCGGGAACACTGCAGCTGGGTTCACATGCATGAGCCCGACGCCGCCACGGACAAGGCCTTCGACCTGGTGAAAATGGCCGTGTCCCGCATTCGGGGGCTTCAGCCCCTGACGCCCGAACTGCTGCCCCTCACCAAGCGCACCCTGGTCATCGGGGGAGGAGTGGCCGGGATTCAGACGGCGTTGGACTTGGCCGACAACGGATACGAGGTGGTCCTGGTGGAAAAGAGGCCCTCCGTCGGCGGCATGATGGCCCGCCTGGACAAGACCTTTCCCACCATGGACTGCTCCATCTGAATTCTCGGGCCCAAGATGACGGATGTCGGTCGACATCCCCTGATCCAGCTTCTCACCATGAGCGAAGTGACGGAAGTGAAAGGGTACGTGGGGAACTTCGAGGTGAAGATCCTGAAGAAGGCCCGGTACGTGGACGAGAAGGAATGTACCGCCTGCGGAGACTGCGCGGCGGTGTGTCCCGTGGTTCGCCCCGACGGATTCAATCTGGGGCTATCCTCCCGCAAGGCCATCTATTCCCCCTTCCCCCAGGCGGTCCCTTCGGCCTACGTGCTCAATGCCAACGAATGCCTGGGGCACAATCCCGCCGTGTGCGCCAAGTGCATCGAAGCCTGCAAGAAGGGGTGCATCCATTTCAATATGTCCGACGAGGAAATCTCGGTGAAGATCGGGACCATCGTCGTGGCCACGGGAATCGAGCCCTACGATCCCACGGAAATGGACGAATACGGCTACACCCGGTTCCAAAACGTTCTCACCAGCCTCGAGTTCGAGCGGCTGGTCAACGCGGGAGGCCCCACCAAGGGGGAACTCATCCGGCCTTCGGACCGCCGGCATCCGCGATCCATCGGGTTCGTCCAGTGCGTGGGGTCCCGGTCGGCCCGCAAGGGGCGGTCCTATTGTTCGAACGTTTGTTGCATGAACACCATCAAGAGCACCTTGGTGCTCAAGGAACACCACCCGGACCTCGAGGTGAAGGTCTTCTACATCGACATTCGAGCGTTCGGTAAGGGGTTCGAAGACCTCTACAAGCGCAGCCGTCGGCTGGGAGTGCAGTACATCCGAGGGCTCCCGGGAACGGTGGAGGAGACGGGGGACGGGAGCCTTCGGGTGGCGGTGGAAAACACCGCAACGGGGGCCATCGAGTTCCACGACCTGGACATGCTGGTGCTGGCCGTGGGCGTCAACCCGTCCGAGAGCACCCGGAAACTGCAGGAAATGCTGGGGCTTCAACTCACCTCGGACGGCTTTTTCCTCGAGGCCCATCCCAAGCTGCAACCCGTGGACGCCGCCACCCGGGGGATCTTCTACGCGGGATGCGCCGAAGGACCCAAGGACATCAAGGACAGCGTGACCCAGGCGTCGGCCGCCGCCGCCCGGGCCATTCGCCTCATGCACAAAGGCAGCATTCTCACCGAACCCATCACCTCCGAGGTCATCGCCGAACAGTGCAAGGCCTGCGGTCGGTGCGCCGAGGTTTGTCCCTACAACGCCATCACCGTGGACACAAAGAAGAAGACCCCCGCCGTGGTCAACACGGCCTCCTGTGCCGGTTGCGGCACCTGTGCCGCCGAATGTCCCTTCGGGGCCATCACCATGAACCACTTCACCGATGCCCAGATCCTGGACCAGATCGATGCCATGCTGGCGGAAAACCCCGGGGAAAAGATCCTCGCCTTTGCATGCAACTGGTGTTCTTACGCCGGGGCCGATTATGCCGGGGTCTCGAGGCTCCAGTATCCCTCGAATGTCCGCCTCATCCGGACCATGTGCTCGGGACGGGTGGACGAGGAATTCATCTGGCACGGCCTTGCCCGGGGAGCCCCGGTGGTCCTGGTGAGCGGCTGTCACATCGGGGATTGCCACTACATCAACGCCAACCACTGGACGGAAAAACGGGTGGCCAAGGTGCACCGCAAGATGGCCGGACTGGGCATCCGCCCCGAACGCTTGCAGCTCGAGTGGGTGAGCGCCGCCGAAGGCATTCGGTTTGCGGAGGTCATGAAACGGCTCGATGCTCTGCGACAAACCGTGACCGAGGAAGAAATCGCCGAAACCATCGGAAAGCTGACCCAAAAACGGGTCAAGGAGGCAGTGTCCTGACCGGGTCCCGGGAGGATGCTTCCCCCCCAATCCCGTGTGGTTCGGGGGTGCCCATCCTTTCTGGGCCCTGCCGCCGGAGAATGAGGCCGAACGGGGACTCAACTTTGATGGTTACGTAAAAAGTCCTGAAGAGTGCGTTTCTTCGACCCTAACCGATTGAATTCATTAGGTGCCGTTCCGAGAAGAACGACTTCTTACGGGATCATCAAGGTTCTCTTCCGTGTTGGATGGAGGACGGTGAAACCCTCCCCCGGACAACCCTATCTCCTTTCCCCTCTCCCTTCCCCCATCTTGACACTCCCATGTCGGACCGATACATTGGGTCACTCAGGAATCTTTTTCTCCCGGCAGTTCATGGCGGGGGTTTCGGTTTTTGTCCTCATTGCTTTTTGTTTGAACAACCCGGGGATGGGCAAGGAAGTTCCTCCATCCGCAGTGGAGTGATTCCGATGATCCCAGGTCCACGCAATCTTTCCCCCGCTCACGGGAATCTGTAGGAAACCGATGGCGCAACGAGACCCCCGGCAGGACGGTCCCCGGGCCGGGTCCATCCCGGGGTTTACAGGCGTCGGCGGCCGGACGAAACCAACAAGTTGACCAGGGCCGATCCTCCCCATGAAGAACCGCGGTTATCACAGACTTCGTGTCCACGTCATCACCCTCATCCTGGTGGTGCCCGCCTTCGTCGTTTTTTACGAAATACGGAACCTGACGGAAGATTACCATCAAACGATTCGTTCGGCCCAGACCCGCCTGGCCAGCTATGCCAGCGGGCTGTCGGAACACGCCACGGTCACCCTCTATTCCGCCGAAATTGCCCTAAAATACGTGGTGGATCGGGTTCAGGAGCACGGGCTCCTTGAACCCCCCGACGAATGGAAAATCCACGAGCTTCTCCGAGACGCAGCCCGGGGTTATCCCCAATTTGGCTCTTTGCTGATGGTGGGGTGCGACGGGAAGTTGGTGGCGAACTCTCTCGAATTCCCCGTGATCGAGGTTCAACTCTCGGATCGGGACTATTTCCGGTTTCACCTCGAGCACGAATCCACCACGGAGATCCACATCAGCAAACCCGTCATGAACCGTCTCAACGGTCTCTGGCGTTTTTTCATGACCCGAAGGCTTTCCAAAAGGGACGGGTCCTTCGGGGGCATCGCCGGGGTGGCGTTGGATCCCGCGTACTACGACCGATTTTACCAGACCATCGATGTGGGCAAGTCGGGCCGAATCCTTCTCATCCGGATCGACGGCCGGGTGCTCATGCAAACGCCTTTTTCCCCCGAGGCCCTCGAAGTGGATTACGCACAACGTCCCATGCTTGCCGAGCATCTTCCCTCGTTTCCCTGGGGCACCTACCGAAATCCTACCGCAGGGTTCGACTCCACCGACCGCCTCATTTCCTACCATCGGCTGGAAAAATACCCCGTGGTCGCCACGGTCTCCATGCTGGTGGACGAAATCCTGGCCCCTTGGCGGGTGCGTCTGAGAAACGGGTTCATCAACCTGGGGATCCTGCTGTTGCTGGTGGCGGGACTCGGCTCTCTATTGTGGAACCGATTGAGGGACCTCGAGAAGGTTCAGGCAAGTCTCCTGGAAAAGCAGGAGGAGCTCAGGGAAAGTCAGCGTGCCATGGACACCCTGTTCAACAATCTTCCCGGAATGGCTTATCGAAGGTCGGCCGACCCGGACTGGACCCTCCGGTTTGCCAGTGAAGGGGCAGGGTCTCTCACGGGTTATCGCCCGGCGGAGCTTACCCAAAGTCCCCAAGCCTCTTTCTTCAGCCTGATTCACCGGGAAGACGCAATTTCCGCGCGCAATGCCGTCCAGTCCGCCTTGGCGGACAAGCGATCCTATCGGGTTCAGTATCGGCTGATATCCCGGGATCAGCAGGAACGATGGGTATGGGATGCGGGCACCGGGGTGTGGGACGAGGCCGGCCGGGTGAAGGCCATGGAGGGCTTCATCACCGACGTGAGCGAACTCAGGGCGGTCGAACAGGCTTTGCGCCGCTCGGAGGAAAAATACCGAACCCTTTTCGAGGAGGCCATCAACGGCATTGTCCTGGCCGACGCCCGAACG
>Ga0116192_1002853_pt1 | contig 11182 bp, 12 predicted proteins | sample AD_UKC113_MetaG_FD_89876 | JGI IMG/M metagenome (GOLD analysis project Ga0116192, IMG submission 89876) | Active sludge microbial communities of municipal wastewater-treating anaerobic digesters from Hong Kong - AD_UKC113_MetaG | ecosystem: Engineered > Bioreactor > Anaerobic > Digestate...
CCTCACGCTTTTGCATATGCTTGATTAATCGACCGGCAATATCTTTGATGTCCTGGGCACGTTCCTTGAGGTATTCATGATCCAGGCTCTCAAAGACCGAGACATAATAGTCCCTCACATTGGCGATGGCCCACTCTCCGTTAATCCGATTGGTGACAATTTCCTCTTCAATCTTGGTGATGAAGTCCTCATCCTGGAGCATCATTATCTGGGCTTCAAACAACCCTGCCTCTACATGTCCCAGTTTTGCCTTGGCTTTGGTATAAAGGCTTTTTATCTCTGCAATACTGTTCTCTACGGCCTTGTTCAATCGTGCGATTTCATCCTTGACTGAGACTCTGGATTCCTTGGTATAGGCTATGGGCATGGGCGTATAAACCATGGGGTGTCCGGCTGCTATTCCGGGAGAAACTCCTAAACCTTTGAGCTTAATCATAATCTCACCTATTCCACCATTTCATATTCAACCAGCTTTCTGAGTGCATCAAGAGCCAGACTTGCATCGGGGCCTTCTGCAAAGATCTCAAGCTCATCGCCCTTTTGAGCGCCTAGTGCCAGAATCCCAAGAATTCTTTTGGCGTTAGCTTCTCGGTTCTTGCATCGGATGCTAATATGGCTTTTAAATTGGAGGGCGTTCTTGACCAAAAGACTTGCCGGCCGGGTATGCAGTCCGCCTGAGTTGTTGAGCGTAATTTTTACACTGTTCATAATGCCTCCTTAAAATGCAGACCCACAGTATAAAGGCATGAACTTATGCTTTTTCATACATAAGCTCATGCCCTTAACGGTCATACTGCTTTCATTCAATTCAATTCTATGATGCATTCTGGAGCCATAGAACGGGACCTTATGGCATGGTCAGGGGTGTTAACATAACCGGGAAAACAACATATTGTGTTAGAGGAGGCCTCCCTTTGGGCATGAAATCTTTTGCTTTGGGATGGCAGGCTGAATGGAGCGGCATATTCGGTGCAATCAGGGAGGTATAAACATTATGGCCGAAATTAATGAGCAAAACGTATGCAACTTATCAATTCCATTCAGTATACTCACATTGCCCCCCGATCAGTTCACGCTTTTGGCAACACTTTTAGGTATCCTGATTGCTCAAAATCTTAGCGTTGATCTCCAAAACACACTGGGAAACTTCCTCCAGACCGTGGGCCAGATCATTGTCACCATTGCGGGACAAAAGGAGGTCTACGATAATTTAGCCAAGGGCAACGGTACTGCGAAAAAATAATCCTCTGGGATGTTCTCACGACATCAGCCATCCTGGGTGATGAAAAGATTTATGGATGATATGGAATGGGTTTGCTTGGTCACATAAACCGTATGAGCCCTGTTTCGACCAAAGTAGGCATTGGGCAGCGTGAAAATAATGTGTTTGGTTTCCGAAGCCCTTAAGGTTAAGGTTTCTCTTCCGGCAGGAATGGGGATATATTCGGAGGCCTCTTGATAGATGATCTCATTGAACCACATCCATCGTCCGGCCAATAAATCCACTGCGGGTATATAGGGTGCCAGGTGTACAATCTTCACCTTGGAACGGCCTGTCGGAACGGTGGTTTTATCATCCAAAACAATGACATCGGGACCGGTGGACAAGCCGTGAACCACCATGGAGACAATACCCCTCCTGGGGATAAAAAGGGTTTTGTAATAAATGGGCCGTGATCTGCGGCCAATGGTGCAGAATATGATGCGATGGTTCCCCGGTCTTACGCTCATATAGTCCGATACACCCTGATAGCGCAGCCCGCTGTAAAACAGCTTCCCGTCCAGATACACGTCGATGGGAGAGAAACTGGGCAAGAGATGGACAATGCGCGCATAGGAGCGCTTCCATCTCCCCCCTTCAATACCGTATTCATAGTCCTGATCATAAAAGCCGTAAGGTTTTGGCCTTTTATAACCCTCCAGCGAGTTATCAAGGAATAACCTTCTGGAATATTCCATCGGGATATTGGACGGGTTGCCTGTCGGATTTCCATCCCGGCTTTCCACAGGCTTATGAGGCCCATGGTTACTGTTCATAGAAATTACCCTCACTTCCTTAAAGAACTTTTACAATATCAAACACGCTGTTTAAAACCAGCCAATTTTGCGGGAAGTATTGCATAATGGTCCAATAGCTTACGCCACCGAGATTGAATTCATTGGCCAGTGTCAGCTTGGCCAGGATGCTTCGGGCATCATCGAACCAAACCTCATGCTGTTTTCCGTCATCGGCATAATACCTGAAGTAGGGTGCCTGGGCCACAGGATCGTATTGAATGATGGCTCCTTCCCGCCAGGCCAGATTTACGGCCCCCACATTGGAAACCGTGCTTGCTGCGGTTCCTTCCTGGAATGGAAGGGTCCAGTTGTATCCGTAATTGGGAATGCCCATGAACACCTTTTGGCGAGGAATTGCCGAAACAGCATAGTTGAGCACCTTGCGAACCTCGTTAATAGGGGCCACGGCCATGGGCGGACTGTAGGTATATCCCCATTCATAGGTCATAATGATGACATGATCCATTAAGGCACCATGGACGGGATAATCATGGGCTATATATAAGTCTCCTTCCTGTGTGGCTGAGATTTTTGGAGCCACGGCTGTGGTTATGGTATAGCCTAAGGGACGGAGCCGGGAGGCCACCTTTCTGAGAAAATTATTGTACTTCTCTCTTTCCTGCGGATAGATATATTCAAAGTCTATATCCAGCCCGTAATAATTCTTTTGCTGCAGATTCCTGATAATATTGTTGATGAGTGTATCCTGTACACTGCCACTGCTTAGGATGGCACTAGCCAAATCACTGTCAAAGCCCCCATCCTCCCCGATATTGGTGATGACCATCAAAGGTGCTACCCGGGCATTACGGGCTTCCTGGATTAAGGGGGTATCATTGATGGGGTCGAAGGTTCCGTCAGCCTTTACCTGATAGCTGAAGATACTGAGGTAGGTCAAGTAGGGCAAGGTTTTTCTCAGGGTTTCCATATTGATATTGGGGAAAGCATAGCCATTTACCTCTTTGGGACCAAACTTTATAGTTCGCGGAGGAATATTGACAATCTGTCCTACTGTAAGTCTGGCGGGATCTGTGATTTGAGGATTTGCCGCCAAAAGATCACTAATTCTCAACTGATATTCCAGGGCTATGAGATAAAGGGACTCGCCGGGAGCCACCGCATGTCTCCGCATTCCCTCCAGAATGACCAGTGTCTGCCCAATCACCAACTGAGTGGGATTCTCCAATTCGTTATCGGAGACTATTTTTTGCCAGGATACGCCGTATTGTCTGGCAATGGAATATACACTTTCACCGGGCTTAACCACGTGAATGATCATGGATGATCACCCTCCAATTGCTTGAATTGATTTATTTTCTTAAGAAACCGTCATGTAATTTTATGAAAGAGGGAGCATTGCCACTTTCATTTTTAAGGTTCTAAGGATATGCCAATAAAGCCTTCAAAGCTTGTCAGGCTGCTTAAGCAATAAAGATATAGGACAGAACCGGGCATGAGTTCCTAATATTAACATATGCAGTTTCATATCTGTGTGCTTGTAAGGTTTTTATGAATATTCTAGATTTTTGATGTGTATTGGTGTAAACTATTTTATCGAAGGAGCGTGTTATCAATGGAAATAAGAGTTGAGCTAACCCAGAATCCTAAAGCAAAGCCATCAACAGAAAGCTTGGGCTTCGGCAACATCTTCTCGGACCATATGTTCATCATGGACTATACCGAGGGAAAGGGCTGGCATGATGCCAGAATTGTCCCCTATGGAACCATTCCCTATGAACCTTCCATTATGGTATTTCATTATGGACAGAGCCTGTTTGAAGGTCTGAAGGCCTATAAAACTGATAAGGGCGAAGTTGTATTATTCAGACCCGAAGAAAATATGAAGCGCCTGAATCAGTCCTGTGAAGGACTTTGCATTCCCAAAATTGACGAGGCCTTTGGTGTGGAAGCCATTAAAAAGCTTGTAGCGATTGATAAGGATTGGATTCCCGACGCACCCAATACATCCTTGTATATTCGACCCTTTATCATTGCAACCGATCCATTCCTGGGAGTTCGTCCGTCCAACACCTATCAGTTCATCATCATCACCGGTCCTGTAGGCGCTTACTATAAAGAGGGGCTGAATCCTGTCAAGATTTATGTGGAGCCCTTCTATGTCCGCGCAGTTGTGGGCGGACTGGGCCAGATCAAGGCCAGCGCCAACTATGCGGCCAGCTTGAAGGCACAAATGGTAGCCAAGGAAAAGGGCTATACCCAGGTGCTCTGGCTGGATGGCGTTGAAAGAAAGTATGTTGAAGAAGTTGGAACCATGAATGTCTTCTTTGTCATTGGTGATGAAATCGTCACCCCCGCTTTGAACGGAAGTATTCTTCCCGGTATTACCAGAAAGTCCTGTATTGAGCTCTTAAGGTCCTGGGGCTTGAATGTTGTTGAGCGCAGGATCTCCATTGAAGAGATCTACGAGGCTCATGCTAAGGGCTTGCTGAAGGAAGCCTTCGGTACGGGAACAGCCGCTGTTATCTCCCCCATTGGTGAACTTAACTGGAAGGACCAGAAGATTGAGTTAAGCGGCGGCCATATTGGTGAACTCTCACAGAAGCTCTATGACCAGCTCACCGGCATTCAGTACGCCAAGGTTGCCGATCCCTTCAACTGGGTGGTTAGGGTTTAATAAAGTACATATGATATAAAGAGAGGGAACGATTGATTCGTTCCCTCTTTTGCTTTAGTTTTTTTATATTCATTAATAATCCATATTGCATATATAGGAACAGGTCATGGATAAGCTGTGTGACCCTTTGCATATGAAGTCATATTTCATCATTAAATGGTTTATGTACAGTTTTTATGATATTTATCTGAAATTGCTCTGTAATTTATAATAACTCCATATACATTTGTGTAAAGGCTGGCACCGACAGTATTTTCCAACTCGATGTTTTTCGAAAAATACAAAATTAGGACTTGAAATCCTTTAATAATCACGCTATAATAAATTTCGTCGTTGCGGATTGGTGTAACGGTAGCACGACTGACTCTGGATCAGTTTGTTAGGGTTCAAATCCTTAATCCGCAGCCATTTTATTCAAAGCCGGTTTCCAGAGACCGGCTTTTTTGCTGTCCATTTTCGTGATAGGTTAAGTCGAAATATTCAGGTTAATGTTTAAAATTTTAAGGAGAGAATACCCATTCTCCCCTTTTTAAAATCTTTTTCCTTTTATCGATAGGAGTAGCGATTGACGGGCCCGGAGCTATGGGCATGGCATATGGCAACGGCAAGGGCGTCGGCGGCATCGTCGGGCTTTGGGATCTTGTCCATATTAAGCAAAACCTTGACCATTTGCTGTACCTGCTCTTTTTTTGCCCGACCATAACCTACCACAGCCTGCTTCACCTGAAGCGGTGTATATTCATAGACCTTAATGCCTGCCTTTGCGGCAGAAAGAAGGGCCACCCCTCTTCCATGCCCTACCTTGATGGCTGTTTTTACATTGGTATTGAAGAAAAGCTCCTCCACAGCCATGGCATCGGGTTGATAGCGGGATATGAGCACATCCAGCTCGTTATTCAATGTCAGAAGCCTGTCTGAAAGCTCTGTATGTGCCTCGGTGGTGATAACTCCCACATCCATCAGCTTGAATTTATTCCCTGAATATTCTATAATACCGTAACCGGTGATCGCAAAGCCTGGATCTATACCGATGATAACCATTATTTAACCCCCGCATCTCATGGGTGCGTTTCCCCGGAAATCTTCTTGAAAAATCCTGGGGTTGCATATTGAATATTTATACATTGTATTGTATAATTATTAAAAACAACACCCTAAACCTATCTTAACATAGAATGGAGAGATTGTGTTATGAGCAAGGAAAAAATCGTACTGGCCTATTCCGGTGGTTTGGATACTTCCATCATTATTCCGTGGTTGAAAGAGAACTATGACGCCGAAGTTATTGCTATGGCTGCTGACGTTGGTCAAGGCGAAGAGCTTGAGCCCCTCAGAGAAAAGGCCATTAAGACAGGCGCAAGCAAAATATACATCGAGGATCTTACCGAAACATTCATCACCGACTATATTTACCCTACCCTGAAAGCCGGTGCGGTCTACGAAGGCAAATACCTTTTGGGTACTTCCTTTGCCCGTCCTATCATCGCCAAGCGTCTGGTAGAAATTGCTGAAAAGGAAGGCGCTACGGCTATTGCTCATGGCGCAACCGGAAAGGGTAACGATCAGGTGCGTTTTGAGCTGACGGTTAAGGCCCTTGCTCCCCATCTGAAGATTATTGCTCCCTGGAGAATCTGGGATATTCGCTCCAGAGAGGATGCCATCGACTATGCCACAAAGAGAAACATCCCCATTCCTGTAAGCAAGAGCAACAACTACAGCCGTGACAGGAATATATGGCATCTGAGCCATGAGGGCTCCGAGCTTGAGAATCCGGCCAATGAGCCCTTATATGACAGACTCCTTCAGCTCTCTGTTACGCCTGAAAAAGCCCCCGATCAGCCCACCTATGTGGAGATTGAGTTTGAACAGGGTATTCCTGTGAAGGTGAATGGTGAGAAGCTCTCCCCTGTTGAGCTGTTAACCTGCCTGAACAAGATTGGCGGCGAGAATGGCATTGGAACCATTGACATTGTTGAGAATCGCTTAGTGGGTATGAAGTCCAGGGGTGTTTACGAAACTCCCGGCGGCACCATCCTCTATGCGGCTCACCAGGAGCTGGAGAATATTACCCTCGACCGAGACACTGCACATTACAAGGCTCTTGTCGCACAGCGCTTTGCTGAGCTGGTTTACTACGGACAGTGGTTCACACCCTTGCGTGAAGCCCTCTCGGCCTTTGTAGATTCTACCCAGAAGTATGTCACCGGTAAGGTCAAGCTGAAGCTTTATAAGGGTAATATCATTCCCGCAGGAACCGAGTCTCCCTACTCCCTCTTCAGTGAAGAGCTCTGCACCTTCGGCGCCGACGATGTTTACAACCATAAGGATGCAGAAGGCTTTATCAACCTCTTTGGTCTTCCCCTTAAGGTGCAGGCCAATATGAAGAAGCTCAACAATATTAAAGACTAAGACGCTAAAAAGGATAAAAATAAAACAGCATGCCATGGTTAAACGCCATGGCATGTTATGAATTGAGGATGAAAGATGAAACTTTGGGGTGGACGTTTTTCCAAAAATACCGATCAATTAATGGATGACTTTAACTCGTCCATACATTTTGACAGCAGGATGTATAGACAGGATATCATCGGAAGTGCGGCCCATGTAAGAATGCTGGGCCATTGCGGCATTATTCCTGCCGCCGATGCTGAGCTCATTCGCAAGACCCTGTTTGAGATTCTCGAGGATATTGAGAATGGCAAGGTGGAGTTTGAAACCTCGGCCGAGGATATCCATATGAATATTGAAACCCTTCTCATTGCCCGCATTGGTGATGTGGGTAAGCGCCTTCATACCGGAAGGAGCAGAAATGACCAGGTGGCTTTGGATATCCGCATGTATTTGAAGGATGAAACCCAGACCATCAAAGGGATGCTTAAAGCCTTGCTTGAAATCCTGGTCAATATGGCTGAGGAACATTATGAGACCATCATGCCCGGTTATACCCATTTGCAGAGAGCTCAGCCCATCACCTTCGCCCATCATCTTATGGCCTATTTTCAGATGTTCCGCAGGGATATTGAACGGCTGGATGATGCGTATAAGCGTATGAATATTATGCCCCTTGGTTCGGGCGCCCTGGCGGGTACCACCTACCCCCTGGACAGGGAGATGGTGGCCAAAGAGCTTGGCTTTTCGGCAATCACCGAGAACAGCCTGGATGCTGTCAGTGACAGGGATTTTGTCATTGAGCTGGCCTCCTGCCTCTCCATGATTATGATGCATCTTTCCCGTTTCAGCGAGGAGATCATCCTTTGGTGCTCCTCAGAGTTCTCCTTCATCGAGCTGGACGATGCCTACAGCACCGGGTCGTCCATCATGCCGCAGAAGAAGAACCCGGATGTGGCTGAACTGGTACGCGGAAAGGCTGGTCGCGTTTATGGCAGCCTGATGTCCCTGCTGACCCTGATGAAGGGGCTTCCCCTGGCTTATAACAAGGATATGCAGGAGGATAAGGAAGCCATCTTCAATGCGGTGGATACGGTTAAGCTCTGCCTCCCCATCTTTACCCGCATGCTGGAGACCATGAGGGTTAAAAAGAGTCATATGTACAATGCAGCCCGGGGCGGCTTTACCAATGCCACTGATATCGCCGATTACCTGGTGAAGAAGGGCATCCCCTTCAGGGACTCCCATGAGATTATCGGAAGAATGGTTGCCTACTGTATTGAGAAGGGCAAGAACATCGATGAAATGAGCCTGGATGAGTTCCACACCTTCTCGGATAAGATTGATAAGGATGTTTATGAGGCCATCAGCCTGGAGACCTGTGTCAATGAGAGAAAGGTTCCCGGCGGCCCTTCCATTGAAAGTGTCAAGGCATCGGTCCGCTCAGGCCGGGAGTACTTAAAAGGAATTCAGTGATTATCTGACAGTATTACTTTGCAACCAACAAATAAAAAGCTCTTCCAGAAGTCCGTTATGGATTCTGAGAAGAGCTTTTTTGAGCCATTGAATGACTTATATATGCAATAAAAAACGTCCCAATGTTCAACCATCGAGACGTTTTAATAGGGTTCGGCTTTCTTCTCTAATGCTTTACCTAGGCTGTGCCAAGAATTTCGAATCTTCACGCGCATTTCCTCATCCAACGTGCTCTCGATGACGCTATTCAGTTGTTTTCTCATGGCATAGTACTCTTTGACATCAAAGTCTTCTCTTTTTAGGAGTTCATCCATTGCGTCCAGCCAATCAACAAGATATTCAATGCCCATATACTCCTTAGACACCTTTTTCTTAAGGTGTGCTACGACAAGCTTGACGGCTTTCCTTTTGACATCAAGATCATCCAGATGCTTCTCCATATCCTTTGATACTGACATTAACTGTGGCCTCCTTCCCATGATAAAAAGCTGATAACAAAACTGAGGAGAGCAATGCCCCCCTTGGTTTTCTATGCCTATAAAGAAAATGAAATACTCAATCCGGTAAGAACTTACCGGATTGAACGAAAAAATAATACTATTGGTACACTATTATCTATTTTACATCATTTCGCAAGATAAATCAATGTTTCCCATTAATATCGATGGGCCTTTGGGTCTTAGTAGGTCACCAGCCTTTTGCTGCCCAGCTTCTGAGTGTCTACCTTATCGGCCTTACTCTCAGGAACCACAATGGTTTCAGGATCGCCATCGCTGATAAACATTCTGGATGCGGTCATTCTGGACAACCACCAGGTTAAATCGCAATCAACAGGGTCCTTGCCCTGGGATCTTATTCTGTGCACATAGGAGCTGTCATATTTTTTGCTGATAGATGGGACTGACGGCTCAGCGCCGACAGCCATAATGGTGTCATGGTGATAAGCCACGCCTTCATAGGTTCCATTCTGCAGCGCCGGCCAGAGGTTTTTATCCTTGGGTCTGCTGCCATAAGGAAGGGCCAGTGAATAGAACCTAAGTCCGGGCAGAACTTCCTCGGCCCTTTTCTGGTTCTTCCCTATGCTTTCCTGAATCTTTTCGGTAGTGGTGATGGCTCTGTAATCCACATGACCCCAGGTGTGGGTGCCAATCTCAAGGCCGAGGCTCTCAAGTATTTCAAAGCGTTCTCTTAAGGAGCCTGCACCCATAAAGGTATTGTCTCCGATGTCCATGTTGACATAAAAGATTCCCTTGAGTCCGAAATCGGGATGCTTTTCATTGAAGGCCATCATAATGCCTACGGCAGATTTGGGGTTTACTTTAAGCTTCCCGTTTTCTTCAATGAGATTAAACTGGCCCGGAGTTCCATCGTCAAAGGTAAATACCATGGGCATGGTCCCGGCGGGTACTGATATATTGCAGTCAATGAAATCCTGCATGCTGATAAGGCGGTAACCCTGATTGTACAAGGTCTCAAGGAGCGCCTCAAATTCTTTGAAGGTGGTGGTATATTCCTTATCCCCATCATATTCGTCAACAAAGCGATGGAACATGACCACGGGAATATCCCCTGCTTCATTGGGCTGGAAGGCTTCATAGTCGGTCCGGATCACCAATTTCTGCTCGGGAACCTGTGACTCCTGTGGTTCAGGCGTTTCTGAAGCCTGGGGCTCGGGGGTTGCCGAAGCCTCGGGGGTCTGAGAAGGGGTTGGTGACAGAGCCAGTGTCTCGGTAGGAACCGGAGTTTGGGGCGTTGTTTTGAACCTATCACTTAAAGCAAACATAAGCCCTGCGAACAGGACAACGAATAAGCTGACAAGAATGAGAATCCCCTTATTATTGGGTCTTAACTTACGCTTCATTAAAAACACCTTTCTCCTCTTTGGTATTAATACTCTATCCCCTTGCGAGCCGGTATTCCCGAATCAAAGGGATGCTTTTCTTTGGAAAAACAGGTGATATAGTGGGCATACGCCTTAAGCTTGTCCGAGGCGCTTCTGCCGGTTAGAACCAGCTCAGTTTCTCCGTCTATAGCACTCATAAAATTTGTAAGCTCATTCTCGGAAAGAAAATTGCATGCTACCACATCCAGGATTTCATCCATGACAATCATGGCATTGCCGTTTTCTTTGGCCGCTTCAATGAGCTTAAAAAAGCCTGAGCGCAAATCCTCACGGGTCTCAGCCAGTGACCTCTCATCCATATTCCAAATAAAGCCTTTATGTCGCATTTCAGGCCGAAACAGAGCAAGATTATCCAGGGTTTTCATGACTTGGATTTCACCGCTGTCCAGGCTTTTTAAGAACTGAGCAAATAAAACCCTCTTGTTCCATCCCAAAGCTCTGATGGCTTGCCCAACAGCGGCCGTTGTTTTCCCTTTTCCGTCTCCAATATAGAGATGAATCATGTGTTAACCCTTCATAGCTTGTTCATTTTATCGGTTTCTAAAACCAACAAAAATGACAAGGGATTATACTAATCTCTTGTCATGTTAATTATAGTATATCACATATTAAAACACAAGTCCTCATTACCTTCCGATAGCGTCAATTTACTGTAGGAAAAAGAAGAAAAGAATCATCCTGATATCGTGTATTTCCGGAATGCCCTTGACAACAAGCATCTC
>Ga0116192_1002854_pt1 | contig 11181 bp, 9 predicted proteins | sample AD_UKC113_MetaG_FD_89876 | JGI IMG/M metagenome (GOLD analysis project Ga0116192, IMG submission 89876) | Active sludge microbial communities of municipal wastewater-treating anaerobic digesters from Hong Kong - AD_UKC113_MetaG | ecosystem: Engineered > Bioreactor > Anaerobic > Digestate | place...
ACTGATGAGACAAAAAGAATATTAGGAATTTTTGAGATAGACGAAGAGTATTTTACTGATGTAGAAAAGATAAAAAGGGAGATTGCTATACTACAATAAATTGCTTAATCCCTTATCCTATATGGTTTTCTTGTTTTGAAGGGATTAAGTTGAGTTTTATGGACTTATAATATCAAGAAGCGTCCTTCGTGGGTAATACGGTAAGTATATACATTTACTACACTCTTTTCTCTAAAAAAATGGGTTTTCTTCTATAGAAAAAGAGAGAACTGAAGAACTTAAAACCTTTGCCCCTTCACATAAATTAACAACTAATTTATAATTTCCTTTTTTTAAATCAGATATATTAAGTTCAAATTTAATTTCTCCTTTTCTATCTGGTATCTCTTTTACTATGAATTCTTTTTGATTTTGAACTTTTAATATTATTTTGCTTTTTTTCATTAATTCCTCTGAAATATTCACTAAAACTTTTCCTTTTATTAATTTCTCACCTGAAAAATATATACTTCTTTCAAGAAAAATTTCTATTGGATTATTTATAACAATAGGAAATGAAAAATTACTATATGATTCTAAAGTTTTATTATCTTTAATTACAATACTTAAATTTTTACTATTTAAGTTTTTTATAAAATAAGTGCTTTTAATTTCTTTCTCTTCATCAGGACCTATTGTATATATTTCTTCTTTTTCAATACTATCAATATTCGTTAAAACACTAATTGTTTTCTCATATAAACTCTTATTTTTTACTTTAAAAAAAACATTGTTTTCTCCAATATAACTTTTGTGATTTAAATAAATTTTCTCTATAAAAAATTTAGAATCAGGGTTATTAAATATTAAATGTCCAAGATATTCTGGTTTTTCAAGAGTCACTTCTAATGGATTTGACCAGCAACTTGTTGTGTGATAACAAGTGTGATTTCTAATAAAGTTTATTCCCCAGATTTCGTTATTCTCTATTTTTTTTATTCCAAACACTTTTAATGGAATAGATATTTCTGCATACCATTTTTTATTTTCTATATCTATAAATGTATTGCTTGCCCAGTCTCCATTCCATTTAATATCAGTTTTCCCTTCTTTTATTTCTGCATCAAATTGGATATTTAATGGATTTATAGCAAATAAAAAACACTTCCTATGAGTGTGAAGTGGGTCAATAAATATTTCTAATGACTCCCCTGTAAAAAAATATTCATCCCGATTAACATCAAAAATTTTCATATTATCTTCTCCTTCACATATAATCCCAAAATAAATATTCTCTTCATCATATAAAACTATCACTTCTGTTTTTGTCACTGCTGGTTCATTTAAAATTATTGAAGGTGTATCTTTTGTCCCTAATGAGAAAAAATCGCCAGCAACTTCTTTATCTCGCCAACAAACTTCTTCTAATTTCCCATCAATTACAGGCGGTGAATTTATCTTTGTTGTAACAATACTTTTAGGTATAACATTACCTTCACTTCTCAAACAACTTAATATAAAAACTAACAGAATAAAAAATATCCTCATTTAATAATCTCCTTTAACTCCATAATCTCTCTTATTATAAGCCACCTATTCATATCATAATCCTCTAAATTCCACAAGTCCTCACTCTTTCCAACATTCTTTATTATCTCCAAATCTACTTTTGAAAACATTTTATTAATAAATTCTTCTGCCTTTTCTGCCTTATCTACATCACCTTTTTCTTTTGCCTTCTTAATAAGTTCTTGAAGTAAAAAAATATATCTTGCATCATCTATGCCTTCTCTTATCCATTCATAAAAAAGTGTTGGAACAGGACCATCAGGTCCAGGAAGTGTAACTGAACTATGGTCTCCACCTTCATATGACATTGCTGGTGTATCAAATGGATTCCATGGTAAACCCTTAAAAATTTGGTAAAACTCTTTATAAATACTGTCTGCATCTGTTTTTAAAAACCACCATCCCCATGTATATCTATAAATTCCTGTTGAATTTGGTACTTCACTTAATAGGTGAGATTTAAAACTTTGACACGACCACCCATATTTTTTACCCCATTTTTTAAAGTTATTTACTGTATCAGGAATATTATACCACCACGGAGCAACAACCATAAAATCAAGATAAGGCAGAATTTTCTCTGTATTATTCCACCCACAAACATCCTGAGAATATATTTTTACTCCTATTGTCCTTAACTTTTTACATGATTCAATATGAATATCAGCACTTACTCCATCACTACATCCTGATGCTATATAAACATCCGGAAAGTCCTTCTCTTTCATCCAGTTATCAATTTCTTTTAGTATCCCTAAATATATTTCCCACCACCTATCAGAAATTTTAATTTCATTTATATTATGAATATTAACAAGACTTACATTTTCTTTTGTCAAACGATTCGTAATAGCACCTATTTCCCAATTAGGAGCATAAAAAATTATACCTTCTTTATCCTTGAAATATTTTTTATAATCCTCTATAAACTTTTCAGCAATAGAAAAATCTATTTCTAAACTTCCATCTTCTTTCATCTTCACAGTATTATAGTTATTTCCTAAAAGATTTGATGTGTAATAATGAGTATGACAGTTATGTGCTTTTAAATCATCTAAGGGTGCAGTACATACTGTAAAACCAAAATGCTTATCCTTTATTACATCAGGTAATTCAATTGGTAAAACCCTTACAATAAGATTAATTTCATAATTAGGTCTTTTTTCTGTCTCTAAAACTATTTTTCCTTTGTATATCCCCTCTTCTGTATTTTTATCAACATTCACTGTTACCCAAATCCATTTATTATATCCCCCTCTTATATCAATACTTTCCCATTTCTGTAAAAGCCAAGGTAATAAATTTGCTGAATTATATTCAACTATCCAGTGATATCTCACACTCTTTATATCTATATTTTCTTTTGGTATTATTTCCCCCTTTTCTGATTTTAAGTCAGTTGCTTTTATTCTTATGTTCTTTATATCTTCCAATGCATATATCCCAAAAGTTACTGGCTCATACTCATTTTTTGAACAAAAAAGTTTTATCTCATCTGTAATCTCACTCCTATCAGGAATGGTCTCAGGAAATATATAATTCATATAATTCCTCTTATATATCACATACCCTCTTTTTATTTCTTTGTCAGTAAATTTTATAACTTTTTCTATCTTTTCCCTTTTATATATTTTTATCGGAAATTCTTCCCTTTGTGCCTTTTCCATCTCTTTTAACTCTTCATCTATTTTCCCTTTCTTCTCTTCACTATAAATTGTAAGCATGTTTATTGGAATATTTTTCATATCCATCTCTAAAATACCATTGATTACTTCTACCTCAAATTTATATACAGGAAATAGTGATTTCACATACCTTTCCCAGGGGTCCTCTAACGGGTCATAATCTGTATAATAATCTTTTAAGTAATACTTCTTCTTAAACTCTTCTTCTGTTAAGGCAGGAGTTTCTATTACTTTTTTCCCTGAAACACTTACATAATAACCTTCTTTAACTCCTAATGGATTATAACTATACCCTAAATTCCCATAATCACCTGCCATTATAAGAACTTCATACTTCCCATTTGGTATTTTTATTCTAAATCCACCACTTTTTACATAAATAAAATCGTAAGTCAATGAATCTGGAACAACTACTTTTGTTGCTGTACTTATACGCTCTGCTTCTATTAAATTGCTTTTTTCTATCCATCCATATCCTTTTTCTTCATTATATATATCATTTTTAGTTATCTTTTGAAAATCTGAAAATACTCTTGAATTCTCTGTCCCAAAATCAAATTTGTATAAAGATAATATTAGTTGTGATTTCTTTTCTATTTTTTTAATCTCTGCTTTATCTATCCATAATGTTCCTTTTAGTTTCCCCCATGTAGAAATCCAAAAATTCATCTTAACTGCTTTTTCAGGAACATCTACAACCTGAACTAATTCTTGCCATTCTTCTCTATTTTCGCTTGAAAAAACTCTGATTTCATTTGAAGTAGTTCCTATATCAATTTTTTTATTATCTTTGTCAGTAAACCAAATTCTTAAAAGTGTTAAACCTTCAAAATCTTGACTTTTCCTTATCCATATACCACATTTAAAAATATCACCAGAAGAAACTTCTATTGTCTGATGAAATTCATAAGCATTTGTTTCTTCAACTGGCGTATGTTTTAGTGAATAATTCCCTTCAAAAACTATTTCTTTATCTAATTCAATCTTCCCTATCCACTTTGGATAACTCCCTTTTCCCCACCCAGCAGGACCTTGCTCCTTTTCATCCCATTCTTCAAACCCAGGATTCTTAAGAAGATTCTCTTCACTCCTTGAAAAACTAAATATCATAAAACTTAACAAAAATACAAATAAAATTTTCTTTACCATATCATCCTCCTATGTTAAAAATCAAATGGACCTTTTTCTTTTTTGAATTCTATAACTTCTGAAAATTGCCTATTGGCAATTGTTAAATCTACTTGCAGTCTATAAATCCCTTCTTTTAAGTTGCCTATATCTAATTTTATAAAATTCCCCCTTAATTGCTCCTTTTGACTCCTTAAAATATTACCCTTTGCATCTTTTAATATAAATTTTACAATGTCTGCTGAACTGACTTTGTTAATGTTTATACTTAATTCCATTTCTTTTTCTTCTATAAAATATACTTCTTTTGTTTTTTTAATCAATGAAGAAACTTTTATTTCTTTTTCTAATGTGCTTAATTTCCTTCCTGAAACACATGAAATTAATTCCACTTTTAATTTTATTTCTCCTTTTCTGTATATAGGAATTAAGAATTCTTTAATAACTTCCTCGTCAAATTTAAGTGTATATAAATCTTCTCTTACTTTCTCCCCTTCTATATAAAAAAGAACTTTTACTTCCTTTTCTTCTTTGTAATTTTTAATTTTGACCCAGAGTTTATTTATATCAAAATATGCTTTATCAGGAATAAATATATCTGTTAAAACCGCATATTCCATACTAATAGAGGAATCTATAAATAAAAGATGCCCAAACCTATCAGGGGTATGATTGCTAGTACTTGGAAAAAGAGGTGTTAACCAACTCTTCACAGAAATAGAATCTGTCCTAAAAATATGTATCCCCCATAGTTCATTCACTTCTGGAATCTTTCTATTTAATGTCTTGAAAGGAATACTTATTTCTGCTGTCCAAAAATCTTTCTCTATAGATGAAACATAATTCCATTCTCCATCCCAATCGCTATTATGACCTTGTGCATCAAAAATAAGTCCTCCTGGATTAACTACAAATTGATAATAATTACTCTGATTATCTCCTGGAATAAGAAATATCTCTATAAATTCTCCTGCCCAAATATCTAAATCTCTTTTCCCTTCTTTTGCATATTTCATCTCTTCTGAAGATTTAGTATATGCTTTAAGAAATATGTATAAACTCTCTTGTGTATATCCTATCCATACTTCTGTTTGATAAGGAACCACTTCTGTATAAGAAGGATATAGTGTAAATCCAGTAAATTTTTGTATCCCTGCCCAGAAATTATCGCCCATCTTCCCATCAATTATCGGACTTTTCTCTCTTCTTTCTGCAACTATTGTCTTTTTTATATTTGGAGAACTTTCATAATCTGGAATACTTTGTTCATAAATAACTGTACTTACTCCTTTGATAAAATCTGCCTTTGCAATACCTTGAATCAACAAAAACATAATAGAAAATAATAAAAATTTCTTCTCCATATTATCTCCTTATTTAGCGTTTAAAAAGTAATTCCACAGCCGTGAACTATAAAGTTTCGCGTACTCCCTACTTTCAATACAAAACCATTCTCTTCTATGTGATTCTACATGCCCATCTACAAATAAAATATTCGCAAAACCAGCATGCCTGAAATGTCCAGAAGAAACACCATTCGGAGAAAGGGCAGCGCTTACATGGGAATATCCATAGTCGCTACCATTCCAGGAATCCATACATAAAAGCATTTCTCCAGGAAACTTTATTCTGCTTAATTTAGTTGGATAGATGATGTCACTTTTTGTATAATTTCCACATCCTAATGCATAGTAGTTATATCCGTAATGGGGAGTGTGTGAGCTGCAGGTGAGTTTATTTGCTGATGGACATACAAAAAATTTTGGATGTGTATCTCTTGAATAATACATATCCCACCTTCCATTCCCTCTACTTCTATCTATTTTTACATTCATATATGGAGCAATTAATTCTGGCCAGTACCTATAATACTCTGGGGTTGATTCTGAGTTTGACCAATACTCCGGTGGAAAACATTCATCATAGTCCTGTAGATATAACATAAACCCTAATCCTATTTGTTTTAAGTTATTCATACAGCTTGCTTGTCTTGCCTTTTCTCTTGCATTACTTAATGCAGGTAATAACATAGCGGCAAGAATCGCTATAATCGCTATTACCACAAGCAACTCTATTAGAGTAAACCCAGTTGACTTCAAAAATCTCCCCTCACCCCTTCCTCCACTAAAACATTGACGGACATGCTTTACAAAAGAGGGAAATATTTTTCCCTTTTCCATTTTATTTTCCTCCCTTTCTTTCCCTAATTATATCTAACTCCTAACTTCAATTTCAATATTTTCCTATCCCTTTGAATATCAATAACTTACAAATATTACTGCAACTTTTTTAAGAAAGAACCGGCATTTTTTTAGAAATTCACCTGTTAGATTATGTTTTTCAAGAAATCTGAAAACATTCCATGTTAATGTATCTTCACTATTATCTCTAACACTTCTGTTTTCTCTTGACATTACACCACACATCTTTTATTCTATTTAATAAATATCATCTTCTGCTGTTTTCCAGAGCAAGTTATCAAATTCATTTTCATATTCAAAAGTCGTTGAGGAAATATAAATATTATGGATTGGACATTTAAATTTTTCTCTTTGTCTTGGTACTTTCTTCTTACAATTTTTCACGGGACATTCAACAGTTTCTTCTTTAATCTCTGTTTTATTTTTTAGTGTTTTTTTCCCATACATTTAGTAATTTTTCCTTTTCATTCTCCGTAAATTAAATTTTGTCATTATTTCCACTATTCTCCATACTTAATGACCATATTATCCACAAATGCTATCATTACATAAGGTGAAGGTGAACTGCCACCGCTTCTGCTAACTCCTTTAAGAAAAATATGTTTTGCATTTTTATCATAATGAATGTCACTGCCAGTAAATGAATTAACACCAAAATAAACACGATTAAAGTTGGCTTTACCGATTACCTTTAATTCTCCAGAATCCCAAAGTTTAAATACACCTTCTTCATCCTTTCCGCTTATCTCTATTTGGACATACTCTCCTTTTTTATATTTCATTTTAATATGATATTCTTTTCCCTGTTCAAAAGAAACTTCTGGAACTTCTTTTATTACTATCCCATCACTATTCTCAAAAAGAAAATGCCCTCTTGCTCCTTTAATTTGGCTGTGATACCTCTCCAGTATCTCAGTATCTCCTCTGCAGAAACTAATTTGCATTGTCCCAGTATCTTCCCCGCTGCTTAATCCTACAGTTACGCTTCCATAAGGACTTATTCTCTCAAAATAAATATCAAATTCTTGAATAACACTATCATATTCAGTAGAATCTATTTTATAAAAAGCGCCAGCGATATTGCCATGATAATTTTCTTTCTCGCTTTTATCTTGAATAATAACTAACTGAGGATCTTCACTGTAATCATTAACAATAACCTTTGTTTCACCATTAACAACATTTATTAGAAAAAGAAAGAATAATCCAACAAAAAATATTTTTTTTCTTCTCATTTCTTCTCCTCCTTATTTATTCTAATATAGTATAATGTTCAGAAGGCACAACAGATAGATATTTAGAAGATATTTCTATTGTTTTCTCTTCCCCTACTTTAAGAAATTCTATCTTCTTTAAATCAATTCTTTCACCGCCCTTCTTTGGTTCCTCAGAAAAAATTTCTATCCCTATATTCTCTGCATCCATACCACCTATATTGGTAATTGTTGCCTTATCAGAAGAGATGCTTTTTATCCAAATTACTGGCTTAATATAATATGCAAAAATAGCATTATCTATTGACTCATAGAGATGTTCAGTTGTCCAACCAAAGAAACTTAAACCATTCATCTCTGGTGCTAATTTTTTAATATATTTTATTTGTCGCAATAATTCCTGTTCTGTGGTTATCCAACTTTGTTCTGTGATACTTAATCCCAATGTAAATAATGTCTTATCAGCAATACCCATTTTTTTTGCCATCTCCCATTGGGTATTAAATCCGTAATACATAATAAAAGAAGAAAAATATCTCTCTATCAATACTAAATCCGCTGCTTTCCTGTATGCATCAGCAGATTCTTCACTACCACTTAAGCCAGGTGTTGCAAGAGTAATTAAAAGATTTGGAAATTTCTCTTTCGTTTTAATAAGAGCAGAAAACATTATTTTGCAAATTGGATTACCTTCAATAAACTCATCAATAGCAATTGCAGGATATCCACTTGTTATTACTGTCCCCCAATAATTTATAAATTGCTCTTCTTCATTCCACCCATACTTTCCTTGACAAACTCCTCCCCTCCAAGCTGCTGGAATTACTCCTCTATTCTCCCAATATTCTTTTTCTTCATTCTTCTTTGAGAACATTTTTATTGTTACATAACGAGTTGATTTAGGACATGCCCAATAGTGAAAATGAAGTTCTTTTGATACTACTGGAACTTCAAAATAACATTTGTTATTATTCTTATCTTTTTCTTTTATTTTATTATCAGGGTCAATCACAACTATAATTTTATAAAATCCATTTTTAGGAACTAACCATTCTTGGGTTAACATAACAAACTTATCTGGCTCTATTTTTTCAATAGTATGTTTTCCTCCAATAGGTATTGTTTTTTTTGTTCTATCCTCCCGAAAGAAACAAACAGTAATATCAGAACAAGATGTTTCTCCTTTATTATGTATTTTTGCTCTTATAGTTATTTTATCCCCTCCTTTTGGCAATGCCTTTGAAAGTGTAACATCAGAATTAGAAAAATCTGCAGTTGTGATAAATAAATCGGGTAATAATTCTTCTGACCTTATATTAGGTGTAAATAAAAAAAGTAAAAAAAAGCCAATTAGAAAATTTTCCTTTTTCATTTTTTTATCTCCTTTTAGTTTCATCTTACAAAAATCAATCTTTTTGACTCACCCTCAAGAATTGTTGTATTAGAATCTTTACTTGTAATCTGCACATAGATTTGTTGATACCCTTTCTTTGCTTTCCATTTCGTAGAAACCTTCTTTATTCCTGTTGGCACTCCTTCTTTTGGAGAAAGAATAGGTATTACTACTCTCCCTATCTGCTTCCCTCTTTCCCGAGGATCACCACAGAAAAATGTAACAACTATATCTTTTGCATCCATTCCTCCAATATTATAAATATTCGCATAAATAGATATTTCCTCTCCAGCAGTTGGATGATAATTAGAAAACAAAATATCTCTATCCCATGTTGTTACAACAGGAGATATAAAATATTTATAGCAAAGTTTATCCGCTAATAAAGAAATTTCTTCATTTTCAGCCAAAAAAAACCCAATTCCTGGCATTTCTGGGGCTTCTCTCCTGATATATATAAACTGTGCCTCTAAATCCTCCGCTGTTACCTCATATCCTAATTTGCTATTATTAATACCTAAAATCATTATTGAGTTAGAAAGAACATCATAGTCCCTTGCCATTTTTATCCTCTGGTCAAAATAAGCATATCTGGTATAAGTGTTAAATCCAGGAATTTGATAATTAAAATAGCTTTCAAGCATAAGTAAATCTATTCCCTGTTTCCTATATAGATTTTTAGTTAAATTACATAACTCTGGTTTGAGTGAACCACAAACACAAACAGTAGTAAAAACTTCTGGATGCTCTTGAGTAAACTTTTTTAACCCTTGTAAACTTTCTTCATCATCTGGGCTTTTTTCATACCAACCAAGTTCATCCAGCATTATCCCTTCTGCACCAATCTCAACAATACCTTTTGATAAATATTCAGCATATTCATCTGCTTTTCTACCCTTACCAGCACCTTTCCATACACATGGAATTACGCCTTTTTCTTTCCAATAAGAAACATTTTCTTTATTTGCAAGAGATACATTTATATATTTTAATTTATCGTTTGTTTCTTTTTTCCCTGGCCGCCATGCAAAATATAACTCTTTTGTAACAACTGGTATTTCTTTGAATATCTCTCCTTTAATTCCTTCTGCTGTCGCTACTACATAAATACAATACAACCCATTTTTTATAGGAACCCATTTAACTTGAATTACTCCTATATCCTGATCCGATATTTCAGAAATTAATTGCTCACTAATCTTTTGCCCATTTTCTGGTTGTCCATCAAAAACTTCAACATGAATATTCTTAATACTCTTATCTGTATCATTAGAAACCTTTACCTTAATTATTACTTCATCTCCTTCTTTTGGAACTGCTTTTGAAAAACTAACAGAAAGTGAAATATAAGATTTAATCCCTCCGTCTGAAACTCCCTGACATATCAAAGGAAAAAAACAAATACTACAAATTAATAAAAATATTTTTAGCCTTTCCATTTGCTTGCCTCCTTTTATTTAACGTGGGTCAAAGTTTTTTTGCCTATTATATGCTTTCTCATATAGCCACCACTCTACATGCCCATCTGTAAATAGATAATTTGCACCACCTGAATGCCAGGCACCAATTCTAGTTTTAAAGTCGTTATATCCAGCCCACTTGTCACTGGCCAAATAAGAGCCCTTAGTATCACAAAAAACAACTACATCTGGTCTGACATTGTTGATTTTTTTTCCCACTCTATATATTGAACCATTATATGCGTAACTCCACTTAAAAGGACATGAGGTAAGGGGCTTATAATAATGAGTTGGACAATATACCAGTTTCATCTTCTTGAATCCAATGACATGATTGCGGAAAAGCAAATGCCATCTGCAACCAGCAGTAGAAGGAGGGAAAAAGAATCCATTATAATCTTCACAGTACATCATTACTGACAGCCCTATTTGTCTTAAATTATTCATACATACTGCCTGTCTTGCCTTTTCCCTTGCCTGTGATAATGCAGGTAATAACATTGCTGCTAAAATCGCTATTATCGCGATTACCACAAGCAACTCTATCAAAGT
>Ga0116192_1002855_pt1 | contig 11179 bp, 11 predicted proteins | sample AD_UKC113_MetaG_FD_89876 | JGI IMG/M metagenome (GOLD analysis project Ga0116192, IMG submission 89876) | Active sludge microbial communities of municipal wastewater-treating anaerobic digesters from Hong Kong - AD_UKC113_MetaG | ecosystem: Engineered > Bioreactor > Anaerobic > Digestate...
CCCAGTGAAGAGGAAGAAATCGAGAAATACCTTTCCAGCGGCTTCATCAAGGGGCTCGGCCCTTCCACGGCAAAGAAAATCGTATCCCGGTTTGGAACCGATACCTTTCGGATTATGACCGAAGAGCCCATACGTATTTCGGAGATCAAGGGCATTACCCTTGAAAAAGCCCTTTCCTTTGGACAAGCCTTCTCGGAACATGAATCCATGAGAGGCATCTTCATGCTGGCTCAGCGCTTTGGCATTTCATCAGCCTATGCTACAAAGATTTGGAAGAAGTTTGGCTTAGCGGCCGAAAAGGAAATCCTGCTAAACCCCTATCGGCTTATCGAACCCGACATAGGCCTGGGCTTCAAGGTCTGCGATCGGATCGCCCAGGGTGTGGGAATCGAAGCCGGATCACAGTTCAGGTTGAAAAGTGCCTTGCACTATGTGCTGAACCTGTCGGTCCAAAACGGCCATACCTATTATCCCAAGGCGGCGCTTATCAGCGAAGCCAGCCAGTTGACCCATGTGGATCAATCACTGGTGGAAAACGCTTATGACGCCATGCTTCTGGAATCGTCCATCCATATTGAGAAGCAGTATCCCCAAAGGGTTTATCTCGATTATCTGTTTGAGGCCGAAAGATATTGCGCCAGGCGTTTATCGGCGCTTAACCGTGAGATGGCCTGTCCCATCAGGGGAATAGATCAATGGCTGGAAGCATATGAAGCACGGAACAATATATGCCTGGATGAACAGCAAAAGGCGGCCATTCATTGTGTTTTAAAGCATGGCCTTACAGTCATCACCGGTGGCCCCGGCACAGGTAAGACCACCATCATCAAGACCCTGATTCAGATCTTTGAGGAGCACGAGGCCGATATCATGCTCTGCGCCCCCACGGGACGTGCTGCCAAGCGTGTGAGCGAAACCTCCGGATACGAGGCAAAGACCATTCATCGCCTGCTGGAGGTGGGTTATACCACCGGCGGGGATGAGCGGCCCTATTTTTCCCGAAATGAAGAGAATCCCCTTGAAACCGATGTCATTATCGTCGATGAGGCCTCCATGATCGATATCACCATCATGAGCGCGCTCTTAAAGGCTATTCTGCCGGGAACGCGGCTGATCCTTGTAGGCGATGTGGATCAGCTTCCCTCGGTGGGACCGGGTAGGGTTCTGTCTGATATTATCGACAGCCAGGAGGTCCCTGTGGTAAAGCTGGACAAGATCTTCCGGCAGTCCGAGGAAAGCATGATTGTGCTTAATGCCCATCACATCAACCATGGACGCCAGCCCGTATTGAATCAGGAGGAGAGTGATTTCTACTTCATCTCCAAGCTGGACGCAAGAGAGGTTGTAGGAACCCTGACCGAGCTTTGCGCATCGATTATCCCTCAGCGCTTCGGCTTTGATCCTCTCAAGGAGATTCAGGTACTCACGCCCATGCGCAAGGGAGACGCAGGGGTGTATCATCTCAACGCCATGCTGCAGCAAAGGCTGAACCCTCCTGAGGAGAACAAGCCCCAGAAGCAGTCAGGCAGCATTTGCTATCGATTGGGCGACAGGGTGATGCAGATTCGCAACGATTATTCAAAGTCATGGGTGCTCCATGACAACAGGGGTGGCTGGACCGAGGGCCTTGGCGTGTATAACGGGGACATGGGTGTCATCATGGACATCGATCTTAAGGCCGAGCTGCTGACCGTTCAGTTCGATGATATGAGGACCTGCGAATATGCCTTTGATTCCCTTGATGACCTGGAACACGCCTATGCGGTCACCGTGCATAAGAGTCAGGGGAGCGAGTTCCCTGCTGTGATCATTGCACTCTTCGGCGTCCCGCCGGCCCTGGTTTGCAGGAACCTTCTCTATACTGCAGTTACCCGCGCCAAAAAGCTTGTGGTCCTGGTGGGAAGCAAAAGTACGCTGCAGCAGATGGTGGACAATCTGAACGAACGGGAGAGATACTCAGGTCTAAAGGAGAGATTGTGCATTGAAAAAGGACTCCCTTAAGGATCCTTCGCTTTTTGAGCGCGTATTGAGGCTCGTATACCCCATGAAATGCATGTTCTGCGATAGCCTTTTACCCGATACAGATAATCTCAGGGTCTGCGATGCCTGCTACAAGCTTCTGCCAAGAATGGGAAGACCCTTCTATGCTGTACCCCACATGCCCTACATCAATGGTCTCTTTGCGGCATACCATTATGAAGATGAAATTGAGAAGGCCATTCATGCCATGAAATTTCAGGGAAGACCTCAGTTTTCAAGAGATCTGGCGTTTCTCCTTTCTGAGGAGATGCAAAAGCAGCCGGTTTATGATTTTGATTTGATCGTTCCCGTTCCCATGCACAGGAAAAAGCAGCGCCAAAGGGGTTACAACCAGTCTCAGCTTCTTGCCCGGGAGCTCTCCGGACATCTTGGCGTACCCGTGGGGGAAATACTCATTAAAACACGCCATACCAAGGCCCAGAGCAGCCTTGGCAGGGAGGAGCGGCTTACGAATCTGGAAGGAGCCTTTAAGCTTTCCGAGGGTGTGAACCCCGAGGGAATGAATATTCTGCTTCTGGATGATGTCACCACCACCGGATCCACACTGAATGCTTGTGCCCGGGTTCTGTATGAAGCCGGAACATCTTGGATTTTTGCATCTGTTATAGCGATTGCGGGAAATTGACGATATAATAGATATATAAGAGAATAGTGTATGTATCACGCTGAGATGGAAAACTATTGCCGATGAATTGATTTATTGGAGGGGGACTCATGCCTGAGGTAAAAAACTGTCGCAGATGCAAACGTATTTTTATGTATGCGGTCGGGCCTCAGCTTTGCGAGGAATGCAAGAAGCTAGAGGAGGAAGAATTTGAAAGGGTAAGAAAATTTGTGAGGGAATATCCCGGTGCCACCATGCAGGAGGTTTCCGAGGCTACTGAGGTTTCCATGCAAATGATCTACAAATTCTTAAAGGATGGTCGGCTGGAGGTTTCCGAAGGAAGTCCCATAGCGCTTCAGTGTGAGAACTGCGGCGTGCGTATCACCAGCGGAAGATTCTGCGTCAATTGCTCCAAAAAGCTTGCCTCAGATATGATGAGAGCCGGAAGAACCCTTGGAGACAGCCTTGGGCGTAAGGCGGGAGACAAGCGTGACGACAGAGATGTGGGTCTTCGTTATATGCATGAGTATAAACGTGAGTAAGAATCGGGAAATATTTAATTACTGTAAAGTGTGATCCGGGAGTTGTCGATATAGTATTTTGACGGGGTATTCCCGTATCTCTTCAACAAAAGATTAAATCTGCTATAAATCTGGCAAATCGTTGTAGTAACAGGGAGAGGGATTCGAAATGAAAATTTGGGGAAATATTCCCAAAGTTTCCGGTGTTTACGGTAATTCCGGCAAAATTGAAAAGTCATCCAGGGTGGGAGAAATCTCGTCAAAGAAGGATGAGCTTACCATATCGGGTACAGCAAAGGACTTTTCTGTAGTAATGAGGGCCTTGAGAGGTATTCCCGATGTCAGGCAGGATAAGGTTGCCGAGGTTTCGAAGAAGGTGGACCAGGGCAGCTACCAGGTTGCATCCGATGATGTGGCATCAAAAATCATCGATATGCTGCAAAACAAGAAGGTCTGACCTCAACCTGCACATGCAGCGATAAAGCGGCAAGAGAAAAAAGTCCGATAACAGGATGGAATAACTTTTAGGTTATCCCATCCTTTGTTTTTGCCGATAAATTCAATGACAGGCAAACTCTTTTATGAAGTGAGGTAATCATGGATATCAAGCTTGTTCAGAAGCTCATAAAGGCACTGGAGTATGAGGAGGCCACCTATGGCAGGCTCCTGAGCCTGAGTGAGAAGAAAACCGAATATCTGGTGAAAAGCGACACTGCCGCATTGTCACAGTTAACCGAGGAGGAAAATCAGCTCATCGACCAGACCAGGCAATTGAGTAAGGTCAGAGAGCAATTGATTGCAATGCTCTATGAGGGCAATGCTGATATGAAGGATGCAACCCTGGAGAACATAAAAAACAGCCTGCCTCAGGATCAGGCAGCAGCCATGGGAAGAATTCAGAGGAAGCTAAAGGAAACAGTGCTGCGTCTGGCATCAAGGAATAGCATCAATCAGAGGCTTATTGAGAAGGCCATTCAATATATCGACTTCAACCTTGAGCTTATTACGGCACCCCGGGCGACGACTCCGATTTACGGGAAAAGCGGCGAAGAGATCTCAGGCGGGCATAAACGCAGTATGCTCGATATCAAGTATTAACGGAGGTGGTATGATTGTCCATCAGCGGTTTTGGCTTAGATACGGCCCTGTCGGGTCTTACAGCCAATCAGAGGGCGCTTGAGGTTACCGGCCACAATGTGTCAAACCTGAACACTGCCGGATACTCGCGTCAGAGTGTTGTGATGGCATCAGCCCAGACTCGGACTCTAGGCTCATGGAGAGTTGAGATGGGCGTAGACATCCACGAAATCCGACAGATACGCCATCTCTTCAATGACAATATATACCGCAGCGAGAGCAACAACCTGGGATACTGGGAAGCCCGGAGCAAGGCGATTGCCGATGTTGAGGCCATCCTTGGCGAGCCCATGACGGCGGGCATTCAAAGTGCCCTGAATAATTTCTGGGATGCCTGGCAGGAGCTCTCCAAGTCTCCTGAGAGTTTGACTACCCGTGCACTTCTCAAGCAGCGTTCGGAGTCTCTTGTGGAGCATCTGAATCATGTAGGGACCCAGCTCAATAAGCTGCAGGCTGACCTTAATAATGAAATCAAGACTCGTATTGACGAGGTTAATGATATCACCGAAAGCATCGCCAAGCTCAATGTTAAGATTATGAGCGCCGAGGCCGCCGGAAACGCGCCCAACGACTATTATGATGAACGAAATAGCCTGGTGGACAGGCTTTCAAAGCTTGTAAAGGCAGAAACCTGGGTCGGTCAGGATGGCAATATGGATATTCTGGTGGGCGGCTATTTTCTGGTCAGCAAGGGCGTTCAGACTAAGATTTATGCCGCACCTAACGAGGATCTGTCCCATTTTTATACCCCTAAGCTTGTTGGGGCCGATGTGGCAATAGATGTGGGGCAGGGCATCATCAAGGGCCTTCTTGAAGCCCGGGGTGAGGTAGATGGCTCCAAGGGCAAGTTCGATAACGGTACCCCCAACACCACCGCCGATATCACCATCGCGGTGGATACGGCTAATATCACACCTGGTTACCTGGACAACATTCGCAATTATGTCGATAAAATCGCCAGCGATTTAAAAGCCAGAGGCCTTAACTATAATCTTCGCCTGTTGACCTTCGGAAGCGGAACCATAACCAATACCAACTTCGGGCAGGATGCCGCGGCGCTAAGTGCGGCCATTCCCACAACTCCCGGAACTGACGCCGGTTATGACATTGGGGATATCATCAGCTCGGTTACCTCGGCCGGCACCTTTATTGATGATGCCAATCGCTATCTGATGGTCTTTACGGGAGAAAGCCCCAACGGCGATGGCAATATGGCAACCGACACGCAGATCAGCAGTTGGCTGCAAAGCCTGAAACGGAATGGGATAACCACCTCTGTCATCACCGATAGCGATTACTTCGTTGATGGTGATGCCGGGGAAAAGGGCTGGGGTATCCTCACCGGGCAAACAGGCGGAAAGCTCTATGATATTGAGAGCGCTGATTATTCACAGCTGATGAGCACCATCAGCACCGATATATCAGATGACGTTAACATGAAGATATCCTCGGTGAGTGATGACCTGAACATTATTTCAACAGTCAAGAAGCAGCTCAATGCCCTTATTAATATCATGGCGCGGGAGGTCAACCGACTTCATAGCACCGGTAAAACACTCAAGGGAGAGGATGGCGGTCTCTTCTTTGAACCTATTGATCCCGATCGTCCCATGGAGCTGGGCAATATCAGAATCAGCGCCGCCTTAAAGGATGTCAACAATATAGCCGCTTCAACTATTGATGCCAATGGTGACAACACTCTGGCACTTGCCATAGCAAACTTAAGAAACGCCAATCTGATGACAGGCAATAAGAAGATCCTCAGCCTCGATACCTACTATCAGAATCTGCTCCTGGATGTGGCCAATAAAGGGTATGAGGCCGATACTATGGTGACAAGCTATCAGAAGCTTGTGGAGCAGGCCGATAATATTCGGCAGACGGTCATGGGCGTCTCCCTCGATGAGGAAATGACCAATATGATTAAGTTTAAGTATGGCTACAACGCTAATTCAAAGGTGATTGATGCCATCAACCAGATGCTTGAGACAGTCATTAATCGCTTGGGCCACGGCGGATAATAATGGTTCCTTTAGACGTTGGGGAACTGGGTAAGGAAGGGTTTTAAACCGAAAGGAAGGGAAAGGTATGAATAATACAACCTTCATGGGAATGGAAATAGCCATGCGTGGCCTGTACTCCTCTCAAAGAGGAATGGCCAACGTCAGCCATAATGTGGATAATGCCAATACACCGGGCTATTCCAGGCAGGTGCTGAATCAGAAGGCAGCGCGTCCGCTTCTGGTAGCCAATAGCGCCGGTATGCTTGGTATGGGCTCAGATGTTGTGTCGGTAGATAGAGTACGGGATCAGTACCTGGACGATAAATACTGGAGCGAAGCGCAATACATGGGAGAATGGACCGTTAAGGCTACCGTCATCGAGGATATCCAGACCATGTATAACGAGCCCTCAACCAGTGGATTTTCTAAAATCATCAGTGATTTTTACGATACATTGCAGAAGCTTTCTACAGATCCCTCCAACCTTGCCACACGGAATGCGGTGAAGGAGAAGGGCATCGCGGTGGCCAAGTATTTTAACAGTGTTGCAGCCCATTTCGACAAGCTTCAGGAGGACCTGAACAATATGGTTAATGCCAAGGTTCAGGAGGTCAACAACCTGGCCGACCAAATCCGTGAGCTTAATCTTCAAATCTATAACTTTGAGGTCATGGGCAATAAGGCCAATGACCTAAGAGACCAGCGCTCCTATCTGGTAGATAAGCTCTCGCAGCTGGTCAACGTCCAGGCCTATGAAGTGGAGACCGGATTGAAGCTGCCCAACGGTGAGAAGGAAACCCGCTTTGTGGTGACCATCAGCGGCAAGGCCCTGGTGGATCATGAGAAGGTTGTGCACCTGAAATGTGAGACCCGTAATGAAAAGCTCAATGCCGAGGATTTGAACAACCTCTATCACGTTTCCTGGGAGGATGGCAATAAGATCAACATCAAGTCCGGAGAGCTGAAGGGCTATTTGGATATGCGTGACGGCAATGATGGTCAAGTGGGACTAAATGGCGTGGATGTTTCCCCTGATTGCAAGGGTATTCCCTATTATCAAAGGAAGATGAACGAGTTTGTCCGGACCTTTGCCATGACCTTCAACGAAGGGATCATCGATACCGATGGAGACGGCGTTCTTGATAAGATCAACGGTCATGCCAACGGTTACACGCTCAGCTCCAGCGATGGTGATGCAGAGAGCGGCATCAGGTTCTTTACCATGCTGGATCAATACGGAAAGCCTATGAGCAGCGCTGATTTTATCAATATGATCAACTCTCAGGCAGCAGCCTCGGGCATCAGCGACGACCCTGCCACCCCTTATGATGAACGGATTTTAGCAGGCTACAAGAACCTTACGGCACGCAATTTCAGCATTAGCTTTGATGTGGATGATGACCCGGTTGAAAACATCTCAGCATCAGCCGCTGCCGGCGAGAAGGGCAACAATGAGAACCTCAAGACCATCATCGATATGCGTCATAACACCTACATGTTTAGAGAGGGTACAGGGGAGGACTACATTAAAACCCTGATCTCCACCCTGGGTGTTGACGGTCAGCAATATGCCAATTACCTGGACATTCAGGAGGGCATAATGCAGCAGATCGAAAACAGAAGACAGTCTATCTCCGGGGTATCCTTAAATGAAGAAATGACCAACTTGGTGAAGTTCCAGCAGATATACGCAGCTTCTGCCAAAATGATTCAAACCTATAGCGAAATCCTGGATATACTGGTCAACCGTTTAGGTATATAAATCGCCCGATATGAGGAGGGATTTTAATGAGAATAACCAATAATATGCTGATTAGCAATATGATGCTGAACCTGTCCGGCAATTTAAGCAAAACGCAAAAGTATATGAATCAGTTGGCAACCGGAAAAAAGATCAGCTTGCCATCGGATGATCCCATTGTGGCTTCAAAATCCCTGAAGCTGAGGACCGATGTGGCTGAAATTCAGCAATACAGGCGCAATACTGATGACGCCACATCATGGATGGAGATCACAGAGGCCACCATGGGGCAGATCAACGAGGTGCTTCAGCGGCTTCGTGAGATCACCAATCAGGCTGCCAACGGCACCAATACCGATGATGACCTGAAGAAAATAACGGCTGAATCCAAGCAATTGAATGAGCAGCTGGTGCATCTGGCCAACGCCACCTACGCCGGTCGGTATGTGTTTTCAGGATACAAAACCGACAAGGCCCTCATGGATAAAGACGGCAACTTCAATATTGACATATCCAACTCTGAAAAGATACAGTTTGAGGTAGGTATCGGGGACAATATCGATGTTAATGTACCTGGAAGCGATTTATTCAATAATGGTACAAATGGTGCGGCGGGCTCCAAGGGCGCCTTTATGACCACCATCGATCAGATTATATCGGCTTTGGACAACAATGATAAGGATGCACTCTCAAACCTTCTCGGGGATCTTGATGGAACCATCGACAATCTTCTGCGTGTCCGAGCCGGGCTGGGAGCCAGGATGAACCGCGTTGATCTTACAAGCGACCGTTTGGATGATGACAACGTGAATTTTACTAAGCTCATGAGTAAAAATGAGGATGTGGACATTGCCGAGTCCATTATGAACCTGATGAATGAAGAAAATGTTTACAGAGCGTCATTGGCTACTGGCGCCAGGGTAATTCAGCCTTCGCTGGTGGAATTCCTGAGATAAAGATAAAAACCGGAGGTTATGATTATGCAGTTAAACACAGCACATTTTGGTGATATTGAGATTAGTGAAGAGGAAATCATCAATTTCCCTGAAGGTATTCCAGGGTTTGAAGACAATAAGAAATATGTCTTAATAGGCAACGAATCAAATGAAGCCGTTTTTTTCTGGCTTCAAAGCATTGATTCTCCTGAGTTATGCTTTGTGGTGACAGATCCCTTTATGGTTTATGACGGTTATACAGTTGATGTGGCCGATGAAGATGTTGAGCTGCTTGGAATAACCGATTCCAATAATGTCTTAACCTTGACAATTGTGATTATTCCTGAGAATATGAATGAGATAAGAGTCAACCTTAAAGCACCTATTTTGATAAATGTGGAGAAGAAGACAGGTAAGCAGATCATTCAAAAGAACGACAACCTCCCGATTAGGTATTATCTCAGAAAAAACTAAAGCGTAAGCTCCTGAAGGGCTTTACGGAAGGAGGGTATCCATGCTTGTACTGACCAGGAAAAAAGGACAGACTCTCATGATCGGTCATGATATTGAGCTGTCTATCATCGATATACAGGGCGATCAGGTCCGTATTGGAATTAATGCGCCTAAAAATGTAACCATTCATCGCAAAGAGATCTATGAGGAGATCCGAAAGGAAAACCTCTCTGCCATTGCGGCCAAAAACACCGATATTCAGGTGCTTAATGAGCAGTTCAAAAAGAAGGACGACAGCACCCCCTCCTGATTACTCAAGTTAATCCAAGTATTCCTGCATCTTAAGCCATAAGTGACCCCATGAGGAATAAACTGCGATATCCGGTAGACACTAAGAATGATTTGATTTAATAGGGGGCATGCAAGTATGAATATTGCTGTAATTTTTGCGGGCGGTACCGGTGTAAGAATGAATACCCAAGCAAAACCAAAGCAGTTTTTGGAGCTTCATGGTAAATCAATTCTTTTACATACCATAGAGCATTTTGAGTACCATCCTGATATTGATTTTATTGTTGTTGCATGCCTTGAAAAATGGATTGGCATCTTAAAAAATGAGCTATACCGCTTTGGGATAAAAAAGGTCAGATGGATTGTCCCCGGCGGAGAAACCGTTCAGATGTCTATTTTTAATGCGCTGAAGAAAATAGAGGAGAATGTAGCGCTTGCTGATAATGACATCATTCTTCTTCATGATGGCGTACGGCCATTAATAGACCATCAGCTGATTTCTAATAATATTGAATCTGTAAGGAAGTATGGCAGCGGCATCACAGTAGCCTATCAGTATGAAACTGTAGTGACCGTCGATGAAAACGGATATTTTGATAAGGTTATTGACCGCAATATGGTTAGGATAGCAAAAGCGCCTCAAAGCTTCTATATCAAGGATGTACTCAAAGCCCACAAGCAAGCCATATCAGAGAATTTAACGAGCTTTATTGACACAGCCTCCTTAATGAGCCATTACGGGTATAAGCTGCGTCAGGTGATAGGCTCGGCCGATAATATCAAGGTAACAACCGCCACAGATTTCTACATGTTCAAGGCCATGCTTGATGCAAGAGAAACCTCACAAATCTTCGGTTAAGGGGATGGTATGATTCTTATCCCGCTATTTAGTTTCATCCTGCATCCGGTTCCTAAGCTGTGTTGAGCTAATACCTTGCGTATATGAGAAGAATTCGATGTTTGAGCCAACCTGATTCAGCCTTTCCTTATCGGCTATCCAGCTTGGTTCGTTCCTCCAGTCATCTCCTGAAAATAAGCAGTCAAAATGATAGAGCTCCCATGCCTTCATTTTATCGATGTTTTCAAATGAAACTAAAACCGTCTGATCCACATATTTGATTGCCTGCACAATCTCCTTACGGTCATGTTGGTTGATAATAGGCAGCCTGTTCTTGAAATGATACACCAACTCGTCTGTCAATATGCCCACGATTAAATAATCACATCTTTCCTTTGCTCTCTTGAAAAGGTTCAGGTGCCCTACATGAAACAAGTCAAAAACACCTGCAATATAACCGGTTTTATAAGGCTTCATAATCTACTCCTTATCTTATTGTTTTCGCTACCCCAAAATGTCAGTAAGCTGACGGTATTGCCTGTCCAGGAATTGATGGATATAATGTCCATATCATAGAGAAAGGAAAGCGCTTCTGTTTTGATGTACCATTGTTCGA
>Ga0116192_1002856_pt1 | contig 11171 bp, 13 predicted proteins | sample AD_UKC113_MetaG_FD_89876 | JGI IMG/M metagenome (GOLD analysis project Ga0116192, IMG submission 89876) | Active sludge microbial communities of municipal wastewater-treating anaerobic digesters from Hong Kong - AD_UKC113_MetaG | ecosystem: Engineered > Bioreactor > Anaerobic > Digestate...
CGAGGTCCAGGTCCACCAGGACGACCCGATATCCCCGGCTCGAGAGGAGCACCCCGAGGTTGGCCGCAAAGAGGCTCTTGCCGATGCCTCCCTTGGCCCCCCCGACGGCGATCAACCTCTTCCGGGCTTCGGCCGAGGCCGGTTCCCCTTCTCGCCCCGGGTCCGTCCGCAGGTAGCTGCGCAGCAGATCGTAGGAATCCATGACCTTGAGGAGACGCTCTTTCCGCCTCTCGATCATTTCCCGGGGCTCATCGCGGTGCAGGTCCGGGTGATAGCGTTTGGCCTTCTCCCGGAAAGCCCGGGTAACGCGCTCGAGGTCGAGACGGGCCACAAAGGCATCGTCCCGAGCCTGCTCGACGGAAAACAGGAAAGCGCATGCCACCCGAATCCGGTAGATTTCTTCCCCTTTGAGCTCATGGAGCGGCAACACGGGACTTACGTCTCCCGGGGAACCTGGGGCCGGCGTTTCGAAAATACGGGCACGGGTACGTCTCCGAAGTCATAAAACGCTGCATTAAGGCTCCACTTTCGGTGGAACCTTTCTCCAGTTCTGGATCTTGTCGATGATCTCGTTCACGGAAAGATCCTCCTTGAGCTCGTAGAACCCATCGGGCTCCTCCGGCTCCCGGGACGGCCTGCGGGCCGAGGCCGGCATCTCCCCGGGACGACCTACGGCGGCGTTGTAGATCTGTTTGCGGGGGACCTTGGGAATTCTCACATGTCTCACGTCCACATGGGCCGCGGAAATCAGGCCCCATACCCGCATCTTCTTGGAAAAACCGGCAAAGTCCTGGACGGCGGCATTGAGAAACTCGGCGAACTCCGAGCTGTCCCCGGGCGCCGTGGTCGGCAGCGGCACCCGCCGATAACCCAGGAGATTCCACCGATGATCCCCTGTCTGGGCTATGAGGACCATTCGCAGCTGCTGGTGGCCCAGGTCGATTCCCAGGGTGGTCCGGGTGGGAAACGGCAGGAGTCCGCCCCGGGCGGAAAGTCGGCTCCACGGCGAGGGCGGGGAGGTCTCGGACAAGGGGCTCGGTGGAGAGGCGTCCTTGGAAGAGGATTCTCCCCGGATGGCCTGGAGAAGCCTCTCCGTGGCGGAAATCTCCTTGTCGGAGGAAAACACATCCTTCATTCCTACGTTGTCCTCGTGGCTTTGGCGTCTAGAAGGACGGTCCGGCAAAGCGGAGCTCATGCGCCGGGCACCCAACCCCCTTGTCTCGGGGCAGACGGCAGAGAACGACATCCCGCCTTCTGAGGCTGGGCTAAGCAATACTCATGCCCAGGACGAATCCCGCATTGGGATTGCGGTCATGTTGTCTTGGGAGGCATGGCGAGGGACAATTTTGTGAGAATTTGCTCAAGAATGCAAGATAAAAAGAATTACTGGACGGGTGAGCCCGACGGCGATGCGACAAAATAGGGCGGGCGATCGCAGGCCGAACTCCAAGCTCCGGTTTTCATTTGACCCGGCGGAATCGTCCTGGGTATGTTTAGCGGACTTGGCGGCGGAGGAAGACGATCTCGGCCCTCGGCCCTCCGGTGACCGCCAGGACCCCTCTTCCGTCGCAGGCCGGTTCCCGGCACCCACGGAGGATTCGGGCGCCCGGGGTCCGGCTACCGTGGGGTCGGAGGTCGGCCGGGACGAGGGTCCCCCCGGGGCTCCAAAGTGGGAGCCCGCTTCTGCGGAGTCGGCCACGAGGTACCCGGAAACCGGTCCACCCAATACGGGAGGGAAACGATCCCCCATGAGTCCCTGGATCCAAAAGCTTCGGACCTACGGCCGTCTGGTCAAGTTCAGCCATACCGTGTTCGCCCTTCCCTTTGCCCTGTCCGCCGTGTTGCTGGCCCATCGCGAGCATCCCCTCACCGGGAGCGTCGTTCTCTGGGTCCTCCTCGCCATGGCGGGGGCCCGTTCCGCGGCCATGGGCTTCAACCGCCTGGTGGACTACGAGTACGATCGCCTGAATCCCCGGACGTCGGACCGTCCTCTCACCTCGGGTCAAATCGACCGGTCCTCGGTGAAGATGTTCATCGCAGGCTCCTCCCTCCTGTTCATTCTCAGCGCCACGGCCCTGGGAAAACTCTGCTTTCTCCTGGCCTTCCCGACCCTGGCGATCCTCTTTGCCTATTCCTATACCAAACGGTTCACCCCGTACTCCCATTTCTTCCTGGGGCTGGCCATCGGGCTGGCACCCCTGGGGGCCTGGGTGGCCGTCTCCGGGGCACTGGACCCTCGAATCCTCCTCCTGAGCCTGGCCCTCTTGACCTACATTGCCGGGTTCGACCTGCTCTATGCCTGCCAGGATATCGACTTCGACCGCACGAACCGGCTGTTCAGTTATCCCGCTTCCTACGGCGTCCGAAGAACCCTCCGGTTGTCCTCGGCCCTGCATTGCATAACGTTTGTTCTCCTGACCGCCCTGTATTTTGCCTTCGACCTGGGAATCCCGTACCTGGGCTTCCTGGTCCTCATCGGGTTTCTCCTGGCCCTGGAGCACCGGCTGGTCCGTCCGGACCGACTGGATCGGATCAACCTCGCCTTTTTCCATGTAAACAGCCTGGTATCCATCCTGTTGTTTCTGGCGGTGTGGACGGATTTGTGGCTAGGGGCCAGGGGCTAGGGGCGAGGGGTATAGGGTGGGCAGCGCCAAGCGCCGCCCACCAAACAGCGCATCCGTTTGAAGGGAAGCCGAAACTCAGCCACGGGAGTCCTGCCCTTATGACCACGGCATACCGAAATCTGCGGGAGTTTGTGGAGGCCCTGGATCGGGCCGGGGAACTGCTGCGCATCCCGGCCCCGGTGTCCCGGCACCTCGAGATCACCCACATCACCGACCTGGCATCCAAGGCCCCCGCCGGGGGCAAGGCCCTGCTATTTGAACGGGTGGAGGGGTTCGATTTTCCCGTTTTGACCAACGCCTTCGGGAGCGAGCGCCGAATCTGCATGGCCCTGGGGGTCTCGGACCTGGAATCCCTGGCCGGGAGGCTGCGGCGTTTCATCGAAATCAAGCCGCCCAAGTCTCTCAAAGACGGGCTGAAGCTCCTTCCCTTGGGGCTGGACGTCTTTCGGTTTCTCCCACGCAAGGTTCGCCGGGCGCCGTGCCAGGAAGTAGTCTACCGAGGCCGGGACGCGGACCTGGGCAAAATCCCCGTCCTCCAGTGCTGGCCCCAGGACGGCGGTCCCTTTGTGACCCTTCCCGTGGTGATCACCCGCAGCCTCGAGACGGGAAGGCGAAACGCGGGCATGTATCGCCTGCAGGTCTACGATGCCCGAACCACGGGCATGCACTGGCACATCCACAAGGACGGGTCTCACTACTACCAGGAATACCGGAGGGCGGGAAAGAGGATGCCCGTGGCCGTGGCCGTCGGGACCGACCCGGCTACCACGTACGCGGCCACGGCCCCCATGCCTCGGGGCATCGACGAGATGCTCCTGGCCGGGTTCATCCGTCGAAAGCCCGTCCCCATGGTCCAGTGCATCACGGTGGACCTGCAGGTCCCCGCTGAAGCCGAGTTCGTCCTCGAGGGCACGGTGGATCCCAAGGAACTCCGGATCGAGGGCCCTTTCGGGGACCACACGGGATACTACTCCCTGGTGGGGGACTATCCCGTTTTCCACGTCACCGCCATCACCCATCGTCGCAACCCCATCTATGCCGCAACGATCGTGGGGCGACCTCCCATGGAGGATTGCTACCTGGCCAAAGCCACGGAACGGATCTTTCTGCCTCTTCTCAACACGGTGCTTCCGGAAATCCGGGACTTCTGGATGCCGTGGGAAGGGGTCTTTCACAACATCACGGTGCTTTCCGTGGAAAAGGAGTACCCGGGCCACGCCCGCAAAGTCATGAACGCCGTCTGGGGCCAGGGACAGATGAGCTTCAGCAAGGTGCTCGTCCTGGTGGACTCGGACGTGGACCTGCACCGTCCCCGGGAGGTCCTCGAGACGGTCCTCGATACCGTGGACCTCGCCTCGGACCTCTACGTCACCGAAGGGGTCCTGGACGTCCTGGACCACAGTGCCCCCGAGCCCCTTTTCGGAGGAAAGCTGGGCATCGACGCAACTCGACGCATCGAGGGAGAAAGGCCACGGGTTCGCCCCACGGGAGTCGTCTCTCCTGTGGAACCCTCGAGGATCGAAAAGGCCCTGAGAGAAGTCTCCCCAAACCTGCGATCCTTTTGCGTCCCTGAGCTGAGGGCCCGAAATCCGTTGCTTCTGCTGAACCTGGAAAAGGACGGGAAAACCACGGGAAAGGCCGTTGGCCAAAGGATCCTCGAACACAAGGGACTCGAGAGCTTCGCTCTTTTCGTCCTCTTGGACGCAGCCGTGGACCTTCGGGATTCCTCCCTCACTCTCTGGAAGCTCTTCAACAACGTGGACCCGCTTCGGGACCTGGTCCGCCGGGATCGCCGCGTGGTTCTCGACGCCACCCGAAAGGGGCCCGAAGACGGTCACCATCGGCCCTGGCCCGACGACATTGTTATGGATCCCAAGGTGGCGGCAAGAGTCCGGGAGAGAGCCAGGGAGCTCAACATTGAACCGTTTCTGAAAAAGGAGTAACATTCCGGAACGGAACGATTTGCGGCCGGGGAACCGGACCTTTTTGCCGAAGCAAGGACCGGGGTTCGGCGTGCCCGGCGCCCCGAATCGGTCCGTCTCCATAGAACGCCCCACGGACAAGGAGACCCATCCGGATCGTGAATCCAATCCCTGACCCACACGAATGCCTGCGTCGCATGGATGAGACGCGGATGCCGGAGCATATTCGAAGACACAGCCACCGAGTGGCGGCCGTCGCCCTGTACCTGGGCAGACTTCTCAATGAGAACGGATGTCGCCTGGACCTTCGCCTGGTGGAGGCCGGGGCGCTCTTGCACGACGTCGGGAAATCCCAGGCCCTCGCCACCGGGGAAAGGCACGAGATGTTGGGGGCCGAAATCGTGGGGCGATGGGGCTACCGTCCCCTGGTGCCCATCGTGCGGGACCACGTACACCTGGACCCGGCAACGGTCCGGGGCCCCATTACCGAGTCCGTCCTGGTGAATTACGCCGACAAGAGGGTCAAGCACGACGAGATCGTGTCCCTGGCGGAACGCTTCCGGGACCTGGTGGAACGGTACGGAAGGACGCCCAAGCACATCGAGTGGCTCGAAGAAAAGTACCGCCTCTTCGACCGGTTGGAGAAGAAAATCTTTGGACATCTGGGGATTCATCCTCAAGAGGTCGGCCTCATGAGCCTTGGAACGAATCCCTAGGAGACAGGAACCGGAGCGATCTATGGGAAAAAAACTTACCGTGGCACTTTTGGCCGGGGGAAAATCCGCGGAGCGGGAAGTATCTCTGAAGAGCGGCGAGCAGGTGTTCCGGGCTTTGGACAAAAGCCGCTATGAGGTCCTGCGCTACGATCCCCGAGACGACCTCCCACGCCTGGCGGCGGATGCCGGGAAAATCGACGTCGCCCTCATCATCCTCCACGGGCGGCTGGGAGAGGACGGAACGGTCCAGGGCTTTCTGGACCTGTTGGGAATCCCGTACCAGGGCAGCGGGGTCCTGGGCAGCGCCATCGCCATGAACAAGATCCTCAGCAAGCAGCTCTACATCCAGGCCGGGCTGAAGGTGGCTCCCTACGGAATCCTGGACTCCCGACAGAGGGAAGCCGGGATGGAAACGGTCCGAAACCTGGGGTTTCCCGTGGTGGTGAAGCCGGAACACGAAGGGTCCAGTATCGGTTTGAGCATCGTGAATCGGGAAGAAGACCTGGCCGGGGCCCTCGAGGCGGCCTGGGAGTTCGATCGCCGCTGCCTGGTGGAAAAATACGTCCGGGGAATCGAGATCACGGCAGGGGTGTTGGGAAACGACCATCTCCAGGCGTTGCCCTTGATTGAGATCGTTCCCGGGGAAGGACACGCCTTTTTCGATTACCAGGCCAAGTACACCCCCGGGGCATCGAGCGAGATCTGCCCGGCAAGGATCAGCCCGGAGATGACCGCCCGGGCCCAAGACCATGCCCGCCGAGCCCACCGGGCACTCCACTGCAAGGGCTACAGCCGCACGGACATGATCCTTTCCCCGGAGGAAAACGAAGTCTACGTTCTCGAGACCAACACCATCCCGGGCATGACCCAAACCAGCCTGCTGCCCCAAGCCGCCGCCGCCGCGGGGATTTCGTTTTCAAGCCTGCTGGACCGCCTCATTACACTGGCCATGGAACCTTAGGTGGCCGCCGACCCGGCCTTGTCGAAACGGCCGCGGGGAGCTCCCACGTTGTCGAAGGCCGAGTTGAAGTCCCGGTAGAGGGTCTTGTAGTCCGCAATTCGATGCCACTTCTTCACGTAGCCTTCGGGCAGGGAGTCCATCCAATCGATGCCCTGCCACTGGGTGGGGTTGGGAAAGGCGTAATAGGGGTACTCCCGGGGGACGTTTCGGATCAGGATGACCTGGGGATCGATCCATTCGAGATAAGCCAGATAAAGGCGGTGCATGCCGTCGTTGATGATGTTGACCGTCTTCCCGTTGGCCTCCACCCACTGTTCGACCACGGGGGGCAGAAGGTCCACGGGTTCGGTCCCTCCCTCGATCCACACCTTCAGGTAGCCGTCCAGGCGGAAGAGATCGTACTGGAGGCGGGCAAGCTCCCATTTGAGCTGCCGGACCTTCATGAGTCCCTGGACCAATATGTAGCGCTGGGCCGGGTGGAGTCGATCCACCCCCAGGGTTTCCAACCGGATATCCGCTTTCTCGTAGACCTTCACGTCTCGCCTTCGAAGCATCGTTACCTGCCGCAGATTGCGCACCAGGTCTTCCTCGGGTCGGTGTTCCACGCGCTCAATTCGAAAGTTCATGGTTTCCTCGCAGTCTGGGAGGGGGCTTTGGGAACGGCCCTGAAAGAAAAGGAGACTTCGGGATTTTTCACCCACGGCCCCGTCAGATGGATATGATTTTCTTTCGGATGGCCATCTTGGTCAGGTCGTTGACGCTCTGGACCTTGAGCTTCTGCAGGATGTGGTATTTGTGGGATTCCACCGTTTTGGGACTCAGGTTCAGGCGCCGGGCAATGTCCTTAATGGAGGCCCCTTCCGCAAGGAGCTGGAACACCTCCCGTTCCCGCAGGCTCAGCCCTTCGAAGGGGTCCTTGGCCATGGCCTGCCCCGGCCCTGCGTTCGTCAGGTGGTCCAGCATGATCTGCTGCACCATCTCGCTGAAATACTTCCTTCCCGCCTTGGCCTCCTTCAACGCCGCAAGGAGCTGGGACATGGGGTCCTCTTTGAGGATGTAGGCCGAAATCCCCGCCCGGAACAGGTCGATGACGTATTCCTTGCTCGAGTACATGGAAAAGATGATGACGGCAACGTCGGGATTGATCTTCTTGATCTGCAGGGTCGAGTCGATCCCGTTGAGATCGGGCATGGAGATGTCCATGATCACGATATCGGGCTCGAGGGTCCTCACCTTCCGGACCGCGTCCCGACCGTTCACGGCCTCTCCGACCACTTCGAAATCCTCGTGATCTCGAAGGGCGCTCTTGATCCCTTCGATGACCACGCGGTGATCATCGGTGATGAGTATTTTCGCCTTTGCCATGTGGATATCCCTTGCCCCGGTGAGCATCCGGGTCGTCGACTTCCGATGAATCGCCCGGAAACCGATTCGACCCACAAAAAGGGTCCGTCTCAGCGATTGGGAGCCACGGGATTTATACACCAAACACCGCGGGCGCTCAAGCGCTCCCCATCCCATAAGGATTCTCCCCCGGCACTCGATCTTTCCAAGTTCGGACTTGAATCCAATGGCAAGCATCCCTATAATACCCTCAATTGTTGCGCGGATCCACCGGGTATGCACGTGAGAATCATCAATCAATCCAACGGGGGTGCGAGATGGCAGAAAAGAGGGAAGTCTGTACCTGTACCAAGTGCGGGAATGAAGCGGAAATGATCGTTACGTGCGAGCTCGTCGAAATCGAGACCTCGCCGGGCACCAAGCAAAAGAAACAGAAGGAAAACCGGAAATGCACGTATTGCGGCAATGAAGCCGACATGATCATTGATTTCGACGAATAATTCCTCGAACCAACAGCGCTTCTTGCCCAGTGCGCCCGCGGGTTTCTGCGGGCGCCCGCCCACATCCCCCGACCCCCCCGATCATCCGGACCCGGTCGTTCGAACCCTTCATTCCGGCGGGAGGGCGCTTTCTTCTTCCTTTCCCGGTGTTTCCCTTTAGAACAGAGCCGGGTCCCGAGTTTGCCCCGGAGAACCAGCGCAGCTCCGGTGGGAAACACCGGAGGCACTTCGGGCAGACACCGTTCGGCGGATATGCCCCGGGACCCCCCACATGAAGATCGATGGCACGAGCAGGAGGAAGCCACGCGTGTATCCGAGTCACTGAGGAGTCCGGTGCTCGCCGTCTTATGTGCGGGGATTTCGTGGTTGGGTTGACTTCTGCGGGGTTCGTCTTCTCCGCCTTCGACGAACACAGGGACCTGAAAACCTATGAAGGGAGCGCTGCCTGCACCCCGTGCCACGTGGAAGAGGCCCGGGAGGTCCATGCTTCCGCCCATCACCAGTGGAAGGGCAAAACCCCGCAGCTCCCCGACCTGGGGTTCGCGGGAAAACTCGGCGGCATTAATGACTTCTGCACCTATCCCAACCTCAATTTCCTCTTCCTGATGACCAACTTGGGCGGAGCGACCGTGGGAGCCGGTTGCGCCGCGTGTCATCCCGGCATGGGAGCCAAACCCCAACGGGGTGCCACGGCCGAACAACCGGCCAATGTCGATTGTCTCCTGTGTCATTCGGACGCATACAAACGGGTTGCCGTGAAGCAGACCGCCGGAATGCGCTTTGTTCCGGACCCCCCGTAGACATGGGGTCCGTGCCGGCCAACATCCACAAGCCCACCAACAGCACCTGTCTGAATCGGTGTCACGTGAGAGCGGGGGGAAGCCCCGGGGGCAAGCAGCGGGACATTGACCTCACCATGGAGAATCCCCCGCGGACCCTGGACGTGCATCTTTCCGCCTCCGGAGCCAATCTTTCCTGCCTCAGCTGCCACAAGGCGAAGAATCATAGGATTGCCGGACGAGGAAACGACGTCCGTGAAACGGACCTCGCCAAAAAGATCGCCTGCGCCGATTGTCACGGCGCCGCCCCCCACCGCGATTACGACCTGGACGCTCACACCGGGAGAGTGGACTGCACCGTCTACCACATTCCTCGTTACGCACGGGGACCCAACCCGACGGAGACCCACCGGGATGCCCGCCGGGCAAAGTCGGATCCGGCCACGTTGCGGTACGAGCCCCCTCGAGTCTTCGCCTCGAACCTCGTCCCGGAATACCTTTTCCGGAACGGCGATTCTCATTTCTACAAGTTCGGCGACCCCGTTCAACTGCAACCCAACGGACGCCTGCTCCTTACCGGTCCCCTGGGAGACATCCGGGAACCCAGCGCCAAAAGATCTTTGCTTTCAAACCCCACACGGCCCGGTTGGGGTACCATCCGGTCACCTGGCGCCTCCTGCCGGTAAAATCCAAGGTTCTGTGGGAGACGGGAAAGCCGATTGAGGCATTCGTTGCGGGGGCCAAGGACCTGGGCTGGAAGCTTCCCCAAGGGGTCGGGTTCGTTTCCTCGGATCGCTACCTGTCCCTGCACCACCAGGTGGCGCCGAAAAGATATGCCCTGGAATGCGCGGAATTCCGCGGCGGAACCCGCATGAACTTCGAACGCCTGGGATACGCACCCAAGACCACCCGGGACGGCACCCCCCTGTGCATCAGCTGTCACGACCGGGAAGACGACAAGCCCGATTACTATGAGATCCACGCCATCCACCCCCGGGAGGAAGGAGTCAACTGCAAGACCTGCCACAAATTCTCGGGGACCCGGGAGGGATGGGAAGACTGATTCGGCTTCGAGAGAGCCCGGACCTATAAACAGCTTTGGCGGACAGCCTTCCCAAACGCCGAAAGGAAGGTGCCCGCCAAGCCGGGTCATTCGATAGAAGGGGACGGAGTGGCGTTAGGAAATGTAGTCTTCCGCCACGTAGCGCCCTTCAAGCAAAATCCTCAGGGCTTCCAGGTCCTCTTCTTCTTCCACGCCCGCAAATCGTTCCCACTCGGGAAGATGCCGGTCTCGATGCACGTCCCCGCCTCCTCCCAGGAAGTCCGCGTAGGATTCCACGTCCAGGTGGGTCATCCAAAGGGGCCTTCTTTCCTTTCGCAGCGCTTCGATATTCAGTTCCATGGCACACTCCATGTTGTATCCATATCCGTAGGTTGCGATATATTCACTAAGAATTCTCCAATACGTCGGTATGGTAACCATGAAAGAAAGGATGTCAATGACCCAAGCCCGGGTTGAACGACTCCGGAAGCATCAGGGCGTCATGTCCGCGACGGCGGGCATCCGACGGGGATGCACCCTCTTCGCGAATTCCCGCCTGCGCGGGAACGAGAAAGGGGGACTCATAACGGCCAAATCGCTCACTTTCGGACGATGCTTGTTGGAAGGGCGGGGTCGGGACGGTGGGTGCGGCTGGGAACCGTTAGCCTCTTTCAAGATGTGAATCTCTCGCGGCCCTCGATCCGGCAGGGGAACCTCCCCGTAGAAACGCATCCCCAGCCTTTTCAAGACTGCTTTGGACGGCTCGTTCATGGGATGGACCAGGGCAAGCATGCGGGAACATCCCAGATGCCGGAAGCCGTAATGGATCCGGGCTCCTCCGATCTCCACGGCGAACCCCCTGCCTCGGGCGCTTTTCACCAGTGCGGACCCGAATTCGTAGTCGTCCTCGGAAAGATGGCCGCACGGAACGATTCCTCCGAAACCGATCCTCTCTCCCGTCTCCTTCGAGCACAAGGAAGCCAGCCCCGCGGGCTCCGCCCCGAACACAAAGTGCCGCCCGATGAACTCGAGGGCTTTCTCCCGGCCCATGGGGACGCCCCCGAAGAGGTACTGCATCGTCTCCTCCGAGGCAAACATCCCACACAGGAAATCCAGATCCGTCGGTTCCATCCCGCGCAGAATCAGTCTCAGGGTCTCGATCAAACAGCCCATCCTTTGCTCCGTACGGCCGCGCCCTTATTGGCCGCCGCACAGTTCCCGGGCGGTCTTCTCCGCCAGTTCCATGACCTCTTCACACCGCTGGACCTCCCCCGGCGCCGCAA
>Ga0116192_1002860_pt1 | contig 11161 bp, 10 predicted proteins | sample AD_UKC113_MetaG_FD_89876 | JGI IMG/M metagenome (GOLD analysis project Ga0116192, IMG submission 89876) | Active sludge microbial communities of municipal wastewater-treating anaerobic digesters from Hong Kong - AD_UKC113_MetaG | ecosystem: Engineered > Bioreactor > Anaerobic > Digestate...
AGCGTTGATCAAGGACAAGCGTTATGAAGGGCTTCATCTTCTGCCGGCGGCTCAGACCCGTGATAAAAACGCCGTCACCCCGGCTCAGATGGTGAAGCTTTGCGACGAGCTGAGAAATGAATTTGATTTTATTATCGTGGACTGCCCCGCCGGCATCGAGCAAGGCTTTAAGAATGCCATAGCCGGAGCCGACAAGGCCATCGTGGTCACCACCCCAGAGGTTTCTGCGGTGAGGGATGCCGACAGAATCATCGGACTATTGGAGGCACACGAGATTAAGAGTCCTAAGCTGATCATCAACCGTGTGCGGCCCGACATGGTCAAGCGTGGCGATATGATGAGCATAGAAGATATCAATGATATTCTGGCCATCGACCTGATTGGCGTGGTGCCCGACGATGAGAACATCATTATCGCCACCAACAAGGGCGAGCCTGCCGTCACAGACACAAAGTCCCTTGCAGGACAAGCCTACCGAAACATCACCAAGCGCTTGCTGGGTGAAACAGTTCCGTTCATGGAGCTAAATTCCCAGGATGGGTTTTTTACAAAGATGAAAAAGCTGTTTGGTATCAAACCAGCTTAAAGGAGGATATTCTAGATGTTAGATCTTATTAAGCTTCTGACCCGTAAGAAGGAAACCTCCAAGGATGTCGCCAAGGAGCGGCTTAAGCTGGTTCTCATTCACGACCGCTCCAATGTGTCGCCACAGTTTCTGGAGATGGTCAAGAGCGAAATCATCAAGGTTATCCAGAACTATATGGATATTGATGAACAGACGCTGGACATTCAGCTGACCAAAACCAGCAGCGACGACGGAGAACGTGTGGTTCCGGCCCTTATCGCCAATATTCCCATCAAAGGCATGAAGAACGCCGGAAGATGAGCTTTGTAGAAACCTGGGGGAATTTATGAATATAGCGTTGATCGCTCACGACAATAAAAAAGAGCTTATGGAGGCCTTCTGCATCGCCTACAAGTTTGTGCTGTCCAAGCATTCGCTGTATGCCACGGGCCGTACCGGGGCTATTATTGCAGAGTCAACGGACCTGAAGGTTTCCACACTGGATTTTGGCGAGCTGGGCGAGCAGCAGATCATGGCGCGAATTGCCTATAACGAAATGGATCTGGTGCTGTATTTTGCCGATCCAGACGAGATTATGGCAAGCCACAGCCTTATGGAGCTCTGGTCGCTGTGTGATCAGAACAATATCCCTATTGCCACAAACCTTGCCACCGCCGAGGTTCTGATTAATGGGCTTCAGCGCGGGGATTTTGCTTGGCGAGAGCTTATCACAAAGAAATATTAAGATTGGTACAACACCCGGAAGGCCGCAGCCTCCCGGGTTATTTTTTTGGTTCTACGTCAAATGTTGGGGTGGAACAAGTAAAATGAAATAGCGTATGTGTAACTGGCAGATGATCGTATTAGGTTGTCTGCCAGTTTTCTATGTAAAGGCCTATGCTTTCTTAAGGCCTTATCGATCTCCCCTGTTTTGTATTGCCGAGGCCTTCAACTTTAATCATATGCCCATAGGCTTCCCTCATATTATTCAACAGACGAGAACGCATGTGGGTGAAAAAATGGAAGCAACAGATGCCAATAATATGGAGAAATACCGCAGCTACATCCAGAAAAGGCGCGTTTCCCCCGAACCTGTCCAATCGGAGGTCGAAGAGGAGAGCCAGTCTGTGAGCAGCCAGCTTGTGGATGTGAGTCCCCAGCCTGAAAAATCGGTGCCCCTTATCCCTCAGGAATACGGCAGAAAGGCCTCCGGGGATTATGACAGGCCCTTTTATACCGAAACCGACAATGGTGCAGGAAGGTCCTATACCGCCCCTGAGCCCTATCCCCGAAGCTATTCGAGATATCCCACCGGCCTTCGGAGAACCGACCAGGGACATTATAAGAGCCTTTATCAGAACAGAAAAAGGCAGGGAGCCTATGTTTCGCCCTATCGATCCCATTCGGGCTCAAAGACCGATATCGCCGACAACCGGGCAACCCTTCTGGCCATCAAGCTGATCAAGCAGGCACTGGCTTGCTTTGCCATACTCGGCATCATCGTCCTGATGCAGGGCCGGAGCGATATGGAGGACGTATTGGCTTTTATCAAAAGACAGGTGGTTGAGACCCATATCGATCCCCAGGGCATCTATGAAGGCATTCAGGGCTTCATCGCCCAATGCTCTAAGATTTTGGGGGGATCCCCCTGATAGCGACTATTGCCGCCTGCCTTATAGCCATCCTCCTCCATGAATGCTTTCATGGACTTGCCGCGCGTCTCTTTCAAATGGCGCTGTACTTCGTAAGACCATCGGCCATAGGCTTAAAGGCCCGGCTGAGAGGAAAAACAAAAAGCTTTAAAAGGCTTGCCATAATCTACTTCAGCGGCCCGTTGGGGAATTTTCTGGCGGCCTTTATTTTTTTCTTTGTGGATGGCTTTGGGCGAAATCTTTTTGAGGCCAATCTGGCTATCGGACTCTTCAACCTGCTGCCCATCTATCCCATGGATGGCGGTCAGATAGCGCTTATTGTCATCTATAAGCTCATGGGAAGCAACCGGGCATTCAAGACCTTGAAGAGGCTTTCGCTGATAATGCGGATCGGGCTTTATGGGGCGGGTCTTTTCCAGATCCTATTCTTCGGTAACCCGAGCCTGATGGTGGCCGCAATTCTGCTTCCCGGTACAAGACTTCTGGAGGAGACGATGCGACTTATGAAACTGGAGAATCTCTTAAACCGAAAGCAAAGAATCGTAAACCGAAAGATCTACCCAGCCAGGCATCTGGTGGTGATGGAGGACAGCAGTCTGGGAGATATTGTCCAAAAGCTTGACTATGACCGTTTCCATGTCCTTTATGTGCTCAACGGTGACATGGAGATCATCGGCCAGATCACCGAACAGCAGGTGGTGAAGGCACTTCAGACCTGCAGCGCCAATGACAGAATCTGCGATGTGTTCTTTCTTGGTATGTAGACGTAATATCCATTTGCTACAGTACCTGGGTTGTGCTAAAATCAAAGTGAGAAAACACAGGTCAGAAGACTTGTTCTGGAGGTACCGCATAAAATGGATATATTTTTAGAGAAGATTGTGAAAAGAAAGGTATCCTTTTTGGATATAGCCCTAATTGTCCTGATTATTGTCCTTGCCATCGCCGCGAGCTTTTTGGCCTTCATGTATCTCGGTCCCACCATGTCACCCCTTATTATACTGGGCGTTGGTTACCTGGCTTATTTTCTGGCCAGCAAAAGAAGTATTGAATTTGAGTATATCGTCACCAACGGCGACATCGACATCGACATGATCGTCAGCCAGAGAAAGCGGAAAAGAGTGTTCAGCGCCAACTGCAAGGACTTTGAGGTAGTTGCGCCCATAACCTCCTCCCAGTACACCAAGGAGATCCGGGAAACCAAGAATGTGAAAAACTACTCCTCACAGAGCCCTAAGGCCAATCTCTGGTTCATCTACAGAAGAACCGGCGGGGGCGGCGAGGTCATCCTGTTCGAGCCTACCGAGCAGATGGTTGATTCCTTCCGCATGTATATTCCCAGAAAGGTCTTCAAGAACTGACAAAAGTCTTTTTAGGGCTGCGTTTCCGAAAGGTGACGCAGCTTTTTTTAAACCATCGTTTTTTGCCATAGGCTTTGCACCTGGGTTAAGCTATAATGAAAACATAGATAAAATTTACACCATTTGCATAAGATGAATTGTCTGCGGGGGATTAATAAATGAGGAAGAGGATCTTTATCAGTGTGGTTCTGGTGCTGATTTCGGCCATCATCGTGTTGGGTGCCTATGCTATCTACAAGCAGCACAACACGCCAAACACCCAGATGGTCAGCTTCTTTGACATGCCGGGAACACGGCTGATTATCGGAAGCCAATTAATCACGGGAGAGGAACCTCCCATCATCAGGGATTCCCAGATTCATTTGTCCCTGGATACGGTGAAAGCCCATATCGATCCTTATATCTGGTGGGATGAGGCGCTTCAGAAGATCATCATCACCACAAGGGATCGGGTTGTCCGCATGAAGACCGGAAGCCTTGATGCCCTGGTGAATGAAGAACCTATGGAGCTGCAATTCCCCGCGGTTCTGGATAACGGTGTGGTCTATCTGCCCATCGACTTCCTCAAGGATTTTTATGGCATTGAGATCACCTATGTGACGTCAAACGATGTGGTCATCATTGATCCGGTCAACAAGCTCTACCAGATCGGCTATCCCTTAAGCGCCGATGCGGTGGTGCGCAGGGGAATGGACATCAAGGAGCCCATTGTTAGACGGTTTACGCTTGAGGAGATCAATTCGGAGAAGGGCAGGCTCATCGTGTTTGCCGAATATGAGAGTTGGTACTATGTGAGGACTGCCGACGGGATATTGGGCTATATCCAAAAGGATCAGGCCGTTAAAACCGAAATGATCATGACCAGGGGCAGTACCCTTCTCAGCGAGGATACGGCACCAACGCTTCCCCAGGGAAAGCTCAGCCTGGTTTGGGATATGACCTACAGCAAGAAGAACATTGAATTTTCAAGCACCAATACGCCTGGAATCGACGTGATCTCACCTACCTGGTTCGAAATCGTGGATCGGGAGGGCACCATTAAAAACAGGGCCGATGCTTCCTATGTGGATTGGGCCCATGAAAACGGGTGGCAGGTTTGGGCTCATTTTGCCAATGATTACGATGATTTGGACGGCACCAGCCTCATTCTCAACAACTCGGACATGAGGCAGGAGCTCATCCGGCAGATCCTGGCCTATGCCGCCCTCTATGATGTGGATGGCATCAGCCTTGACTTTGAGAATATCTATAAGAAGGATAAGGATGCCTACACCCAGCTGGTCAGGGAGTTTTACCCGCTATTAAAGGAGCAGGGTCTCACGGTTTCGGTAGCCGTTTCGGTGCCCGGGGGTTCAGATACCTGGTCCTTATGCTATGACCGCAAGGCCCTGGCCGAAAGCGTGGATTATGTGTGTCTCATGACCTATGACCAGCATTGGGGTTCGAGCCCTGTGGCCGGATCCACGGCTGAGCTCAACTGGGTTGAGGCCATGCTGGAGGCCACACTGAAGGAGGTGCCTACCCATAAGCTGCTGCTGGGTGTGCCTCTCTACACCAGAATCTGGACCGAGGAGGTCGTGGACGGCAAGACTAAGGTATCCTCTAAGGCATACGGCGTGGAGCGGGCCTGGCAGGCGGTAGAGGAAAACGAGGCCGTGGTGGCCTGGAACCCTGTTGGCGGGCAGTATGAAGCCAGCTATGAGAAGGACGGGAAGGTTCAGAAGCTCTGGATTGAGGACGCTGATGCGGTGAATGTCAAAACCTCGCTGGTCCATAAATACCAGCTTGCCGGTGCATGTCTGTGGGCGGCAAACTTTGCCGACACATCGGTGTGGCCCGTCCTTGACAGGAATCTCAAGCAAGTCGCCCACTATGATGAGTGGAAGCAGCAATACAGCCAGCCCTCCCGGTGATTTCAGGCAAAAAAAGAGAACTTTTCAGGGCGATTGCCAGCCCTTGCAGCATATGCTACAATGATGAAGTGCGACGGAAAAGGACATGATCGACTGTTGAAGAAGGAAGAATCAATGGAGAAAGTCACTCAGATACCGGCAAGTCCAATGGATGTTTTTCTGCTTCCGGTATGGGTTCATAAAAGGATCTCTATACGCCTCCCAGGTTTGCTGCTTGCCTTTGGGTTTGTGGGTGCCTTTAATCTTTTGGCTTTCTATCCGGAGATCGTCAGCCAATCGGTGTTTACAGGCAGCCCAACCTCACTTCTGGCAGGGATCATAATATTTTTATGTCTTTCTCTTGTTGTCGGCACTCTGGACGTGGTTTGCACCATGTATCCCATATCCGATTTTGCGCGGATGATCGGCAGGCGCAGTGAGAAGTATGTCAATAAGCATATTTCGGTGATCCTGATGAAATCCTATGCCCTGTCCCACATCCTGCTGCTATTGCCCATAGGCATCTTTAATTTTGCCGGGATTGACTGGGACACCATTTCGCCTGCCACTCCCGGGACTATCAAGCTGCTGTTCGCGTTCATCGTCATTTTGATTGAGTTTATGCCATACTTCCAGCTGGGCATCCTATACCGCACCCTCAGCATCAGGACAAGGATCCAGGTCTTCGGCAAGCTCATCCTGATATTGGCGGCCTACTTCTGGATGCAGATCAGCGGCACGGCTGTAGTTTATTTCGGGGGTCTTGCCTATTCGGTGCTTGCTTCCCTGTAGCGCATTTTCCCGGATTAATGGCTCAGTGTATTGAAATCAGCTCGGAAAAACAGTATAATAATGCTTGCGGCTATGTCCCGTTGGTCTAAAGGATAAGACGATGGATTCCGGTTCCATTAATGTGGGTTCAATTCCTGCACGGGACGCCAAAATCTATTTATAAGCATTAAAAGAGTGCAGGCAGAACTGGCCTGTGCTTTTTTTATACCGGAGGTTTCTATGATCAGGTTTGCGCATTTTGCCGACTTGCATTTGGATGCTCCCTTCCGTGAGGCCGGAAGGAGCGGCTATTCCAGGCAGCGGAGGGAGGACATAAAAGCCGCGCTGGAGCGTATCCTGCAGTTTTCAAGGGCTGAAAAGGCCGATTTTGTCCTATCTGCCGGCGACCTCTACGAGCACCTCTATACCACGAAGAACACCATTGCCTGGGTAAGCCAGCGCTTTTCGGAGCTTTCCATGCCCATTGTGATGATTGCCGGAAACCATGATCCCTATGTTGCCGACTCCTGGTACAGGCTCTGGCCCTGGCCCTCCAATGTGGTCGTTTTAAGCGAGGACAGGCCCGGTATCTTCCTGGAGGCGCAGAAAACCTTCATCTACGGCCTGGGCTTTTCAGCCCGTAAGCAGGGCAAACCTGATCTAAATAAGGTGCCAAAGCCCAAGGAGGGCTGCTTCAACATTCTTATGCTTCACGGCACAGTAGATATGGATGTGGGGGATCAGGACTACAGCCCCGTGTCCTCTGAAGAGCTGGCCGATCTTGGCTATGATTATTATGCCCTTGGACACTTCCATACTCGGAAGTCCTATCCGACCTTAAAGAATGCCTTCAATCCGGGAAGCCCGGAGCCTCTGGGGTTTGATGAACCGGGAGATCATGGCTTTTTGTGGGTTGAAGCCGATAACCCTTCCGGGGGAGGGGATAACCTTCGGGTTAAGGATATCTCTACCGCTGCCAGGCGATATTCCCGGATGAGCCTGGACATTTCCGATGCTGCAAGCTCCGATGAGCTGAAAATGAAGATAGCGGCATTGCTGGAAGGCCTTGATCCCGACAGGGACATTATTAAGCTAAGCCTTAAGGGCCGGACAAGCCTGGTGATTGATGATAAGGCACTTCATGACGCCTTTTTCAGCCAATGGCTTAACGCAAGGCTTATCAATGATTCCAAAGCGCCCTATGATTATGAAGCCCTGTCGGGGGAACGAAACCTGAAGGGAGCCTTTACGGCAGAGATGCTGGCAAGGATTAAGGCTTGCCCTGATGAAGACAGAACCCGGATACTTAAGGACGCGCTTATCCTTGGCCTGGAAGCACTGGAGACCGGCAGGATTGAGTCTCTTAAGGAGATATAAGGAGGGACAGCCATGAGGATAAAGCTGCTTGATATCAAGGGCTTCGGCAAATTCAGCAATACTCGTATCGCACCTCATGATGGGTTCAATGTGGTCTACGGCGGAAATGAGGCCGGAAAAACCACGCTGATGGCTTTTATAAAGGCCATGCTCTATGGCCTTAAGGGCGGCCGCAAAAGGGATAACCGCTATAAACCCTGGCAGGGCGAGGTCTATGCCGGGATGATGGAATATGCCCTACAAGATGGCCGGACCTTCCGGATAGGCCGGAACTTTCAGAAGAATACCGTTCAGGTCCTTGATGGCTCAGCCAATAATATCACCGCTCAGTTCCCCCTTGACCGGGAGCAGGGACCCCGGTTTGCCGAGGCCCATCTGGGTATCCCCGGAAGCCTGTTTGAAAAGACCGCCTTTATCGGGCAAATGCAAAGCGCGGTGCAGGAAGATGGGAAAAAGCTGGTTTTGGAACGCATATCCAACTTAAGCGCATGGGGTGGGGAGGAGCTGTCCCTGTCAAAGGCTCTGGCGGCCCTGGAAGCAGCCAGAATGACCCATGTGGGCACAGAAAGAAGCACCACCCGTCCGCTGGATCGGGTCATTCGTCGCATTGAAGAGCTGGAAAAGCAGAAGGCCGAAATTGGTGAGCAGATGGCCAAAAGCCTTGATGCCTGGAGACTCCTAAGAGAGAACCAGGAAAGGCTAAGGAGCTTGAAGGGTGAGCTTGAAGCACTTCGCCAAAGCCGGGATAAACAGCTTGATGCAAGGCTTTCAAGGCTTTCAGATGAATACTGTGAGCTGGAAAAGCAGCTGAAAATAAAAGAGGATGAAAAAGAGCTCATGCAAATCCGTATGGGGGAGCTGGAACGCTTCAGCCGTATGGATGAGGAGGCTCCTGAGGAGATCGGGCGGCTGATGGCTGAGCTGTCCGACCTTCAAAGAAACCTGAAAGCATTAAGCACCAGAGCCGATGAGCTTCATCTGAAGATCCTTGACTGCGGCCAATTGATGGAGGAAAGACAGGCCTTTAAGGCAAAGATGACAGCTATCGAGGAAGAGCTGTCGGGCAAGACGGGGAAATCCCAGGCCCAGTCCACAAGCCGCAGCCTTCTCATATCGGCCCTGGTATCCCTGGGCTTATCAAGCCTGGCCCTTACAGGCTGGTTTATGATACCTTCCGGTATCCTGAATATAGCCTTTATTGCGGCAGCTTCTGTGTTTCTTGTCTTGAGCCTGGTTTTCCTGCTGCTGGGACGAAGGCGCAAGGCCGACACCCTGTCCCGGGAGCTGGAGATTATCAGAAAACAGGGCTTTAACAGCCTTGAGCAGTATCTTGCCCAAAAGGATGACTATCTGGAGCTGGCCTATACCCTGGAGAACAGCCAACAGGAGCTGGAAGCCTCAGCCATGAAGCGAAAAGACTACCTTAAGCGAAAGAACGAGATCATTGAGATCCTGGGGAATAAGCTCCTAAAACCGGGACTTTCTGAGGAACAGCTGGACAGGGAGGCAGACGCCTTCAAGGCTTCGCTTCTGGAATACCGGAGCCTGGTCAGCCAGCTGGCCATCATGGAGCAAAGCCTGATCAATCTTCAAGACAGAATGGCATCAGTCCTGAGAGAGGCATCAAGCCTCACCGGCGGCAGGATCAAAACGGTTGAGGACATAAAAGGAGAACAGCAGTCGAACCCCTCCAAGGCTGATCCCAACCAGCCCCATGAACTTGACCTCCAGACGAAAATGGAGGAATTGAGCCTTAAGATCCGGGATGCCGAGATCAAAATCAAGGAATATGAGACTAGGCTTGAAAATGCGCCCTCTGAGGGTCTTATGGCCGAGATTGAGGAGGAACTGTCGGGTCTCTATGAGAGAAAACGGCAGTTGGAGGACCTGGGAAGCAGTCTGTCTGAGGCCATGGACGGCTTGAAGTCAGTGGCCCGGAACCTTCAAAGAGACTATACCCCCGAGCTTAACCGAGAAATGAGCCGTATGGCACAAAGCATCACTCAGAACCGCTATGGGGATATCCGGATCGATGATGCCCTGGGGCTTATGCTGGAGGCCCCCGGGAATGAGGCTCTTGTGCCCCTGGAGCAGCTCAGCGGAGGTACCATAGACCAGGTGTATCTTGCCATGCGCTTATCAGCGGTCTGCCTGATGGAAAGAGGTGCCGAGCCGTTGCCGCTTTTTATGGACGAACCCTTTGCCCAGTATGATGATGATCGGGTAAAAAGTGCGTATCAACTGCTTTCCCAGTTATCGCCCGAGCGTCAGATCTTCCTTTTCACCTGCAAGGAACGTGAGGTCTCCCTCGCCCGAGAGGTACTGCAGGATCGTTTGAATGTCATCAGACTCTAAAATAATACTTTTTACTTTTTTATGGCATAATTCATCCTCGTCCATGCAAAACTAAGGGCGAGGTGAAGAATTGCATGCGAAAGAGGATGAAAAATTTCTGTATTATTTTCGCGCTACTGGTGGGTTTCTTTATAGCCCTTCTCCCCGCATATACCCAGGGAGCCGGAAGAACCAGCGATGTGCAGCTGCTGGCCCGTGCCATTAACGGCGAAGCCAGGGGAGAGCCCTATGAGGGTATGGTGGCTGTGGGCGCGGTCATTCTAAACAGGGTCAAGTCCCCCCTTTTCCCCAATTCCATAGCCGGCGTCATCTATCAGCCCGGTGCCTTTACAGCCGTCAGCGACGGTCAGATCAATGTTCCCATAGACCCCAAATCACAAGTGGTGAAAGCGGCCCAGGATGCCTTAAACGGATGGGATCCTACCTATGGCTGTCTGTATTACTGGAACCCGGCTACTGCAACCAGCAAGTGGATTTGGTCCAGAAAAATCGTCACAAAGATCGGCAAGCATAACTTCGGGAAATAAGCTTGGAAAGGATGAGTATCATGGATCATGAGGAAAAGACCATCGGCCAGGAATCGATAAGAGGGACTGAACATGCCGATCATGAAAGAAGTGAGGAAAGGCGCAGAAGAGCCAACAACAGGGCAAAGAATGTGGTTATTCTGATCCTGGCACTGACTACCCTCTTTGGTGCCTATCAGTATCAAAGGGCAACGGTGCTGCGCCGTCAGCTGGATGCTCAGTATAACCGCGCCTTCTACGAGATGATGGGCTACGTGGATAATGTGGAGGTTATGCTCTCCAAGGCCATGCTGACATCGTCTCCCGATCTTACCGCCAAGATCCTTAAGGATGTATGGCATCAGGCCGAGCTGGCAGCCACCAATCTAGGGCAGCTTCCCATTGGACAGGGCGCCCTGAGCAATACCCAGAAGTTTATCTCTCAGGTGGGGGATTACGCCCAGTCCTTAAACTTTCAAAGCACAAAGGGCCTGGACATGGACGGCAAGCAGACCGAAACATTGGAGAACCTTCATAAATTCGCAGTTACCCTTGAGGAAAACCTGGACAAGCTCCAGGGAGATCTGGCTGCCGGCAACCTGAAATGGGAGAACCTGGGCGGTGAAGGCTCAAAAACCTTTGGCCAGAACTCCAAGGAGATGCCAAAGAGCTTTGAGACCAT
>Ga0116192_1002862_pt1 | contig 11154 bp, 9 predicted proteins | sample AD_UKC113_MetaG_FD_89876 | JGI IMG/M metagenome (GOLD analysis project Ga0116192, IMG submission 89876) | Active sludge microbial communities of municipal wastewater-treating anaerobic digesters from Hong Kong - AD_UKC113_MetaG | ecosystem: Engineered > Bioreactor > Anaerobic > Digestate | place...
ATGCGAATTGAAATGGAACTGAAGTCAGTCAAATATCGCGAACAGCACCGATTTTCCAAACCACATGCGCCCATCCCTCCTAGAATTTTCGCGACATCCCGCGGACCGATTTGTCGTAAATCTACCTGAGCCGGGCTAAACATTTTTTGCATATCACCGCGCAGGGATTTCAGTTCCACCTTTTCTTCTGTCTCGGTGGAATAGAATATCGTTAACCGGCTACCATCGTAAGAATACTCAGAATATATCACTTTTATGGGCAGGTTTAATTGATTGGCGCGCTTGCGACACTGTTCAACGACACCCGGCTCCAATTTTTGCCATTCCAATCGCATCATCAAATCCCGCGGCGTGGCTTTCCGATCAACGGTTTTCCAACCTTCTGGCGGAGTGGAGGGATTTTCGACAAAAAGGGCAACCTGGCCTAATTGCCATCCTCTGGAGGTTTCAACCACTACCACATCACCTATCTTCACATCCGCCACTTTGCTGCAATCAAAGTGATAAAGTTTTCCAACCTTTGAAAATCTTACACCAACGACCACAGGATTTTCATTCATTGTCTAATCCACCATTTTTACGGTCGGACCGCTGGTTTGGGATAATGCCGCCACACTGACCGCCGCCGCGATTTTTTCGGCTACACCTCTGAGGGCAACTGCTGGCGCAGAATCGGGATGGGTAATCACAACCGGTTCGCCCTCGTCACCGCCAACACGTACATTTGGATCCATAGGGATGGCCCCAAAGAAAGGTACCTGATACTTTTGAGCCATTTCTTCTCCACCGCCTTTGCCAAAGATATCCACATGCGAACCGTCCGGCAGCTCAAGGTAGCTCATGTTTTCAACTACGCCTAGAATAGGTACATTCAACTCGTTGAACATCGCTAATCCACGACTGGCATCCTCGAGCGAAACAGCTTGCGGAAGAGTAACGATCACAGCACCGCTCAGCGGTACAGATTGCGCTAGACTCAGCTGAGCATCGCCAGTGCCCGGCGGTAAATCAATGATCAAATAATCAAGCGCGCCCCAATCCACATCTTCCAGGAACTGCCGGATTGCCGAGTGAAGCATCGGTCCGCGCCAAATCAACGGCTGTCCCTGTTTGACAACAAACCCGATGGACATCATTTTCACGCCATGTCGTTCGGCTGGAGCAATCATTTCTTTTGTCGGCCTGGGAAGTTCATGGATTCCCATCATGGTCGGTACGTTTGGGCCATAAATATCAGCATCCAACAGACCAACCTTAGCACCCATTTGAGCCAGAGCTACGGCAGTGTTTACCGCTACAGTGGTTTTTCCAACACCGCCTTTGCCAGAAGCGACGGCGACCACATTTTTTACCGGCAATTTTAACATCCCGCGAGTTCGGCCGTCATTCGGCACGTTCGCCGACATTTTTATCGTCACTTCTCTCACCCCGGTTAACTCTTGTACAGCAACGCGAGCGTCTTTTTCAATTTTTGTTCTTAGTGGGCAGGCCGGGGTCGTCAGCATGATGGTAAACGAAACTTTGCCATCTTCAACTACCAGGTCATGAATCATATTTAAACTAACCAAGTCACGATGAAGTTCTGGATCTTGAACATGCCCCAGCGCTTCCAGAACCATCTCTTTGTTAATCTTCGTAGATCCCATAATGTCCTTTCAAAACAACATTAATCAGAAACACCTTGTTTTCGCAGGTAATTATCAACCTCTTTACGAGATTGTTGAAAAAGCTCCATTAGTTCCAAGTCGCTTCCACGATGCCGGCGGACAGTTTGTTTTGCGCATTGTGTACAGCCTTTCATCGCCCTGAATGAGTCTGCGTTACAGGCCAGGCAGCCGCCCATTTTTACCATCATCAAGACAAAAGCGAGTTGGTCTTCGATGGTCGCAGAATCCCCAGAGGCTTTTTGAGCCAACACGTTCCACGCATCAGTTCGGTCTGATCCAATCACCGGGATCAAGCGTATAGGAAACATCAATTCAGTGTCCGGATTATACATCTTAGTATCTCTTCTCTCAAGCTGAATGTCTGGCAGAAGACTAAGGATTGGGAGCAGTGGGCTTTTTCGCTGCCGCTTTAGCTGCTTCTTTTTCCAACCGGATTGCCTCTTCTTTGGCAAAATTATTGGGCCGAATAATCTTATAGTATTCGACCGGCTTTCCAAGTTTCTCCTTATTATACAGGTGATGAATAGTTCGATCATAAGATGCAATTTCATAATCATGATCCATTTTTATTGCATCGAATGGACAGAACTCAGCGCACATCCCACAGTTCATGCAAATATCAATATCTATCGCGTATTCAGCCGGTGAAGAAATCGGTTTTCCAGTCTCGCTGTCAACCATCCGTGTTATATAGATGCACTGCGGAGGACAGACTTTTGCACAAATACCACAGGCAGTGCATCTATATTTCTTTTCGCCATTTGCTCCCCTCTCGTAAACAAGAAACGGGAGGTAACGGAACTCCTCAGGCACAGGCATTTTTTCTTCCGGATATTGGATTGTGAAAATCCCTTTGGCTTTCCCCGAAGTACGTTCCTCTATTCCTTCTTTAGAATGATACCGTTTTGGTCCGGTTCGAATATCGTGTAAATAGGTATCGATGAAATGTTGAAAGGTAACTCTTAATCCGCGTAGTATACCCGTTCCGTTACTCATATATGGTTCTCCTCTCTCAAGAATTACCGGTCAACTTCACCAAGAACAATATCGATAGATCCAAGTATGATAACCGCGTCGGCGATTTTTTCACCGATACACATCTTCTCAAGACTGGTAATATTAACAAACGATGGTGCGCGCACGTGATACCGCCATGGGTTTGATTTTCCGTTGGACACAAGATAATACCCAAGTTCTCCCTTAGGCGACTCCACCCTTCCATAACCTTCACCTGCCGGAACTTTTACCTGGTAGGTCGGTTTTCCATTCAGGATTGGTCCTTCCGGTAAATTATTGACAGCCTGTTGAATGATCCGCAGGCTTTGACGAATTTCCTGCAGCCTGACCATGTAACGATCGTAAACATCACCATGAACCGCAGTAATCACATCAAAATCAAACCGTTCATACACGCTGTATGGATCTGCCCGACGGATATCATAGGGAACACCAGAAGCGCGTAAAATTGGGCCACTTACCGAGTAATTTATAGCCTCTTCTGGGGTCAGAACCCCAACGCCTTCACACCGTTCCTGGATGATTTCATTTTTTGTCAGATACCGATCAATCTCATCTATCTTCCTGGGTAAACGTTCAAAAGCAAGATCGCGAATTTTTTCGAGTGCGCCTTCGGGCAAGTCTCTAGCCACACCCCCAAAACGGAAGTAGTTGCACATCATGCGTGAGCCTGAGACAATTTCAAATAAATCGATGATTAATTCACGTTCTTCCAGCGTATATAAAGCAGGTGTAAAGAAAGCTCCCAGGTCGTTAAGCAGGAAACCGATGGACATCACATGGCTACTAATTCTCGTGAATTCTGCCATAATGACTCGTAGATAGTCCGCTCGTTCAGTCGGCTGAACTCCCATCATTTTTTCCACGGCCAGAACATATCCAAAGTTATTGCTCATGGATGAGATGTAATCCAACCGGTCGGTGAATGGAATATTCTGTAAAAAGGTGTTTCTTTCCCCGATTTTTTCATGATTTCGGTGTAGATATCCCACCACTGGCTTCAGCCCAACAATGGTTTCGCCATCTAAAACCGCCGCCATGCGGAATACCCCGTGTGTGGATGGATGCTGCGGGCCGAGATTCACAATCACCCGGTCGGTCTTTATCCCTTCCTGAGGCTGTTGAACTTTCCGAAGCAAATCATATAACCGGGCGTCACTTTGAGTGTCCCAATCGTACGGATTAAATCCTGCGGGGTATTGAACATTCTCCTTGAAAGGCTTCTGATCTTCTATTCGTTCGATCTTTCCTTCAGGCCACCGGTTCTTAAAAGGTTTTAGTTCTTCTTCAAAAAAGGTTTCTTTCCAGTCTTTCCGTAGCGGGAATCCGGCAAACCCATCCCAAAGCAATATTCTTCGAAGATCGGGATGATTAGCAAATTCGATACCGAACAAATCCCATGCTTCACGTTCCTGAAATTCAGCGCCTTTGAATAATCCTGTCAAAGTAGGTAAAGAGGGATGTTCTCGGGTTAACTGAACTTTACATTCCAATAAACCACCTCCGGTAGATTTATAGAAGTGGTAGACAACTTCCATCAAGTTATCAGGAAAGTAATCCACTCCGGTGATGGAAGAAAGGTAATCGTATCCATATTGGTCCCGAATCGCGGTCGCAACATCGATCAAATGGTCTGCCTTGATAAGCCATCCCTGGTAGCCCGGCCGAGAATCAACTGTAACCCATTCGGGAAATTGGCTGGCGAGATTTATACCGGTTCTTGTAAAAGCCAATTGTTCGCTCATTGAACGCTCCCTTCCTGGGCAACCGCGTCTGTTGAATTCGCCTCTATCTCAGCTAGCTTTTCTTCACTCACTCGCTTTATTAACGCGTACTTACTCGGATCCATCAAATCAGGGCCCAAAACCGGAACTGGAATAGCTGGAATAGGGTCTTTCCGATACCAGCGGACTTTCGAGATTGACTCGTTATCCACTTTCTTTTGTAAAGCAATCAAGCCGTTTAAAAGCGCTTGGGGTGTCGGCGGGCATCCTGGAATATATACATCCACCGGGATATATTTATCAATGCCAGACACCACGTTGTAACCTTCCTTAAAGGGTCCTCCTCCCGACGCGCAGGCACCCATGGCGATAACATACTTCGGTTCAGACATCTGGTTATACAAACGTACGATTTGTGGGACCATCTTTTTTGTCACCGTTCCAGAAATAAGGATCATGTCAGCCTGTCGCGGGCTTGGCCGCATAACTTCCATCCCAAAACGGGCCAGGTCATAGCGACTGGCTGCGGCGCAAATCATCTCAATTGCACAGCAAGCCAGACCGAACATCATCGGCCATATCGAATTTCGCCGGCTCCAATCGTAAATCTTATCTAAAGTGGTCAAGGTTACGACCTGTGAGATTTCCGGAGGGACATTGATTTCTTCCTGGTTGACTTTTTCATTTTCCATTTCAGATGCCTTTCGCCGTAAGATCGATCCAATCATATCCAGTATATCCGATTTTATCTTACGTCGTTCAGTATATTAATGTCAATTTTTTTTGACATTAATATATCAAATTTTGTTACAATAAAAAGATGATCACCCCAACCAACCAGAGAATCATTACCTATCTCTCCACCCATTCTCGTGCATCCGTTGAAGAATTATGTTTGGCCCTTTGTTTATCCCGCACGGCTGTGCTTTATCATTTAAAGAACCTTATTTTGGAAGAAATTGTTATACCTTCTTTTGGAACAGAAACTAAAGAGCGAAGCCAGGGTCGCCCGCGGATTTTTTACTCCTTGACCAGCACTTCGTGTCCGCAAAATTTTCAAAAATTGGCTGAAGCCATGCTCAAGACGGCGAAGACTGTCCCTGATTTTAATGAAAGATATCTCTTTGAAATCGCGAATTCAATGGTTGATACGGTTCCGAACGGATCAAATATTTTTCGTCTCAATGAAGCGATAAAACGCCTGAACGATATGAATTATTCTGCCCACTGGCAGGCTCGCCCCAAAGGACCGTGTATATTCCTAAAAAACTGCCCTTACAGATCCATAATCGACCGATATCCCGAATTATGCCAGATCGATTCATACATCATCCAGATTCTGCTCGGGGTATCCAATGATATATTGGCTTTGAGAAACGATTCTACAGACCAATCTATGTGTGCTTTTTCAATATCAATAACCAATACTTAAGAATTGCTTATTTATTGTAATTTTCTTTTAATTTAACAATTCTCACATTGCTGGTTTACATACATTTTATGATAGGGTTGATAGACTATTTATGGCAAATCCCATTTCTAAAAGGTTAATCAAACGGCATTAACTGTCCACAGCATTACAGCTCAACCAACCAAATCCGTTTTCACCTAACCAAAATCGAGGAAATATGCAATTCATTCACAACCTTAAAACCGCATGGAAAATCACTGGTGGTTTCACCATCGTCATTGTATTGATGTTGGTGATTGGGTTATTGGGCTTAATCGGTTTACAGCTTCTTAACCAAAATGTGGATTCAATTTACAACCATCAGCTGATTCCGATTCAAGCAATGGCAAAGATCGAATCTCAGGTTTATCTTCTTCGGGGAAACTTATATAAATACATCCTCATTCCCGAAGAACGGCCGAATACAAAAACCGATATCGATAAATCCATCTCTGCCATTGATGATACATTTGCTGAATTCCAGGATTTACAAAATGACTCCAGCAAAGAAAGGCTGATCAGCGATTTCGACAGCGCCTGGAAGGAGTACAAAAGCGCGGTTAGCGAAATTCTGGATTTCGCCAACAAAAATGATAACGCTGCTGCAATCGCCAGCATCTCCTCCGGCGGCCGTGGCTATAATGCTCGTCTTGCATTAAATTCTGCTATCACCGAACTGGTTGACGTGAATAACACTGACGCCGAAAAGCAGTACAACTCAGCCAATCAAACCGGCTCCTCAACAATCATCACCATCCTGATACTATGTGTTGTAGCTATCCTGCTCTCGATTTTGATATCTTACGCGGTTACAATCAGCATGAACCGGCCAATCCGCACTTTGGTCAATTCAATGAACAAGTTGTCAAAAGGTGATCTTAACCGCAACGTGGATAAGAAACTGACCGCTCAAATCACTGAACGCAATGATGAAATTGGCGATATCGGAAAATCCCTCGTGGCTACCCGTCAATATATGATTGGTATGACAGATATTGCTGCCAAGATCGCCGCAGGTGATCTGCGGGTTTCTGTTAAGCCCAATTCGGAATTGGATGAACTTGGTATCGCTCTACAAAAGATGGTTGTCTCTTTGACAGAAACCGTCTCTCAAATTGCGGACAACGCGAAAAAAGTGAAGGCTTCTTCAGAACAACTGGCCGTCGCTGCGGATCAATCTGGTCAGGCCATCAACCAGATTGCCACAACCATTCAACAGGTTGCAAACGGGACTACGCAGCAATCCGAATCCGTAAACAAGACCGCTTCCTCGGTTGAAGAACTTTCCCGCGCCATTGACGGCGTCGCCCGCGGCGCGCAGGAACAGGCCAATGCAATTTCAAAAGCGTCATCCATCACAGCAGAGCTCTCTAATGAAATCCAGCTGGTTGCCGGGAACACCCAGAATGTGGTGGATCAATCCAATAATGCGGCTGACGCAGCGAAAAAAGGCAGCCTGACCGTCGAACAGACACTCAATGGAATGCAGTTAATCAAAACCAAAGTGGGCCATTCTGCCGAAAAAGTTCAGGAAATGGGTGCCCGTTCCGACCAAATCGGTGAAATTGTAACCACCATTGAAGATATCGCCTCTCAAACGAATTTGTTAGCTCTCAACGCAGCCATTGAAGCCGCGCGTGCCGGCGAAGCTGGTAAGGGCTTCGCGGTGGTAGCAGACGAAGTCAGAAAATTGGCTGAACGTTCCGCTAGCGCCACCCGCGAAATTGGTGATTTAGTAAAGACGATTCAGAAGGCTGTTTCTGAAGCTGTGTCGGCAATGAATGAAGGTTCGTTGGAAGTGGAAAATGGTGTCATAAAAGCGAACCAGGCGGGTGAAGCGCTGAAATCCATCCTTTCTGCGGCAGAAGCTGTCAGTGTCCAAGCCAAACAGGCCGCAGCAGCAACGCAGCGTATGGAAAAATCAGCCAGTCAACTGGTTACTTCTGTTGACTCTGTTTCAGCCGTCGTGGAAGAAAATACCGCTGCCACGGAAGAAATGGCCGCGTCATCTAATGAGTTCACACAATCCATCGAGAATATCGCCTCCGTGTCAGAAGAGAACTCAGCTGCGGTCGAGGAAGTCTCTGCGTCTGCTGAAGAAATGTCCGCACAGGTGGAAGAAGTAACCGCCTCAGCGCAGCAGCTAGCAGTTTTGGCCAAGATGCTTGAAGAAACCGTAGAAAAATTCAAGCTAAACTGAGCAAAATAGTTGCACAAACGGCAGCGGAGGAATTTTTTCTTCGCTGTCGTTTTTTTACTTAAATCAAAGGACTATAATGAAAAGAAAATAAAACCATTCATTACGGAGAAATAATATGCTGCCAACCCATGTGTTAAATATTGCTCACCGAGGAGCGCGTTCATTGGCTCCTGAGAATACAATCCTCGCCGCTCAAAAAGGGCTCTCCCTCGGCACCGACCTATGGGAACTGGATGTCGCCATGTCAAATGATGGCGAAATGGTGATTATCCACGATGATACCCTTACTCGAACATCGAATGCTGCAGAACGATTTCCAAATCGGGCACCCTGGTCTGTGAGTGATTTTTCATTCGCGGACTTACGCAGCCTGGATTTTGGTTCATGGTTTATCCAAAAGGATCCATTCGGTCAAATAAAAAACGGTAACGTCTCACCCCTGGAGCAGTCCCATTTTTCAAATCTGCAAATCCCTACTTTACAGGAAGCGCTTCAATTCACCAAAGACAACCATTGGAAAGTGAATATCGAAATCAAAGACTTGACCGGAACTGCCGGCGATTCAATTATTTGTGAAAATGTGTCTGCCTTAGTCCGTGAAATGGAGATGACAAGTAGTGTCATCATTTCATCGTTCAATCATCAATACCTTCGAAGAGTAAAAAAGGCGCTTCCTGAGGTTCAAACTGCCGCTTTGGTGGATGAACCCGCTCTCGACCCGGTATCCTTATTGAAGGAAATTGGTGCGATTGCTTATAATCCTGGTTTAGAACACCTTGATTTCAGCCAGGTTGCCGCTGTTCGCCAAGCCGGTTATGGCGTGAACGTATGGACCGTCAATGATTTGGAAATCATGAGAAAACTCATCTCAGCCGGTGTGACTGGCATTTTTACGGATTTTCCCCAATTGTTTTCTGAAATTTAGGTTTGAAAGGGCGAGCTGATCCAGGCTCGCCTTTTTATTTACAAAGCAGAAATCGCTATTTCAATAGCCCGTAAACTGACATCAAAAGCCATTGTAGGGAAAACCTGACCGGTGGCGGCTGCTTCTTCGGGTAAAGCGGGCAGGTGGATAAATCCTGCGGGAATGATATTTCCTTCAACGTGCATTTTATGTTGTAGAGAATAAAACACCTGGTTGCAGAGATACGCTCCTGCTGTGAGTGATAACTCTACAGGGACCCCCGCCGCGAGAATCGCGTTGTAAATTTTCCTGACTGGCAAGCTTGAGAAATAAGCGTCCGGACCGTCATCGACAATTTTTTGGTCCTTTACTTGTGCGCCGCTATTATCCGGAATCCGGTAATCCATTAAATTTATCGCCACTCTCTCAATTGATATCGCAGCCCGGTGAGCAGCCTCTCCCAGGCTAATAACCACGCCAGGCTGATATTCATCAACTGCCCTGAATAATTGCGCTGGGCCAAGTGTCTTGTCAACAGGCAGGATTACAGAATGAACAACAAGAGTCCCGAACCTGCAGCCTTCCAATTTTCGGGCTATTTGCTCGGAGGGATTGATCTTACTTCCTCCAAAAGGCTCAGAGCCCGTCAGTAACAATATCCCTGGCATTCTATCCTCCAGATCTAATTGATAAAGATATGTTAATAATTTAATATACCACTTTTCATTTTTTCTTAGGTTTTATTCACATACGCGCGCTATAATTTCGACCTGATGCAAGGCTACGCCGACCGCCGTCTGTCGCCCAGACGGCGTTTGCTTTGCAAACTAATTATTTGTTTTTATTGGAGAAGAATAGACCATGATTCTCGAAGACCTGCTGTTGTTTTTTATGCAGGCTGTTTATATTGTCAGTCTATTTGGATTGGCAATTTACGGCCTGAACAACCTGGTCACAACCGTCCTGTTCCTTCGTACCCGCATTCCTCATAAACGCCCGGAATTGCCTGCGGATCATGAAACCTGGCCATTTGTGACTATTCAACTTCCAGTGTTCAATGAACGCTTCACCGTTGAACGCCTTCTTTCAGCCATATCTCGTCTGGATTACCCTCGATCACGTCTTGAAGTCCAGGTTCTGGATGATTCCACTGATGATACCACTCTACTCATACGCCGTCTTGTGGACCAAATCAAATCCACTGGTCTATCCATCGAAATGTTGCACCGGGTGGATCGCATCGGTTTCAAGGCTGGAGCGATGAATGAAGGTCTGAAAAAAGCTCACGGAGACCTGATCGCTGTTTTCGATGCAGATTTTGTCCCGCCGGCTAATTGGTTGATAAAGGCGGTTCCAGAATTTCAATCTCCCAATGTGGGTTGTCTTCAAACCCGGTGGGGGCATTTGAACAGCGCCAGCAGCACCTTCACCCGCGCCCAGGCTCTGGGAATAGACGGTCACTTTGTGATCGAACAAACAGCCCGTTCATACAACAACCTTTTTATGAATTTCAATGGCACTGCCGGGATCTGGCGCCGGACATGCATTGAAGACGCCGGAGGTTGGCAATCTGACACCCTGACCGAAGACCTGGACCTGAGTTACCGGGCTCAGATGCGTGGTTGGCACATAGGCTACCTTCCAGATGTTGTTGTTCCGGCAGAATTACCGGCACAAATCGAGGCTTTCAAAGTACAGCAGTTCCGTTGGGCAAAAGGCAGCTTTCAGACGGTCAAAAAACTGTTTCCTCAGATTGTAAAAACGAATGTTCCCCTGAAAGTGCGCTGGATGGCTCTGGTGCATATCACCGGGTATTTCGTTCATCCATTAATGCTGATCACCTTGATCATGCTCCTGCCTATTGGACTTTTCGCTCCTCATACATTAAAAATGTTCCCCTGGACGACCATCGCTGGTTTTGGTCCGCCATTCATGTATATGGTTACCCGGTCAGAAACCGCCCCGCGTCTGTGGGACCGCGTCAAATTGCTGCCTTTTCTCGTCTTAATGGGATTTGGTCTGTCTCTGAATAATTCCATCGCTGTTTTTGAGGGTCTGTTTGGGAAAAAACGTGGAACCTTTGTCCGCACGCCGAAATACAGTTTGACCAATGAAAAATCCAGGATTGAAAAATCGTTCTATTCAATGACCATTTCACCGATGATCTGGGGTGAAATATTCCTGATTGCATA
>Ga0116192_1002867_pt1 | contig 11146 bp, 14 predicted proteins | sample AD_UKC113_MetaG_FD_89876 | JGI IMG/M metagenome (GOLD analysis project Ga0116192, IMG submission 89876) | Active sludge microbial communities of municipal wastewater-treating anaerobic digesters from Hong Kong - AD_UKC113_MetaG | ecosystem: Engineered > Bioreactor > Anaerobic > Digestate...
CTTTATTATTATTTTATACTAATTATATATTATGGTAGAATTTATGTATTGCCAAAAAAAATAACCAAATTTATATTAAAGTATAATAAATTGAGCTCTCAAGATGATCGAAGTAACAAGAACAAACCATCGCAAAATAACTATCAATGCAGATATGATAGTTTTCGTAGAAGAGACACCTGATGTTGTAATAACACTCTCAAATGGAGCAAAAGTATTAGTTAAAGAAAGTGCTAGAGAGATTGTGGATAAAGTGATTGATTATAAAAGAAAAATACATCAAGATCCAGTATTTTACCATAAGACTAATGTATAATATTAGCCACATTGTTATTTTTCGATAATAATTAGTTTACTTTAAATTAAATATTTTAACTAATACTATAAAAATCAATAACTTAATTTTATTTTACAATTGGCATAAGATTTGTAATTAAATAGAATAGAAATTATTTATAGGGATAAAAATGGCAAAAACAAAAGATGCACCTAAGGATCCTTCCCAAGAAGGGAAAACTGCAGAACCAAAAAAAGGTGATGGTGGAAGCAGCAAAACCTTTATGTTGCTATTTTCTGTTGCTATGATTGTGCAGTTAATAATAATAGTAATTTTAGTATATTTTGTTTTAAATCAAAATAAGTCTTCTCAACCCGTAGCTGATACTCAAAAAATTGAGAAAAGTTCTGACTCATCTGAATCAACTGAATCAGAGGGTGAAGCTGCTGCAGATGAACATAAAGAGACTAAGAAAGAGGAGGGCCCTGTAATAATTTATCAAACCGATGATTTAATTATTAATCCAAAGGGTTCTGGTGGTAGAAGATACCTTATGACACAAATAGGTATTGCTGTTCCATCCGAAGAAGTTAAAAAGGAATTTGAGGAAGGAAGAAAAGCTCAATTAAATGATATATTAAGTCAATATCTTGCAAGTAAAACAATTGATGAATTAGTTGATATAGATAGAAGAGATTCGATTAAACTTGATTTGAAAAAAATATTAAATAAAGAAATTGGCGGTAAAAAGGTGAAGAATATATTTTTCAGTAAATTTGTTGTTCAATAAGGAGGGGGTTGTATGGCTGAAATACTTTCTCAACAAGAGATAGATAGCCTACTATCCAATATAGGTAATCAGGAAGCAGTAGAGGAGATTTTAACCGGTAAACGAGATGCTCAGAAAGAGATTACAGGTTATGATTTTAGAAGACCTAATAGGTTATCTAAAAATCAATTAAGAACAATGCAAAATATACACGAAAGTTTTGCAGAGTCTTTAAGTTATTATTTGGTATCAAGATTGCAAACTATAGTAACAGTACACGTTACATCAGTTGATCAACTTTTTTATTCTGAGTTTATACTTTCTGTTTCAAATCCTGGTTGTTTATATGTTTTTGAATTAGGTATAAATGATGGTAGTGCTATTCTTGAGTTGAGCCCCCAATTAGCATTTGTAATTATGGAAAGGCTATTAGGAGGTAATGGGGAATCAGTTAAGAAAGTACGTGCTCTAACTCAGATTGAACAAAGTGTTTTAAAAGGAATAGTTGAAAGAGCACTCACAGATTTACAAGGAGCATGGAAAAGTGTTGGTAACTTAAATTTTAAATTAGAAAGATTTGAATCTGAAGCCGACTTTGTTCAAATTGCACCACCAAGTGAAATTGTACTTGTTGTTACTTTTGAAGTAATGGTAGCAAATAGGCCATATTTAATGAATTTATGTTTTCCAACTTTTGCGTTAGAAGAAGTTATTTCAAAGCTTAACTTTCAACATCTTTCACCAGTGGGTCATTCCGGTAAAACTGGAATCAGGCAAGAAGTTTTGTCTAAACAAATATTGAATACCAGAGTTCCTGTTGTTGCGATGTTGGGGAAAACTCAAATTACAATAGGTGAGTTGCTTAATCTTGAAGTTGGAGATGTGTTAAGATTAAATAAAAAAGTTGATCAGGATTTAGAAATTATTGTTAACAATAGAAAAAAATTTTACGGAAAACCCGGTAAGTTTGATGGTCATAAAGCAGTAATAATAAACCGTTTTGCAACCGAAGATGATATAGGAGATTAAATTATGACACAGGATGAAATAGATCAATTTTTAGGCCTAGCAGGTTCAGGTGGAGGAGGAGAAGAGCAATCTTCCGATAAAAAAGTAGAAGTACAGCCTGCTGAGTTTGAGGAGTTTAATAAGACTGATTCTTTTTCAGAAAAGAAAGAACACAAAATTGATATGCTCCTTGATCTTTCTCTACCGGTTTCTATTGAATTAGGAAAAACCTCTATGATGATTAAAGATATATTGGAGCTTGAAAGAGGTTCAATAATTGAGTTTGATAAAATGGCTAGTGAGCCGGTGGATATTTTAATAAATGGGAAAAAAATGGCTGAAGGCGAAGTTGTGGTAATTGATAAGCATTTTGGTATAAGAATTACTAGCCTTACAGAACCAACAGAAAGATTACGTTCCATAAGAAGATAATGAATAGTATGTTTTTACAGGCTTTTGGTTCTCTTGTTTTAGTGATTGTTCTAATTTTTGTTGTTCTTTTCTTTTTAAAAAAGTTTGTTTATAAAGATCAGAATTTTACTGGAGGGTTGAAAAGTTCAAGTGAATTCAAGATAATTGGTCATATAATGCTACAACCCAAAAAGTATATTTATATAATAAAGTTTTTTGATAGGTTGTTAGTAGTTGGGTTAACTGATAATCAAATAAATGTTCTTTCCGAAATTACTGATAAAGAGACTTTACTGAAAATAGAATCTTCATTATCAACTCCTAAAAATGTAAATAAAAGTTTTTTAAGTCACCTAAAAGATAATCTTGGATTAAAATGATTTCTTATTTGTAAAGATTAATATGATAAAAAGGATATTTTTTGTTTTTTTGTTAGGATTTTTTGTTACAAATTATGCTTTTAGTCAAGCTGCACCTACACCTCTGCCATTACCAAAGGTTACTATAGGTATTGATAAAGCACAAAAACCTGAAGATGTATCTCTTACTTTGCAAATATTGCTTATAATGACAATTCTTTCGCTTGCCCCTGCTTTAATGATTTTAATGACTTCGTTTACAAGAATAATAATTGTTTTTCATTTTTTAAAACAAGCAATGGGTACTCAGCAAGTGCCTCCATCTCAGGTAATTGTAGGTTTAGCAATATTTATGACTTTTGTTATAATGGCACCAGTATTTAAAGATGCTAATGATAATGCTCTTCAACCTTATCTAAAAAATCAAATAACGCAGGATTCAGCTTATAATCGTGCAATTAAACCTTTTAGAGATTTCATGTTTAAGCAAACAAAGGAAGAAGATTTAGCGTTATTTATCAAATATTCTGGTGGTGAAAAACCTGAAAACCGAGAAAATATTTCTACACTGACATTAATTCCTGCTTTTGCTTTGAGCGAATTACGAACTGGTTTTCAAATGGGATTTTTATTGTTTATACCCTTTTTGATGATTGATATGATTGTTGCGAGTATTTTAATGTCTATGGGTATGATGATGTTACCACCTGTGTTTGTATCTTTACCTTTCAAAATACTTCTTTTTGTTCTTGTTGATGGTTGGTATTTAATAGTAGAAACATTAATTAAAAGTTTTATGTAAGGATTTATTATGACAGAAGAATTTGCTATAACTTTACTAAGAGAAGCTACTTATACAATTTTTCTTGTTTCCGCACCTATTCTTGGTGTTACTTTAATAGTTGGTTTAATTATTTCAATTTTTCAAGCTGCAACATCTGTAAATGAAATGACGATGACTTATGTTCCGAAAATTGTTGTAGTAGCAATTGTAGGAATTATTACTTTACCTTGGATGCTTGATATTTTAATTGGATTTACCAAAAACATTTTTAATATTTTACCAACAATTGTAAAGTAAAATGGAATATTATATTTTACAGTTTATATTGTTGATTGTAATTTTTATTAGGGTAATTACTTTATTTTCAGTTGCTCCAATATTTAATAGTGAAGTGATTCCTATACAGATAAGAATTGCTATTTCTCTTTTTTTTGCATTAACTTTATTCCCACTTTTAAAGGATACAATGCCTAAAATAAATCTTGATCTATTATCTTTTGTATTACTGGTTGTTATTGAAGTTGTTGTTGGTTTAATAATAGGTTTTATGATAAGCTTGATTTTTATGGGTATGCAAATTGCAGGTGAAATAATGGGTTTTGATTTAGGGTTTAACATTGCAACTATTTATGATCCTGAAACAGGTAACAACCCTGTTTTATCAAGGTTTTTATATTATACTGCTGCACTTATTTTTTTATTATTAAATGGTCATCATTTTATTTTGGAATCTATAAAATTAAGCTATGAATCTGTACCTATAGGTGGATTTAGTTTAAATAATCAACTTGTTGAAAAATTGATAAAAACCTCATCAATAATATTTATTATTGCAATTAAAATAGCCGCACCTGTTATAATTTCTTTATTCCTTACAAATATTGCTTTAGGAATATTAGCAAGAATAGTACCTCAAATGAATATATTTATTATCGGCTTCCCTTTAAAAATAGGTGTTGGCCTTTTAATAATATCATTTATGATGCCTTTTATTTTTGTAATTTTTAAAAAATTATTAACCGCATTTGAGTTTAATGTTGTTGAATTAATTCGTGTAATGTAAGATGGCTGATGAGTCGTATCTAGAAAAAACTGAACAAGCTACGCCCAAGCGGCGTGAAGAAGCTAGAAAAAAAGGACAGGTGGCAAAAAGTATCGAGGTAAACTCTGCTTTTGTATTATTGTTTAGCTTGATAATTTTATATTTTAGTGGAAACTTTTTATTTTATAGGCTTACAGCTTTTTTTAGAGATATTTTTCTGAGTTTGAATAGTATTGTAATTTCACCTGATGGAATTAAATCATTTTTCTTTAATATTTTTGTTTATATAGGATTAATTATTTTCCCTATAATGATAGTTTTAATGTTTATAGGTATGATAGGGAGCTATAGCCAAGTTGGGTTTCTTTTTACTACAGATCCTTTAGTACCAAAATTTGATAGATTAAATCCTTTTACTGGAATAAAGAGGGTAATATTTTCGAAAAGATCGCTAATAGAATTAATAAAAGGATTATTGAAAGTTGCAATAATAGGTTTAATTGGGTGGTATTCAATTGAAGCTTATATTGAAGAAAGTGCTTTGATAATGGATAGTGATGTCTTAACTATCTTTTTCTTTTTATGTAAAGCAGCTATGTCTATCTCTTTTAAAATTATTTTGGTGTTTGTTGTGATAGCAGCTTTAGATTATATTGTTCAAAGAAGATTATTTGAAAATGAAATTAAGATGACAAAAGAAGAAGTAAAAGAAGAGAATAAACAACTAGAAGGTGATCCTTTAATTAAAAGCAGAATTCGTAGTATTCAAAGGCAGTTAGCTAGAAGAAGAATGATGCAGGAGGTTCCAAAAGCTGATGTTGTAATAACAAACCCAACTCACCTTGCCGTTGCACTAAAATATGAATTTGGGAAAATGGATGCACCTAAGGTTGTTGCTAAAGGTGCAAATCTTATAGCTGAAAAGATAAAACAAATTGCAATAGAGCATAATATTCCAATAATTGAAGATAAACCCCTTGCACAATTGATTTATAAGTCTGTTGATATTGATGAATCTATTCCTCAAGAGATGTATCAAGCTGTAGCGCAAATTTTAGCATATATTTATAAAATTAAAAACAAAAAGATATCTGTTAACTAATGGCAAAAACAACATTAATACCGGATTCTGTTTTTGATACTCCAGCAAGATCTAGACTTATGTCAGTTTTTCAAAATACTGATATAATGCTTGCAGTAGCTATGATGGTTGTACTTGTTGTTATGATTATTCCTTTACCTCCATTAGCATTAGATATTTTAATTACTACAAATATTGCGCTCTCTATTGTCGTATTGATGGTTGCTATTTATCTTATCAATCCTTTGGATATTTCTGTTTTCCCTGGTCTATTATTAGTTTTAACATTGTTTAGATTATCTTTGAACGTAGCTTCAACAAGATTAATTCTAGGAGAAGGTTTTGCTGGTGATGTAATATACTCTTTTGGTAATTTTGTTGTTAAAGGCAATTATGTTGTAGGTTTTATAATTTTCATAATTCTGATAATTATTCAATTTGTTGTAATTGTAAAAGGTGCGGGAAGAATTGCTGAGGTTGCTGCAAGATTTACACTGGATGCAATGCCTGGAAAACAGATGAGTATAGATGCTGATCTAAATGCAGGATTAATAACTGAAGCTGAAGCAAGGAGAAGAAGAGAACAAATTTCTCGCGAAGCTGAGTTTTATGGTGCTATGGATGGTGCCAGTAAATTTGTAAGAGGAGATGCAATTGCTGGTTTGGTTATTGTTGGAGTAAATATTATCGGAGGCTTTATAATTGGTATCCTACAAAAGAATATGGATTTTGCAACAGCTATCAGAACTTATACACTTTTAACTGTTGGAGATGGTCTTGTTACTCAAATACCTGCATTAATAGTATCTACAAGCGCTGGTTTAGTTATTACTAGATCATCTTCAGGTGATGATTTAAATGTTGAATTAAAAAATCAATTATTAAAGAACTCTAAAGCTTTATACATTACAAGTGGTGCTTTATTTCTGTTTTCTATTGTTCCTGGTATGCCAACATTATCTTTTATGTTTTTATCTTTTGTATTTGCTGGTCTAGGTTATTTAGCGTCAAGAAAATCATTGGAAGAAGAAGAAATTAAGAAAGAAGAAATTGAAACGAAACCTCGAGAGGTTGAAGAACCATTGGAGAATTATTTACAGGTCGATCCACTTGAATTAGAAATAGGTTATGGGTTGATATCTCTTGTAGATGAAGAGCAAGGAGGTGATCTTTTTAGTAGAATAGGAAATATTAGAAAACAAATAGCTTTAGAGTTAGGATTTATTGTACCCCCAATAAGAATTAGAGATAATTTACAATTAGAGCCAAATAATTATATTATTAAAATTAGAGGTAATACAATTGCAAAAGGTGAATTAATGATGGATAGATTGCTAGCTATAAATCCAGGAACAGTAACGGAAGAGGTAGAGGGTATAACAACTTTAGATCCAGCATTTAATTTACCTTCTGTATGGATAACTTCAGATTTAAGAGAAAGGGCTGAATATGTTGGTTATACGGTTGTAGAACCTATCTCGGTTTTAATCACTCATCTTTCTGAAATAATTAAAGCAAATGCAGATAAATTAATTGGTAAGCAAGAAACAAAGAATATGATAGAAAACCTTAAGAAGGAATACTCAGCTGTAGTAGAGGATATTGATTATAATGTACTTCCACTTAGTACAATTCAAAAAGTGCTTCAAAATCTACTTAAAGAGTCTATTCCAATTAAGGATCTGGTTACTATCATTGAAGCATTAACAGATTATTCTAAAGTAACAAAAAATGTTGATGTTTTGACGGAATATGTAAGGCATTCGCTATCTGAAACATTGGGTTCATTATATGCTGATGAAAATAAAACTATACATGCAATTGCTATAGACCCCAAAATTGAACAGATGATAACAAATTCATTACAAAGCCAAAATCAAACTACCCCAACCTTAGGGTTGCCACCTGAAATTTTAAAAAGAATTTTTGATTCATTAAGTAAATGTATTGATAATTCTAAAGCATTGGGTTATAGACCAATAATAATAACTGCGGCAACAATTCGTCTATACTTTTATAGAATGATAATGAATACTTTTCCTAATGTAGCAGTTCTTTCATTTACTGAATTACCTAGTTATATTGAAATAGAATTTATCGATAAAATATCGTTAGAAAATGAAAATTAAAAAATTTACTGGTATTAGCCTTAAAGAAGTTACTGAGCTAATGAAAACAGAACTCGGCGAAAGAGCAATTATTCTTAATACTAAGAATATTGTTGAAGAGGAAACAGGAAATACTCTTTATGAAATTACAGCAGCAATTGATGAAGAACCTATTATAACCAATAATAATAATTCTAACAAAGCTGTTATTCCTGAACTGAATACTTTAGAAAATTTAAGAAGAATAGCTGAAAAATTCCAAAATATAAGGGATAATAATCTAGATAATTCGAAAGCAGAAAAAGGTATTGAAATCATTGATTTGAAAAGTGATATTGATTCAGTAAAGGATACGTTAGTTGAGATTGCTGATCGCTTGAAGTATGATAAAATACCTGAACTACCAGCAAAATTAAAACAATATTATGATATATTAATTTCCAATGAAATAGAAGATAAATTTGCAAGAGAAATCGTTTTTAATGTCTATGAAAATATATCTTTAAAAGATACTAATGATGATAATTATATTAGAAATTTATTAATAAAAGAAATATCAGATAAGATTGTTCTTGCTCCTAATTTAAAGATAAGCAAAAATACTTCTAAAGTAATTGCTTTTATTGGTCCTACTGGTGTTGGAAAAACCACAACATTATGTAAGATTGCAGCTATATGTAAATTTTTTAATCATTATAATATTGCAATTGTATCAATAGATACTTATAGACTGGCAGCAATAGATCAATTAAAAACATTTACAGATATAGCTAATATTTCTTTAGATATTGCTTATGATTCAATAGAATTAAAGAATATGATTGAAAAACATAGAGATAAGGATATTATTTTTATTGATACAGTTGGGAGAAGTCCTAACAATCAAGACCATTTAAGTGAGTTGAAAAGATTACTTGAATCAATTTCTGCAGATGAAGTACATTTAATTATTTCAGCAAACACTTCGCTATCATCAATGAAAGAAATAGTGAAAAACTTTGGTATATTAATGCCTAATCGCTTAATTTTTTCTAAAGTTGATGAAGCTATAAATTATGGTAATATAATTAATTTAATTAATTTTTCTCATCTTCCGATCTCATATTTAACAACTGGTCAAGTTATTCCTGATGATATTGAAGTGGCTGATAAAAATAAATTAGCAGGATTAGTCATAAAATCAAAAAATAAAGATGAATGGACAAATTAATCGTCTAAAAACTTTAATATCTAATAATAACTTTTCATTTGATAACGTTCATACATTTTTGAGTGGATCAAAATCAAACGGTAAAAGTTACATTTTATATAGATATGCAAATTCTCTCTCAAAATTGAAAAATGTTTTGATTGTCGAAACAAATAATAATAAATTGAATTATATTACTGATATAGAAATAATTGACTCATTTAATAAATTTGATCGGTTCCGATACCCTAAAAAAGGAAATGCTTTTCTTTTTAATGTTTCAGAAGATAATTTGAATAATTTGGAATATTTCGAAAACATTTTGCTCAAAATAAATAATGAATTTGCAGGTTTTTTTGACCTTATTTTAATTAATACTATTTCAGGAGTTGATAAAATTTTTTCTCCTTACTTTAGAAAATCACAAAGATGCTTTTTAATATCAAAAACTGATCCTATTTCAATAGTTGATACCTATGCTGTAATAAAAATTCTAATAAATAATAATTACTTAAATGATATTCAAGTAATTTTTAATAAAGTTGATTCAGAGGTTGAGTTTATTGAAGCCTCAGATAATTTAAGGAAAGCTGTGAATCATTTCTTAAAACGAGAAATAAATATTGTTTGCAGTATTCCAACCCATCAAATTGGAGAAGAAATAGTTACTAATTTTGTTGAAGATTTTTCTTTATTACCTTCTTACTAAAAAAATATTCTTTTGCATAATATTAGCCAAAATAATTATTTTTCTTTTTGAAGTTCAAAAAGAAAAAATTAGCTTTTATTTAAACAATTGATAATATTTAATATAGTTTTATTATTTTTGCACTATTGATTGATATTTAATTATATTTTTGGTATAAAAATTGATTAAATATTTAATAAAAACAAGAGAGAATATGAGTCAAAGAAGTATTATTTTACAGATTGGTGCACTAGGGTTTTGTATATCCTTAGTTGCTCTATCTTTAACCGGATATCCTATTCTGAAAATAGTCATTATTTCTTTTATTATTTTTGTGATTGTAACAACTGCAGCTTTAATTATTGTATCGATTTTATTTCCACCAACCGAAGATGATGATAAGTTAAATGGTAATCCAAAGAAAGTTAAAAATATTTTAGAAAAAATAGATAATGAAAAAGAGGTTATTGAATCTGATAATCCTGAGGCAAATACTTCAAGATTAGCAGAACAAAATGAAAAAAATGAAAAGGAATAAAGTAAATCATGGATGATCCTAATTTAATTTGGAAGCAATATTCTAAAAAAAGAACTACCGAAATTAAAAGAAAAATCATGGAAAAATATATTGGTTTAGTTCGGTATGTTATTAAAAGATTAAACATGATTGCTCCTGATCTGCTTGATGAACGTGATTTAATGAATATTGGAATGTTAGGTTTAAGTGAAGCAATTGATAGATTTGATTACAAAAAGGGGGTAAAATTTGAAACCTATGCCATTCCTAGAGTTAAAGGTATGATACTTGATGAATTAAGAAAGATTGATTGGGCTCCTAGATCCTTGAGAGAAAAATCAAAACAATTACGTGAAGTTATTCATCAGCTTGAAAATGAATTAGGTCGAGAAGCTTCCTCAACAGAAATTTTGAAAAATATATCTCTTTCAGAGAAAGAATATGGGGAAATTAGTAACGCAATTAATAATTCAGTTATAGTATCTCTTGATAAGCCTTTAAATGGAGAATCAAATGGTAATTTATACGATATGATATCTTCTGAAGAAGTTGATGATCCTTTAGAACAAACAAATACAACACAAATGAAAGAAATTTTAATAGAAGCTATTGAAAAGCTACCAGAAAAACAAAGATTAGTTATTGCATTATATTATTATGAAGAATTGACATTTAAAGAAATAGGTAATTTACTTAAGGTTTCAGAATCAAGAGTATCTCAAATTCATTCTGAAGTATTACAAAAACTTAGACAGGAAATTAGGATTTGAAATGTTAATGGAAAAAGAACTTTTAAAAAAGAAAATACAGAGTATAATTCAATTACCTGCTTTACCAGCAATAGCTATTGAAATTATAAATATGGTTGAAGATCCAAGAACAAGTGCCTCAATGCTTGGCAGAGTGATTTCTA
>Ga0116192_1002870_pt1 | contig 11144 bp, 6 predicted proteins | sample AD_UKC113_MetaG_FD_89876 | JGI IMG/M metagenome (GOLD analysis project Ga0116192, IMG submission 89876) | Active sludge microbial communities of municipal wastewater-treating anaerobic digesters from Hong Kong - AD_UKC113_MetaG | ecosystem: Engineered > Bioreactor > Anaerobic > Digestate | place...
GCCAGTTCATCCCCGCCTGATGCGGCCCTGTCGAAAAACGCCTCCATGGGGTCCCTGCCGTAGAGGCTCTGGGGATTGTCGTAGGCGATGCCGAGCACATCGTTGTGGGTGAGACTGTCTCCGAAAGTGACCACGGACCGGAAAAGGCTTGCGCCTTGCGCGGCCGAAACGGTCCAGACGATCCACAAGAGCATGATCGCCAAGCCGGCGGGGAGCCGGGTCCATGGAGCACGGGCCCTGCATGATCCGCGACGATCAGGGTGCCCGGCGGGGATACGACCGAATGCGTTTCTCATGGTTGGAATCCTCCTTGCCCGGGTCGGTAAAGCTTCCCGGCCTTTTTCCGTGCGGGGTCTCATATCCATTGGGGAGAGGGGAGGCCCTTTCTGCGGCAAATGGCCTCGAGCAGCCCGACATTGCCGGTCATCATGTTGTCCCCCCCGGGTGCCGCAAAGCGAATGGACAGGCGCGATCCGTCAAGGATACGCCTCCTGGGTCCCGTGGCGACGATATCCTGGACCCGGTCGAAGCCCAGGGCCTTTCGAATGTAAGCCCCGTGGCCTCCTTCTTCAAGGATTCGGGAGTGCCGGAGCTTGCCGTCGGCTACGGCCTCGAGGAGGGACTCGATGCGAGGGAGGGTCACATCCCGGGTGTGGTACTCGAAAAAGCCCGTAATCTCGCCCCGGTCCAGGGCGGCACCCACGGTGTGGGAAGTGGCCGCGTCCAATACGAGGACCCGTTCCGCCCGGCGAGCCGAAGAATCCATGGAGGCTCCCAGGATGGCGGCCATGCCGCTGTCCATGACCCAGGCCTCGGGGGTGGGCAGGTTCATGGCGCACCGGGCTATGGATTGGAGCCGATGGAAGGTGCCTGGAATTTCGTCGTGGGGGAAGAGGAGAGCGTGGGGGAAGGGATCTCGGTCCAGAGCCTCGGCAAAGACTCGATGGCGGTGATCCAGGTGACCGGATCCGGGAGGGGGAATCCCGTGGTCCTGGGCGCAGACTCCGACGGAGTCCATTTCAAAGGGGACCCCGAAACAGGAGAACAGGGACCGGAGTCGTTCCCGGTCCAGGTCCGCAAAGGTCAAAACGCTGAAACCGGCGGTGGGGCGAAACTCGTCCGCCTCGGCGTCCGGAATGACCCGAATGCCCCAGGAGCGGACCCGGTCTTCCTGGTGGTGAAGGGTCATGGCCGCGGAAGCGGAAATAAGGACCTCGTCCCGAAGGGCCCTCTGGCGGAGAATTGCGGCCAAGGAGCCGCCCCCCATCTCCACCCCCTTGATGAGGAGATTCCCCGGAGTCCGGGTTATCTGCTCGGCCACGGTAAGAACCGGGGAACGCACCACGGCCTTGCATTGCAGGCCGGATTCCATGTCGTGGAAAAGCACGTCCATGGTGCCCGCGCCCACATCAATCAAGAGAATCCTGCTCACGAGTCTCTCCGGTACATGAACCTGCGGTCCTGTGGGAACGACGTTCGAGGCTCCCGGCGGGTGCAGGACCTGCCGGGAGCCTCCCAACCGTCGGACGGGGCAGGGTGCCTTCCCGCCCGGGAAAAGCCGCGCCTCCGGACTCCCCACGGTTGATGTCGCCCGATTCGAATGCCGTCTCACCCATCAGCGGTGAGCCAGCGCCTCTTCCAGGGTGTCGTACATGGGGAACATGGATTGGAACCCCGAAATGCTGAAAACCTTCTGAACCATTCCCGTCGTGTTGCAGAAACAGATCCGCCCGTTGTTGGTCTTTAGTCTCTTGGCGGTGATGAGCACGCTCCGAAGGCCCGCGCTGCTGATGTATTCGAGTTCACCCAGGTCCACGATGAAGTCGTTTTCGCCGCCCTCGATCCACGCGGCACATTCTTTTTCGAAGTCGGGGGCCGTGATGGCGTCCATGCGGCCTTTGACCTTGAGTTTCAATGCCTTGTCCAGCTTCTCGGCAATCACTTCCATGTTTCGAGTCCTCCGTTTTGGGGGTGTTTCGTCCCTCTGTAACGAACCGCAAGGATGGTGACGTCGTCGAACAGGGGCACTCCGGCACAAAAATCCGTCACCGTGCTGAAAACCGTGTGCACCAGTTCGTCGGCGGAAGCCTCCCCGTTGGAACGAACCAGTTCCAGGAGGCCTTGTTCGGAGAAAAAATTGTTCGAGGCGCTCTTGGCCTCGGTCACTCCGTCGGTATACAGGAAAATCCCGTCCCCGGGGGCCAAAAAGATCCCGGAAGTTTCGTAGGACGAGTCTTCGTCCACTCCCAGGACAAACCCGGCGGGGGTATCGAGCCATGCGGGGGTTTCCCGGGACGGCAGCAGGATGGGCGGGCAGTGTCCCGCGTTGGAATACCGGAACTCCCCGGTCTCCAGGTCCAGGATCCCGCAAAAGAGGGTCACGAACATCATGGATTCGTTTTCCAGGCACAGTTCCCGGTTGACCTTCTCGAGAATGGTCGAGGGTTCCATGCCCGGCTCGGCCATCCCCTTGATGAGAGTCTTGGTGACGGCCATGAAGAGAGCTGCGGGGATCCCCTTGTCGGATACGTCTCCCGCGGTCACCAGCAAGTGGGAGGAATCCATGAGAAAGTAGTCGTAGAAATCCCCTCCGATTTCCCGCGCGGGCTCCAGCTTGGCGGAGATCTCCAGGGAATAGCGGTGGGATAGGCGGGGAAACTGTTTGGGCAGAAAGCTCATTTGAATGACCCGGGCGATCTTGAGCTCGCTCTCCATGCGTTCCTTGGCGGCGGTGGTGGCCGCCAGGTTCTGAATATACTCCTTCAAGGCGGCGCGCATGTCCCGGAAGGAGTTGGTGAGTTTTCCGATCTCGTCCCGGGAAGGGAATTCGGGCAGGTCGATATCCAGGTTTCCGTGGGCGATGGCCACGGTGGTGTCGGCCAGGGACCTCAAAGGCCTGGTGATGGTCTGGGCAATCCACGCCACGATGAAGGCCAGGACCAGGAAACCGACACCCCCAATGGTGAGGACCTGGCGCCCCAATTGGTTGACGTCGGCGAAAAGCTCGTCCTCGGGAAAAATGACCCCGATGGCCCACTTGCTGGAAGGCAGAGGGGCGTAATACAGCCAGGATTTCTTTCCGGAAACGAAGTCCGTAATGGACACGAATCCCCGCTCTCCCCGGATCATGGCCCGTCCTACCTCCCGGAGGCGATAGTCGAGCCTTTCTTCGGCGATGCTGAAAATGCTGCGGCGCATGATCAGCTCCGTATGCGGGTGAGTCACGAACACCCCGTTTTGGGAGATGAGGAATGCGTAGCCCGTCTCGTAGATCTTTACCTGGCGGACGACGTCGGCCAGCCATTCCAGGGAGAGGTCCGCGGTCGAGACGCCCTGGAACCGGTTTCCCCCGTCCCGGTGCCGGTAGAAAGGAGTCGAGAAGGTGGACATGACGGCGTTCCCGGCCCCCTCGTCGAAATACGGCTCCGTCCAAACGGGTCGGCCCAGTTCTTTGGGCAACTGGTACCAATCCCAGTAGAAATAGGGATAGGCAAAGTACTCGGGAGGATAGCTCCGGATCCGTCCGTCGGGGGTGCGGCAGGTGTAAGGGGCGAAGTAAAGGGACTCGGGATCGAAAGCGTAGGGTTCGAACGAGACGGTCATGCCGTAAATCTCCCGGTTTCGAGACACCATCGTCTCCACCAGGGAGACCAGCTCCGGAGCGGTAAAAGACTGTTGTTCGATGAGGGCCGCCGTGTTGAGGGACACCCGCTCCACGCTCTTGAGAATGCTTTCAATCTGGTGAACCGTGGACAGGGTGAGGTTTGCCGCGTTTTCCTCCACGTTCTTCAGCACGGTGTCCCGGGACGTGTAATAGTCGTAGGCGAACGCCACCCCGAAGATCGAGACGGTGCATACCAGGATGAACAGGATGAGCTTGAAGGCGAGGCCTTTATCTCTGAACATCGGATTCACACTTCCTGTGGAAGTCGGAATAACGGGGGACCTCCTGGATGAGTCCCGCGGCGGTGAGGACCCGAACGACCGTGTTGTAGTCCTCTTCTTCGAGGCGACCCATGGGGCATCCCTTTTGGGGGGCCGGTGAGGGTTCCTTTCTGCCCTGCATGTAGGGAACATCTGCCGGACCTCCGGACGCAAGGGTGGGAAGGACCGGGCAGATCAGCTCGTACATTCTACCCAGCATCCATCGCTGGTGGATGCGATCCGTGGGCAGGGTGTTTTCATTCACCACCTTCATGACGATGTCCAGGGCTTCCTCGGGATGGGCAAAGGCGTAGAGCCACCCGTCGATGGTCGCACGAACGAAGGCACAACAGGCCTCGGGGTTCTCCTCGAGGACCTTCTCCATGCAGTAAATCCCGTCTTCGGGGAAGTCCAGGCCGTACGAATGAAAGAAGAAGACGTTGAGCTCGTCGGGGCTCAGGCCGGAATTCAAGAGGATGTGGTATTCGTTGTACCAGGTGGCCGAGGCCACATCGACCCCCCCGCGCAGGAAGAGGTTCATGGTGGTGGTTTGAGGGACGATGATGGGGGAGATCCCCTGGCGCTGAAACAGGGCCCGGGGCTGAATTTGGAAATCGGCCCCCCACAATCCCACCCGCTTTCCGTTCATGTCCCGGGGCGACGAGATCCCGCTGGATTTCTTGGCGACCAGCATGAGGGAAGAATGCTGCATGATCTGGCCGATGTTTACCAGCTTCATCCCCCCGGACCTCCTCTGGATTGCCGTGGAAAGAAACATGGTGCAAAAGTCGGCGATCCCCTTTTCGAGAAGGTCCGTAACCGGCCTGTCCGGGCCACCCCGCAGGATCTTGAGATCGATTCCCCGGTCTTTGTAAAACCCCTTTTCCAAAGCAACGTAGTAGCCTGCGAATTGAGCCTGGGGATGCCACTGGGGAAGAAAAACAAAAGGACGAGCCGCCGTCGTCTCGGCTCGAACCGTGAGGCCGGAGAGCAAAAAGAGCAGGGCGGCGTAAATGAAGCTCCTTTTCACCATGGCCTGCCGGGACCTTCCTGGGGGCCCCCTGGAATCCGGGGCTCGGGAGAACCGCCCCTCCGCCGGGCGCCGGGAACCGGGCACTGACTGCGACTTTCGGCTTGCGCCGTGATGACGATCGGCTTCAAAGGCATCATAGCTCCCTCGCGGTGTCGCACTCCTCCCGGGAAGAAAAGGGGCCTCTCCCTTCGGAGGTTTCCCCCGATTCGTTCCCCTCCGGACCAGTTCTGTATAGCACATTTTCCAAAGTTGAGCGATGATCCCTCAGCACCCGCGGCCAATGAAAATCTTTGGTCGGCCGGGTTCGGACCCCGGGAGCCCCGGCCGGGATGGTCCTGTGCCGGAGTCCCCGTTTGCGCCTGCACGGTTTTTTTGCGAAAAGAACCGTTGACGGGCTTTTGAGGTTCCGGCAGAGTTTCTCCACGGCAGGTCCAATGGGAGCGATGGGTCATGAAAAAGGAACGGATCTCGGGTCTCATGCGCTGCAATCACGGAGAGGAAAAACTGGAGCTTCGAAAGCTCCTGAGCGAGCTTGCCGCAGACGGCTGGATTTCACGGCACGACTCCCAGCGGGTCCTTTCCCAGGCAAGGGAGAAGGACCTGGAAAACATCCATCCCCTGGTCTACCTCTCGGACCGCCGGCTGACCCGCCCTTCGCCTCCCCATGAACTCCTGACCCTGGAAGGGTTGACCGGATGGCTGGCCCGCAAAGTCGAGCTTCCCTATTTTCGGATCGATCCTTTGAAGATCGATGTGGCCATCGTAACCAGCTTGGTTTCTTACGCCTACGCTTCCCGATTCAAGATCCTCCCGGTGGAAGTGAATGAACGGGAGGTGGTGATTGCCACGGCGGAACCTTTTGTCACGGAATGGGTGGAGGAGTTGGAGCGAATCCTGCGGCTCAAGATCTCCCGGGTCATTGCCAACCCGTCGGACATCTCCCGCTACCTGGTCGAGTTCTATGCATTGACCGAGTCGGTGAAAGGGGCGGTGTGGAAGGCGGACAGCGGCAAAATCGGGGGAGTGGTCAACCTCGAGCAGCTGGTGGAGCTGGGCCGGGCGGGCAAGCTCGATGCCAACGACCGCTATGTGGTCAACATTGTGGACTGGCTCCTCCAGTACGCCTTCGATCAGCGGGCCAGCGACATTCATCTCGAGCCGAGAAGGGACACCAGCGATGTGCGGTTTCGCATCGACGGGGTCCTACATCCCGTGTACCAGTTGCCCACGGTGGTGATGGGAGCCGTGGTGAGCCGCCTCAAGGTCTTGGGCCGCATGGACCTGGCGGAAAAGCGCCGCCCCCAGGACGGCCGCATCAAGACCAAGACCCAGGCGGGGGCCGAGGTGGAATTGAGATTGTCCACCATGCCCACGGTTTTTGGCGAAAAACTGGTCATGCGCATCTTCGACCCACAGGTGACCGTGAGGAGCTTCGAAGAGTTGGGGTTCGACGATCACGAACTCAAGAGCTGGAATCGGATGGTCAACAGCCCTTACGGGATCATCCTCGTCACCGGGCCTACGGGTTCGGGCAAGACCACCACCCTCTATTCCACCCTGAAACAGCTGGCAAGACCCGAAGTCAACGTCTGCACGGTGGAGGAACCCATCGAGATGGTGGAGCCCCGGTTCAACCAGATGCAGGTGCAGCCCTCCATCGGTCTGGATTTCGCTGGGGGGTTGCGCAACCTCCTGCGCCAGGACCCGGATATCATCATGGTGGGAGAAATCCGGGACCTCGAGACGGCCGAAATGGCGGTGCAGGCCGCCCTGACGGGCCACTTGGTCTTTTCCACTCTGCACACCAACGATGCCGTCTCCGCCATTGTGCGCCTCATGGACATCGGGGTACCGGCTTATCTCATTCGGGCAACCCTCCTGGGGGTTGTGGCCCAGCGGCTGGTGCGAACCCTTTGCCCCCACTGCAAACGGCCGGGCACCATCGAGCCGCAGCTCTGGCAGTCCCTCATTCATCCCTGGAAGATGGACCCGCCCGCCCGGGCGTTCCACCCCCGGGGGTGCCTCGAGTGTCGTGAGACGGGATACTTGGGTCGGGTCGGCTTGTACGAAATTCTCACCACCAGTGCGACCCTGCGGCCCTTGATCCGGACGGAATCGGACGTGGCCCGGCTCCGGGACCAGGCGGTCCGGGAAGGTATGCTGCCGCTGCAGATCAGCGGAGCCAAGAAAATCTGCTCGGGCATCACGACCCTGGAAGAGGTCTTCCGCGTGGCCGGCTCCAGCGATCAGATGCAGTAGGACGATAGCCCCCGGAGCTCGAACCGGCTCATTCCCGGTTCAAGACGGTCCGGACCACCTCGGCCAGCTGCTGCATGGCCACGGGCTTCATGAGAAATGCCTTGATCCCGTAATGCTGGGCCGTCTCCTCGTCAATGATCTCACTGAAACCGGTGCAGAGGATCACAGGCACATCCCCACGGATTTTCAGGATTTCCCGGGCCAGCTGGATGCCCGTCATGTGAGGCATGGTCTGGTCGGTAATGACGGCATCGAAGCTCTCGGAGTGGTCTCGGAAGAACTCGAGGGCCCCCATGCTCGTGTATCGCACGGACACTTCATAGCCCAGGCTTTCGAGCATCTCTTTGATCATCTCCACGAGCACCTTTTCATCATCCACCACGAGGATTCGCCCTTTTCCGGGAAGAATGCCGGGGAGAGAGTCCCGGATGGGTTCCGGGCTCGTTCCGCTCCTGGGCAGGTAGACCTCGAAGGTTGTGCCCCGGCCCGGCCGGCTGAAAACCTCGATCCCGCCGGACAGGCTCTTCACAATCCCGTAGACTACCGCCAGTCCCATACCGCTCCCTTCACTGGGTCCCTTGGTGGTGAAGTACGGATCAAAAATCCGCTCCTTCACGGAATCCTCCATGCCGTGTCCCGTGTCGGAAACCGACAGCCTGACGTAGGGTCCCGGCTTCAGATCCTGGTGTTGCCGGGCGGTGTCGGCATCGAGGTCCACGTCGTCCAGACCGATGGTCAACACGCCGCCCGTCTCGCGCATGGCGTGGGCGGCATTGGTGCAAAGGTTCATGAGGACCTGGTGGATGCCGGTCGAGTCCGCAATGACGGTGGAATGAACCGCATCTTCATCCAGGTTTGTGTGAATCTCGATGGTGGAAGGAAGAGAGGGACGAAGCAGCCCCAGGGCTTCCCGAATGATCATGCCCGGACGCACCGGCTTGAGCTCCCCGGGGGTGTTGCGGCTGAAGGTGAGGATCTGCTTGACCAGGTCCCTGGCACGATAGGCTGCCTGGATGACCTGCTCGATGTTGTGGCGCAATCGCGTGTTCTCGGGGATCTCCAGCAGGGAGAGCTCGGAATAACCCAGGATGGGTGAGAGCATATTGTTGAAATCATGGGCGATCCCACCTGCCAGGGTCCCGATGGCCTCCATTCTATGGGCTTGAGCCAGGCGGGCTTCCAGGAGTCTGCGTTCCGTGATGTCTTGAGCACTGCCCTCGATGTGGCGGATGGTCCCGGTCTCGTCGCGGACCCCGTGAACATTGAGGGAAACCCAGGCGGGTTTCCCGTCTTTGCGGAGAAACCGGACCTCGAAGTCCCGCACCGCGCCCCGGGCCTCGATCTCCCGAAGGAGCCGAGTCCGGTGATTGGGGTTGGCGTAGAGCTGGGTGCGGATGTCCGTCATCGCGCCGATAAGCTCCTCGGGCGAATCGTATCCGAGCATTCCGGCGAAAGCGGGATTGACGCTGAGAAAACGGCCGTCCAGGGTGGTCTGGTAGATGCCCTCTATGGCGTTTTCGAAAATGCTCCGATATTTCTCTTCAGCGATCCTCAGTGCCGCCTCGGCCTTCTTGCGCCGTGTGATGTCTCGGATGGATTCGATGGCTCCAACCACGTTCCCCTTGGAATCGGACAGGACGCTGGCCTTCCCCAAAAGATAAGCCTCGGATCCTCGAAGAGCAGGAAAATAAGCCTCGCCGGACAGGACGGACGCACTCCTGTCTATGGGATCGTACAGGGATTCAAAGGCCGGGTCCGGCTTGAGGACAAGATCGATGAGGAGCGGCCTTCTCTCCCCGTAGAACGGCAGGGCATATTCGAAATCCCCCTTGCCCAGCATATGGGATGCCGGGACGCCGGTCATTTCTTCCATGGCCCTGTTCCAGGCAATGACCCTGCCTTCCCGATCCACCACGAAGGTTGCGTCGGGTAGGAAGTCGATGATGTCCGCCAGCCGTTGTCGGGATTCCTGGAGCGCGTCCTCCGTCCGCTTACGTTCGGTGATGTCTTGGAGGGTCTCGATGACGCCCACCAGAGCCCCCTGGGAGTCCCGGATTGCGACGGCCGTAAAGTGAAGCCATTTCCCCTTCGAGCCCAAAGCCGGGAAAAAATCCGTGGCTTCGTAAGCTTCTTCCAGCAGCTTCCACGGCCCATACTTTCCTTCATACAGCCGGGAAAGGGCTTCGGGGGTCTCGTCCGCCAGTAGGTCGGCCATGCAGGGGCGCTCCGCCGCGTAAAAAGCCCGCCAGTGTTCGTTGGTCCCGATCACGGTTTCCGACCGAATCCCCGTGAGTTCCTCGATGGCCCTGTTCCAATAGATCACCCGGTGGTCCTTCCCAATGAAGAAAGCCGGGACGGGAAAACCCTCGAGAATGCGCATCATCTGGAGGCGGCTTTCTCGGATGCCGGCTTCGGCCCGTCGGTGCTGGGTCACGTCGGCCACCAAGGCCAGGGATCCAACGGGATTCCCCTGATCGTCCAGGATGGAGCAGGTGCTCAGGCTGCCAATCACCGGAGTCCCGTCCTTTCGGAGAAACTCGAGCTCCCATTGGGTCCGGGTGCCCTCCTGTTCCCGTTCCATGTAAGTCCTGCAGTCCTCGACGGCGGAGGGGGCCGCAAAAGCACAAAACGGACGTCCCGACATCTCCTCGGGCGAATACCCCAGCATCTCCGCCATCCGAGGATTGACGAAGGTGGTGTTCCCCGCAACGTCCGTGACCCAAATCCCCTCCTGGGCCAATTCCACGAGTTGCCGGTAGCGTTTTTCGCTCTCAAGGAGATCCGCCTCCGTCTTTCGGCGCCTGGAGACCTCGTGGGCGAGCAGGTACGCCCGAACGAAACCGAAGAGCCAAAACACGCCGCTGACCCCCAGGATCCCGGCGATGAGCAGCCACCTGTCCCTGAGTCCCTGGATGCTTTCCAGGATTTCGTGCTCGGGGGTGGCCACCACGATGGACCAAAACGTATTATGGAGGCGAACGGGCATGTAAACGGCGTGTTTCACCACCGCTTCCGTGGATTCGCCGCGTAACTTGTCGAACACGTAGGTGGTCGTCCCCTCTTTGCCTTTGACCATTTCCCGGGCCATGTCCAGGATGGAGGGAAAATCCTTGCAGTTGTCGAAGACCGAGTTTCCGATATGCCCTGGGACCGGGCAAAAGAGCTCGATCCCGCTCCGGCTGATCACCCAGGCATATCCGTCCTTCATGAGCCGAATGTCTTCGAGATACTTTCTCGCAAGCCGATCAAAGGGGATCAGAAACCCCAAGGAACCGTCGAACCTCGAATCTTTGTATACCGGCACATGAATCGCCACGCTCTGACCTCCCGGATTGGACGCGAAAACTTCGCTCACCACGGGTTGTCGAGTCTGCAGAAGGGTTTGAACGTGTTCGCGGTAGGAGAGATCGGTCAGGTCCGTGTCTGACGGGAGCATCCGGAGGATTTTCCCGCTTCCGTCCAGGCGAACGATGCCCTGGAGATCCCCTCCGTGGGCCTCCAGAAAGAGGTGCATCATCCGGAGACCTTCCTCGTCGGCCGCGATGACGTGATCGACGCGGGAAAGCCCTTGGAGCAGATGGAGGTAATGGTCGAAAAAGCTTTCAATGCCCTTGGCTGCTTGCCTGGCCAGGAGTCGTTGCTCGACGTTGAGCTGTTCGATGCTTTTCCGTTTCACTTCCGTGTAGGCGGACTGGAGAAGGAAGACGCACACACCAAACAGAAACGCCGGGATGATCCACGCTTTCAGGAACTTCACTTCAACCTCCGTAACAGGGACGCCTGCGGAAACCCATGATGCCGCAGGTCTTGGAAATCAGCGAAAGATATCCATGATGTCGCCGTGCGGGCGAATCCGCGGGATGGGTGACCGGGCCGGACGCAGGGGACCGCCGGCACGGCAAAGATCGAGGATTGCCGACCGGATACC
>Ga0116192_1002873_pt1 | contig 11135 bp, 12 predicted proteins | sample AD_UKC113_MetaG_FD_89876 | JGI IMG/M metagenome (GOLD analysis project Ga0116192, IMG submission 89876) | Active sludge microbial communities of municipal wastewater-treating anaerobic digesters from Hong Kong - AD_UKC113_MetaG | ecosystem: Engineered > Bioreactor > Anaerobic > Digestate...
AAGTCTGCGAGTTTTTGTGTCATTAGCTGGGCTTCTTTTGGATTCGACACAATGAGCGAAAGGATGGAATTCAAACTATTAAACAGGAAATGAGGATCGATTTGCGCTCGTAATGCTCGTAGCTCAGCATCTTGTGCAACCACTGTCAGCGCTAGTGCTTGTTTCTTTGCTTCCTGCGTGTACTCGATTCCAATAATGAGATAATGAATGACAGACATTAGAAGAAAAGTGAGAAATCCGCCTCCCCACGTGTTGATAAGTGAAAAAGCTTTACTGCCGAAGATCAGAGGGAAATCAGAGGCTATCCGTTGTGTCCACATTGCCCAGATGTACGCAAATGCGCTCGAACAGAAACCGATGAATGCTGCGGCTGTAACAAAGATGCTCAGCAAAATTACAGTGGTTGTTGAGTGAAGAGGAAATAATCGACAAAGGTAGTACGACGAAAGACCTGCTACACCATAGAAGAGTACAACAGGAACAACAACAAGAGAAATAAGAATGAACTCGGAAAAACCAACTTTCTCTCCAAATGAAAGATAAATCATCAATGAAAATATAAACCCAAGAACACACCATGCGCTAAGGTATACTACGAGAGTTTTACGATCACGAAGGAAAGGATGCATATCTTAAATTGGTTTTGATCGTGTACGAGTCCAGTCTTCGTCAGAGTAATTCTTAATTTCAACGCCTCCCAGAATAATCGTGCCGCGTATCTTTATAGTTTTTGGTTCTTCAGATTTTGTATTGATGGTTGAGTCTGAAATGCCTCCAAAAATTGGGAGCGCATCAATGACAACCTTCCATTCTTCTGGAATAAGTATTTCGATACCACCCATCAGAACGAACACATCGAATACTGCCTCTGATTGAATCATTGCGTCACGTAGGTCAACCTGTAATCCACCCATCACAGTTGTTAAATCTCCACCGAGAAGATTTTTTGACGATACCAATTTTCGCACTCCACCAAATATTGTAGTTGCCTTTACATAAGATTCTGAAGTCTGTTCTTGAATGAGAGAATGATTCCCATGCGATGGATTTCTAAGACTATTTACAACCATTGACAAACCGATGAGTACTAAAATCAAAGGCCAATAATCAAAAATATCGATCTCAATTCCAAATTTTGGAGCTAGGATGCCTACACCAATTGCAATGAGTATTGTCCCCCATATAATTCCGCCGATCGATCGATGTCTATAATAAGTAATAAATCCTAAGATGATAAATATAACCGGCCAGTAACTTAATACAGTGCCAATATTTACAACGTCTAGGTTCTGGAGTAGAATTAGTATTCCTACAATTAAAACAAAAAGTCCGAAGACGAGTCGAGCGCCTATGATAGGGAATGAAGTTGTTTTCATCATAATTCTCCTGATTCACACTATAGTATACTTTCTTTTTTATAAACTTACTATAGGTTGAGATGAAAGAGATTGAGATTTCGGCTAATTTAGGAATAACTTCGGTAAATGGATTTTTATATTAGAGAGGCAAAAAAATAGAAATGAAACTTTATTTCTCTATTCCGTAAATAATAATTGGGAATTTCCTATTTCCCAATACCTCCTTCTAAGAGCCAGCTCTTCTCAAAAAGGCTGGCTCTTTTTTTCAGGAAGAAACGTGGAAAGGAGGCTTGTAAATTTTCTAAAGTACCGTTATTATGTAAACGTGGAAGAAAAAAGAAATGATGAAATAGCTGTAAAAACCATTCTCCTTGTGGATGATAATCCATCCTTTGTCCATGAACTCAATGAGAGTTTCCATGAACACTCCAGCGAGTTGTATAATATTGTATGGAAGACAACGATTGATGATGCATTAGCCTACCTTGAAGGTGGGGGCATTGCTGATATTATTCTTTCAGATTTCTACTTTGCATCGGGGACGAATGCTCTTGAACTCTGTTTAGCTTTGAATGAGCATCAAGTGAAAATTCCGATTGTCTTTTTGGCGAGCGTTGAGGATGTTCAGATGGCTGTTGATGCAATGAAATTAGGGGTTGAGGATATCATACTAAAGGAAGATATAGATTTTCATACCTTCCCACGATTCATCAGTGGAATTCTGGACCGTGCACGATTACGAAAAAGTAAGCAAGCAATTGAAAAACGACTCACAATGGCGGAGAACCGAGCTCAGGCAATCCGAGAACTTGTCGTAACAGTATGCCATGAATTTAACAATCCATTGGCTGCCGTAAAGATTAGTTTCGACTTACTTCAACGAATCCTTACACGCGATGAAGAGAAACAATTGCTCAAAAAATTTGAAGAGAACTACAATCGCATTGAAAGTGAAATTCGCCGATTACGCGATATGAACTTTGAACGTCTTGATGGTGTACGAACCAATTATAATCAATCATCCCCAAAGTAAATAACCCCGTGCGGAGAAAAATAGAGCTACGAGATCAAGCGATGTGGGTTTATTTTTAAATTCAGGGTAGTACAAAGAATTCATATTAAAGATTTGAAGAGCTGTTCCTCAGAACTACTTTGAGAAAAGAAATTTATCAGTGTCAAAGAGTTATTTCTTTTCTCTTGAAAAATTCCACAGACATCACTTTTAAATTCGTGCAAAAATTTCAAGAATTGGATAAAGAGGGAAAATTTTTTGTTCCTTAAGAGATGCGTTCCAGATGATATTCGTTGGATTTGAGATGAGATTCCATTGAAAAGGTTCGAAAAGTCCATATCCATTCATCAAACGCAAAGAGAACTCGCATGGGATTTTCTTCAATGGAAAAGAATGGTGAATCCCAAAATCAAGACGCTTAAATCCGTAGAGCGATTGTTCACTAATCATTAGATAGCCTGAACTGCCGCGAATTGCATAGGAATCAGAAGGTAATTCTTTTGCACTTCCATTGTATTGGATAGAACGATGAACGAGAGAAGTACCTGGCTTAGTGGCTAAAATACACAGGGCGCTTACCGTCCATCCATGCTTGAACGAATAGGAGAGAGAGCCCTGAAATTCATGTCGCCTATCGAATGGAGATAAAAATTCCACTCCATTATTGAAAGACGAAAATTGTTCTTTAAACCATGACAGTGTGTATGCAAGAGCGCCAGTGCAACTTCCGGATTGTTTTTGAGCAGAGATGGTCAATCCGTATGTACGAGCTTTCCCTTGATAGAGAAAATCGGTAATGTTCTTTGAAGTGAATAAAGTATCATTGGAAATGAACTCATGAAAATTGTTAGTAACTCGATAATAAATTTCGCCAGAGAAACGATAGGCGCCATTGTTCAGTGAATTCGATATTCCAAATGTGGAATGGAGTGATGTGGAAGGTTTTTGGACGTCATCCGATGGATACCAAAAAATTGTAGGATAGAGGAGGAAAACTCCCGAGTGCCGATAGAGGTGAAGGAATTGATTGACGACGGAGAAAGAAGAGTACACAGTGAAATTTTCTGTTACCATCGCAGAAAGAGAAAATCGTGGGTCAATTGCTGAGAAGGTACCGCTCGAGCTTGAAAAATTTGTGAATCTACCACCGAGTTGCGCAAGGAGATTTTGGCTCAACGACCATTGATCCTGCAAGTACAATGCACTTTCCCATGCAGAATAATCTTTTAATGAGTAATAACCAATTTGCGAAGTGAATTTATCGATTGATGCTGCTATGGAATGATGCGTAATTTCCGCCCCAGCTAAAAGTAAATGGTTCCTAAAAGAATAATTTTCGAGATACGCATGGATATTATAATCTTGTATGCTATAGGTTGATGAACCAATGTTGTTGAAAGAAGATGGAGAGAAGCGATGATTGAGGTCAAAGGAATATCGTGTGATACCACAAAGTACCTGAAAAAATAGCGAAGGAGAGGCTAATCCACGCCAGCGGAGATTCGCCATCTGATTTTCCCATGTAAAATTATTTTCTAGGGTTACGTTTTGATTATTCTCTTCATTTTTGTATAAATCCTTTCCCCAATATCCATTGAAAGAAAGAATAGAGTTACTCGAAATTCTATGCTGTAATTTTGCGGTTACCTCAAATGTCCCGGAATTTTTCGGTGAAGACTTTTCAGATGAAAACATTCTTGCAGCAATGTGCGGATAACCAATTCTTCCTGCCAGTAGAGAAGTTGTAGTATGCGTGAGAGAACCATCAAGTACAAATCCTGAGTGAAGAGTTCCAAATTCAAGAGCAGTTCCAATAGTGTTGTGAGAGCCTTCTTTCAGTGTTGCATCAATAATGCTGCCGACTTGACCTCCATAGGATACAGGCAATCCGCCCGTTTCACGCTGAACATTTGTAATTGCTTCTGGATTAAAACTGGAAAGCACTCCTCCAGAATGAACTGGATTGTAAATTCGTTCTCCTTCGATCAAATATAAATTTCGATCTATCGGTGTTGAGAAATGATATTTACTATGCGAGAGGAATGCATTAGAAAGAATTGTACTCTGAAATCCCTCAACAGTAATTGCGGGTATTGAAATAATTCTGGGTACCATCGTCAATGAATAACGACAGATTTTGGATCGCACTTCGATCAATGTGTCAACAGGCTCATAACCAATAGCTGAGACAACCATTCGATATTTTCCAATTGGAAGTTCAGGAATAGAATAATATCCTATTGAATTCGTTGTGCAAACTCGAATTAATTTACCTGGCTCAGAATTAGCGTAGAGGAGAACGGAAGCGGAAATAATTTGTTCCCCTGTTAAGGAATCTTTGATAAATCCATTGAGAGCGCTCCGTTGAACTAAGGATGTTTGAGGCAACGACAGAATAATAATTTGATTACCGCGTCGTATCCAGTATAGTGATGTACCATTCAATATACTCTGCAAAGCTTGCTCAAAATTACATTGATTGCAAGAAGCTGTAATCGTGTAACCTTCGACATCTTTATCAAGGAAAACTATAGATTCAGAGTACCAATCCATCAGAGAATCCAGCGCCTTTCGCAACGGAAGTTGCTTCCAATCAAATGATAAGGAAGTATTCATCTCCTGTGCAATGGAACTGGCAAAAAGAATTGCTATGAGTACGCTGTTAATAAATAATGTATGCAGAATTCTCATGGCGATAGCGTGATCCAGTCATCTCTGTGAGCGAAGCAAGAGTATTCTCGATATTCTTAATATCGAGCGCTCCCGTAATTGTTGTTTGAAGAAGTTCCTTCCGTTCTATATGAATTTCCACATTGCAATGGTATTCAATTTCTTTGCATACGAATAGAAGATTTGCATGATTAAACAATAGCACACCGTTCGTCCAACCCGGATATTGACGGAACGACAATGGTTCAGGTTTTTGTGGTAAATGTGATTTTGTACAGGTAACGAATTCATTCTTTACAACGGTGAGCGTACTAGTTTGCTTTTGTTTATCCAGAGAAACCTGCACAATGCCGTTGAGCACTCCTACTTCCATGATACTATCCCGAGAGCGGATATTGAATTCGGTTCCGGTAACTTTAACAGTTCCAATGTTGGTTGTTACAACGAATGGAATGCCTCTCGTGCGAATTTGAAACAACGCCTCTCCGTCGAGAGTTGCAGTCCATGAATGCTTGAAGATCGGTCGTGAGATTTTAAGCTTTGACAAAGCGCTTAAAGTTATTTTATTGCTATCTGGAAGAAGAATTGATGTGTATTGTCCTCTCTGTGTTGTGTACTCTTTTGTCAGTGTACGATGATAGAGCAGAACACCGACAGTTAGAACAGCGATCAACGCTATTCCAAAGGCAAGAGCAGGTTGTAATATTTTTTTTCGCTGGAATGAGTAGTTTGTTTCACGTTGAGTTCCTGTTTCAATCGATTGTTGAAATCGTTTCCATTGGTTCTGGGTATCTGGATCTATCGCTTTGAGTTCATCGGCAATCGAATGGATAGACTGATCGAGATAGTTAATATTTTCCCCTGTAAGTTTTTTCTTAAAAATGAATTCAGAAAATTTCATAATAAAAATTTACGTTATAATTATGGTTAAATACAAATATCTGTTTTAAATTAATCCTTTGTAGGAGCGACTATTTTCCCCATTAACAGTATTGAGCCAGATGTATGTTCTCGAATAGCAAAGATAAATGGATGATTTATTAACATGACAGTATTATTTTGTGTTAAGGTCCTTACAAATTCAATGACTGTTACGGCAGCTGCTTCTGTACCTTCCTCATTTGTTTCGATGAAAGTCTTGTGTCTCACTTCACTTATGTATGTACTCACAGATGATATTCGTGAAAAGTTTGCATCGGAGTCGAACGCCATACTCATTCCCATTGCGCTAAGTTCTTGAATTAAAGACTTTTCGTACTCTAATTTAAATTTTGGAATCGATAAGTTTACTTCTGTGGAATCTAATCCATTTACTAATTCTACCCATTTGCTGTCGCTTAAATTTACCGCATATTGATCGATATCAATCCCTTCTTTTGGCAATATAATTGTCATACTGAATGACCGATTACCGTAAGGTAAATCAATAATTTGCGCTTCATCTGTTTCTTTATATGCAAATACAGCCTTCTGAGACATCATATTGCAGGGAACGATATTCCCCTGTGATGTTATAAAATTGAATTCTTTTGTATAAGAAGGATCAAATTGATACGTCCATACTCCTTTAAAATATAAAGCATTGATTAGATACATTACTGCATCCCCTGGAATCCTTTGCAGAATTTGCTCTATTTTACCATTCGTTTTTGAACTTACCCAATTATTAATTACTTGAACTGCGTCTGGCGAAGAAAAATCGAGAGAAGCCACTTCTGCGTTGAAATAATTTTTGCAATCATGAAGAAATGTTTCATATACTGTAAAATTTTTTTCACACCAAATTGAGTTGGCAATTTGTAATACAACATCTGGATCGAGCTGAGTAAGTAAAGAAAAGGAAATTCGGTAGGATTCATTGATGTTTTGAAGCGTCAAATTTGAGCGCTCAAGAACTTTTTTCATAGAATCCAGTGTAGCGCCATCGGCGCCGTTCAACGCCATTCCTAATGCCATCGAAATGCTGAAAGGTGAAATGATAACATTTTTATTTTTCTCTGTCTCATTCTCATTGATGAGAGAAAATAATTTAAACCCAAAAAGATTATCTGTGGAATAAGGAACGGCAATGTATATGTCTTGAGATTTACCATGTTCATTATCATTGATTGGTTCTGTTCCATGATCTGAACATCCAACGAGTAAGAGCATAAATACAAATGCAACAATAATTCGTTTCATAATTTGTGTCTCCATTAGAGATTTATGATTATTTCCCTCTACATCTTAACTCTTTGTTCTATAGACATCAACCAGAAACATTTCGTCTTTATTGCTGTGCTATCTTATTACTTAAATTTAACAGCCTAAATTAATAGTTCATCTCCACTGTGTACAACGACCGAGGAGGCTTGATCACCTAATACTATTTTTTGTATAATGCGTTTAAAGTTAAAGCATGATTGCAATTTTAAGTTGAATAGAATAATTTATTCTCAAAAACACAAACACTTTTTTTATTGCCAATGGCTTTTTCGGATGAACAACTACTTTCGAAGGTAAAGGATTCTGATTTAGAAGCCTTTCGTTTACTTTTTGAAAAATATCAGCCAGTTATTTTTCGGCATATCTATTTTCATACTAAAAATTTCGACCTGTCCCATGATATTGTTCAGGAAACATTTTTACGAGTATGGGATCGTCGTGCATCGCTTAATCCACGTCTCAGTTTGTTAGGGTACCTTTTTCGGATCAGCGAAAATATTCTTCGTGATTACATTAAACATCAGAAAGTAAAAGAGCGAGTACATTCGATTCTTCCGACATCATGGGTAAAAGACGGCGATATGCCAGATGCGAAAGTAGAAGAATCACTTCTGAAGGAACGCATTCGTCAAATTGTTCTCAATCTCCCAGAGCGTTGTCGTGAAGTTTTTTTATTAAGTCGAGTTGAAGAGAAAAGTCATAAAGAAATAGCTGCATTACTTCAGATAAGTGAAAAGACTGTAGAAAACCATATTTTTCATGCGCTCTTTGTGCTTCGTAAGGAATTAAAAAAAGAGGGCTTAATGTAAGAAGCATCAATGGGAAGAGGCAGATAGAATTTCTATTTAGTACTTGAGTTGCATGACGAAGGTGAAAACTTATCGCCATCTTTTTGATTCCAAATATGAAGTCGCTTATTCGTGGTTGCAGAAGGTAGGAAAAGTATTTATCTTATCAAACGAGAATTGAGAAGCTCTTTGAAATGAATGTTTTTATTTTCGGGACGTGGCGCAGCCCGGCTAGCGCACTTGCTTGGGGTGCAAGGGGTCGCGGGTTCAAATCCCGCCGTCCCGACAATGAGAAAATCCTTCACAGTGTTTTGCTTTTGGGCTAAACTTACAAATACTGTAAAAGCAATTCAGTTACCTATTCATTTTGATAATTTCTACACATCTAAAAAAGTAATTTCTAAATTAAATGATTTATTTTTGAGTAATCTGATTCGTAAAAATTGGCGCTAAGCTAAGTACTTCAGATGATCGAAACTAAGAGAAAAATTTTTGGTCAACATATTATAGGAAAAATAAATTAAAATGGTTGTCCAAAGGAAAGAGTTAAATACGAAGCTATCAGTCGAGAAGATACCAGAATTCGAATATGGTGTCGTTTGGGAAGATCCGATGAACGGTCATAGAATAGGTTGTCTTGATGCTTCTAAAAAAGAAGATGTTGAAAAATTGATGCAGGGTGAGAAAGCCATTCTTGCTATTCAAGATCCACCATACAATGTTGATATCAATGATGAGTTTGGTAATTTGCCAATTGAGCAATATATCCATTGGAGCGAACAATGGATTGATAAAACCATAGATATTCTTGATGAGAATTCTTTACTTTATTAAAAAATATTATGAGCAAGAAATCTGAAAAAATGATCAAAGAATGGATTGAAATTACACTTTGCGACATGCTTGACGAAATACGAAAAAATGGCCGCAGCGATGATAAAATAATGACAATCATTAAAAGGTATGCCACTGAAATTTATAATGCACAGAACGATGGCAAAAAATAAACTAAAAATTTGCTTAGAAACATCATCGTATTTGCCATTGATTTGGACTACGCCTTATTCACAAGGAGTTATTAAGCTGATTCAGTACTATAATGATAACGCCGAGTTTTATATTCAAGATGATTGTCTTATTGAAGCGCTGAGCTATATTCATTATCCCAAAAATTGGTTTCGTCACGCCTCTATCAGGATAAACAAGTTATCAAAATCACTTACGGATAAGCAATTAGATGAATTGTCATTTCCAAGTACAGCATTTCAAATTTTATTAGGTGGGAAAATGTGGGCGCAGGGACCTTATTTAAACTTTGTAAGACATACAACATTTTTGTATGCAGATTTAGTCGACAAAGTGGATTTTTCTGATAAAAGGGAAGGATTAAAAACATTAGCTAATTTAATTGATGAGAGGTTTTCAGAATTACAAAATAAAATTGAAAGCCATCTGAAAGCTCAAGAATTTAAGATATACTTTAATGAGATGATACCATATTGGGGGAGGTTTTATTTATTCATGGAGTTACCTAAGCAATTAAGTGTGAAAGTGTGGAAGATTGAAAAAAAATTTGAGAAGGGGGCAGCAAGGATTAGAGATGTTTTTCACTATCAAGGTATGTTAGATTCAGATGTTGATTTTGATAAAATGATTGTTGCTAATACAGGATTCTCTAAACACATTAAAAGAGAGTTGGGGAAGCTTGATATAGAAATTTTGTGCGCTGAAAGCCGCCAGTATGAAATTTTTGAATAAAAGCCTGTCGAGCAATTAACACAAAAATCCGTGGTGGATTAGAAACCAAAGCTTTAAGTTTCAATTCTGATGAGCCTTATTGGATGAACTTTCAACAGATTAAATTGGATGTAGTAGACGCTTTTGTTTTTGTGGGCGTTTGGGTCGATAAAATTCTTTACTGGGTTTTAACGAATAAAGAAGTTAAAGTACATCCATCGCGAAGCCATCAACATCGCGGTGGTATTGAGTACCAAATTGGAATTACAGAAAAGAACATTCAAGAATTCGAGAACTATTTGGTTGAACCATCAAAATTAGTAGCAACAATAAAATCTAAAGTTAAATAACTTCTGAGTTATTTTGCTCCACAATTTTTAGAAAAGTCGAAAAAGTAATCTTCGCTTACTATCCCAAATGATTCACTAATTTCCATAGTCTAAATCTTATAATCCTAGTACAAAAAGCGTTGTACCGATAATCAGTCCTAAACAGATATTAAATGCTTTCACCAGTACGCTATCTTTAATTGAATATGAGAGCATTGGTAGCATACTGTGTCCATCTTGAACGATCGAGCTTGTCAAGAGAATCGAGAATGGAATTAGTCCGTTGGCATAAAGAGTTACAAACAACAGATGCGGACCGGATTCCGGAATGAGTCCAATGAGAGCGCTGAGAATTAAAAAGAGATAAGAATAGTGAGCGCTTAGTGATGCAAAATTCCAATACCGCATTCCTACTTCTACAAAGAGAAGAGCTCCAAACGTCCAGAGCGCTGTTTTCCAGAGATGTCGTTTGATAATGTGATGCCAGACGTGCTCCTTCATATAGTGAGCAAAGCTATGTTCGCCAGGATGAATAAGTACCTCGTTACAATTTACAGATGTTTTGATGTTAGCGCTTTTTACTACTCGATCAATAAGTAAACCTGAAAACACCCCAATAATAAACAAGACAGCAAATAATATTATTGCTGTGCGTGGAAACATTGCAAGCATCACAAACGCTTCATCTCCAGATGCAGCAACCATCGAACCTGCAAGAGCGCCAAAGCTAATCATTCCGTGGATATATAACGAAACATTTGTGAAACCGCCAACACACCCCGGAACAGTTCCAATTGCAGAGCTTACAATATACTGTCTAAATTTGTGATTAGGCTTGAGTAGCTCAGCGATTTTACCTCTTGACCAAAAGTTAATAACATCAACTAAAACCATCATTACAAAAACAAGCACTACCACCTGTATAGTTTCACCAATTATTTTTAACAGCATATTCCAATCAATAGAAGCCATCTAAAATCCTCCGTTGGTATTTATCTCTGAAAATATTGCAATAAATAATTTTAATACATTCATA
>Ga0116192_1002874_pt1 | contig 11135 bp, 11 predicted proteins | sample AD_UKC113_MetaG_FD_89876 | JGI IMG/M metagenome (GOLD analysis project Ga0116192, IMG submission 89876) | Active sludge microbial communities of municipal wastewater-treating anaerobic digesters from Hong Kong - AD_UKC113_MetaG | ecosystem: Engineered > Bioreactor > Anaerobic > Digestate...
GCCGCGGCTGCGGGGTATCGGCAGGCTTCAGCTGCGCAAGGCTTGTAGCACCGCCGCTTCCGGCACATCGGCCACCACTTGGGCACTGCCGGGGCCTTGCCACAGGATGAAGCGCAGGCCACTGGCTTGTGCTTTTTTGTCCAAGCGCATGCGCGCCAGCAGGGCATCAGGCACCAGCCCGGTGGGCATGTCTACCGGCAAATCAAAACGCTGCAGCAGGTCACGCAACGCATCTGCAGATGCACTCGTGGCCATGCCCAGGACGCTGGATAGGCGTGCTGCCAGCACCATCCCAACGGCCACCGCTTCGCCATGGTTGAAGCCGTGGGCATAGCCTTGTTCGGCTTCGATCGCATGCGCAAAGGTATGCCCGAAGTTGAGCAGTGCGCGGTCGCCGTGCTCAAATGGGTCGCGTTCGGTAATCGCGGCCTTGTGCGTGCAGCTGCGGGCGATGGCCTCCGCCAGGCTGGCATCGTCATCGGCAAGCAATGCATCGCAGTGTGCAGCCAGCCACTGCAGGAAATCGGCATCCACAATCGCGCCGTATTTGATGACCTCGGCAAGCCCCGCGCGCAATTCGCGCGGTGGCAGCGTGCGCAGGGTGGTGGTGTCGGCAATCACGGCGCGCGGTGGATGAAACGCGCCCACCAGATTCTTGCCTTGTGGCATATCCACGGCGGTCTTGCCACCCACGGAAGAATCCACCATCGCCAGCAAGCTGGTGGGCAATTGCACCACATCAATGCCGCGCATCCAGCACGCGCCGGCAAACCCGGCCATATCACCAATGACGCCGCCACCTAGTGCATAGATGCAGGCATCGCGGGTGGCACCCAAGTTGGCAAGCACGTCGATCACGCCGGCAAAATTGGTCAGGGTTTTCTCTGCTTCACCGGCGTCGATGACGTGGCGGGCGATGCGCAATTCTGGCTGTGCAGCACGCAATGCGGCCTCCACCCGTTTTGCATACAACGGTGCCACATTGGCATCGCTGACGATCAGTGCATGGCGGCCACGCAGGGTGGCCGTGAGCAGGTTGCCGTCATCCAACAAGCCGGGGCCAATATGGATGCGATAAGGTGCCGCTCCGCGCACATCAACTTGGTGTTGCAACACGCTCATGCGCAGGATTCCTGAAGGGAGTGAAGATGCCGCAGCACGTCCGCGGCAAGTTGGTCGGGTGTCTGCGTGCTGGTGTCGATCGTGCAAGTGGCAAGCTGCCGATACAACGGTTCGCGTTGCGCTTGTAGTGCGGCAAGCCGTTGTGCCGGCGCTTCTGTGGTCAGCAGGGGGCGGTTGCTGTCGCCAGCGATGCGTCGCAATTGCGCGTCTGCCGAGACATGCAGATACACCACGGCAGCCGCCGTCTGGATTGCAGCGCGATTGTCCGCACACAGCACCGCGCCACCGCCAGTGGCAATCACCGAAGGTGCGCTGGTCAGCGCCGCAGCCAAGGCAAGCGATTCGCGCTGGCGAAAGCCGGCCTCGCCTTCGGCAGTAAAAATGGCCGGAATCGACATCCCGGCTGCCGCTACGATGTCGGCATCCACGTCCACAAAAGGCAGTTGCAGGCGCGTGGCCAAGACGCGGCCCAGCGTGCTTTTGCCGCTGCCCATGGGGCCGATCAAGACGATGTGGCGGCGGTTTTGCATTGCAGCATGCTAACAGCCAGATGCGCAGGTTTCGCGGACGCGCGACAATAGTGGTATGCACACGCTACCGAATGACATCCTGACCACCTTCAATACGTTGTTTGCCGAGGCGCAGGCCGCCGGCGAGCCGGATCGCACCGCGATGACCGTGGCCAGCGTGGATGCGCAGGGCCGCCCGTCGGCGCGCATCGTGTTGCTGAAACACCATGACGCGCAAGGGTTTGTGTTCTATACCCATTTGGATGGGCGCAAAGGCCACGAATTGCAGGCGCATCCACAGGCCGCATTGCTGTTTTATTGGCCGCGCGTGCGCAATGGTGTGCAGGTGCGTTTGGAGGGTGCGGTGGAGATCGTATCGGTGGCTGAGGCCGATGCCTATTTCGCCAGCCGCCCGCGTGGCAGCCAGCTGGGCGCGTGGGCTTCGCAGCAGTCGCAGACACTGGATGCGCGGGAGACATTTGATGCGCGTTTGGCGCAAGTCGAAGCCGAGTTTGCGGGGCGCGATGTGCCGCGCCCGCCGCGCTGGAGTGGGTTTCGGCTGCGTCCACACGCGGTCGAGTTTTGGTATGCCGCAAGCTATCGTCTGCACCAGCGCCACCTGCACGAATGCGATGCCGATGGCACGTGGTCGCAACGGATGTTGTACCCGTAATGGGCACAGGCCCGCATTCTTGAGGATGCCGACGAGGTGATCCGGCACGCACCCGACATTATGCTGGGCTCGTGGTGCGGTAAAAAATTTCGCCCTGAAAATGTCGCCGCCCGGCCCGGCTGGGATGCCATCCCGGCGGTACGCGACGGGCAATTATTCGAGATCAAATCGCCGATCATTTTGCAACCAGGGCCTGCCGCCTTGACCGACGGGGTGGCCGAAATCGCAGCAATCATTCAGCGCTGGGATCAGCGTTGAAGCGCGAACGTGCGGATTCAATCATTGGCAGCAGATAATGCCGCCCCACGCACGCGGGCGGCGTGGATGGCGGCATCCACCAACGTGCGCAAGCCGCCGGTTTCGAAGGTGTCGATTGCCGCTTGCGTGGTGCCGCCGGGCGAGGTGACGCGGCGACGCAGTTCGGCGGCATCCACCTCCGCTTCGGTCAGCATGCGTGCCGCGCCCAGTACGGTTTGCAGGACCAGCGTGCGTGCGGCATCGGCAGGCAGACCTTGCTGGATACCGGCGGCGATCATGCTTTCGGCCAGCAAAAAAACATAGGCCGGGCCGCTGCCCGACACCGCGGTCACCGCGTCCATCAAGGCTTCATCGGCAAGCCACACGGTTTGACCGGCGGCGGCCAGCAAGCTGTCAGCAAACGCGCGCTCTTGCGCATCCACGCGCGCGCTGGCGTACAGGCCGGTCACACCCGCGCCCAGCAGGGCCGGCGTATTGGGCATTGTGCGCACGATTTTGCTATTGCCGCCCAGCCAGCGTTCCAGTTGCGCGGTGGTGATGCCGGCAGCAATCGAGATCACCAATGGTTGACTGGCTTGCGCCTGCGTGGCCAGTGCCGCGCAAACATCACGCAGCACTTGTGGTTTGGTGGCCAGTACCCACGTCTGTGCGCCGGCCGTGGCCTGTGCGCCATCGGCAAACACGGTCACACCAAAGTCTGCGGCCAAGGCCTCGCGCAGGGCGGCAACCGGCTCGGCAACGTGGATGCTGGCCGGCGTGTGGCCTTGGGCAATCAGGCCGCCAATCAAGCTGCGTGCCATATTGCCGCCGCCGATGAAGGCGATGTGGTTGTTCATGCGGGGGTTCCTTGCTTGGGCGCGCGCGGGCCAAACAGTGCGCTGCCGATGCGCACCATGGTCGCACCTTCTGTAATGGCTTCAACAAAATCTTCGCTCATACCCATCGATAACGTATCGATGTGCGGATATTGCACCGCCAGTGTGTCGAACAATGCGGCCATATCCGCGAATGCGTGACGGCGGCGCGGCATGTCCGGGACGGGTGCGGGGATCGCCATCAGCCCGCGCAAGCGCAGCCGTGGCGCGGCGGCAATTGCGGCGGCCAATGCCCCGATCTCTTGCGGATGACAGCCCGATTTGCTGGCTTCGTCGTCGATATTGACCTGTATCAGGACATCGAGTGGCGGCAGGGTGTCGGCACGATGCTGCGCCAGTGCCGCCACCAGTTTGCTGCGATCGACGGTTTGCACCCAGTCAAATGCATTCGCCGCCAGCGCCGCTTTGTTGGACTGCAAATGCCCAATCAAATGCCATTCCAGACCCAATCCGCGCAACGCCTGTATTTTTGGCAAGGCTTCTTGCACGTAGTTCTCACCAAACGCGCGTTGCCCAGCGCGCGCCATATCGGCAATGGCGTTGGCGTCGCGGGTCTTGGAAACCGCCAACAGGCGTACTGTTGGCCTGCCGGGGCGGCGGCTTGCGTTTTCGATCAAGGACATGGCCGAATGCAAGGCCGCTTCTGTCGTTGCAATGGGATCTGGCACGGTGGTGGTTGTACGTGGGCCGGGGTGGCGCTCATACTGCCTGCGGGGCGCGGGCCGTGCCAGCAGTAGTTGGGGTGCAGGCCGGCAATCAATTCACTTTGGGTTGGGGAGTACGCATGGATATCGCTGAACTTCTGGCATTCTCGGTCAAGAACAAGGCCTCGGATTTACACCTGTCGGCAGGCCTGCCGCCGATGATTCGCGTGGATGGCGATGTCCGGCGCATCAATATTCCGGCGCTGGATCACAAACAAGTGCACGCGCTGGTGTACGACATCATGTCCGACAAGCAGCGGCGTGACTTTGAAGAATTTCTGGAAGTCGATTTCAGTTTTGAAATCCCCAGCTTGGCGCGTTTCCGTGTCAATGCCTTCAACCAGAACCGTGGCGCCGGTGCGGTGTTCCGTACCATTCCCTCGGAAGTGTTGACGCTGGAAGACTTGGGCTGCCCGCGCGTCTTCAAGGAATTGATCGAGCAACCACAGGGCTTGATCTTGGTGACCGGGCCCACAGGCTCGGGTAAGTCCACCACGCTGGCGGCGATGATCGACCACATCAACAAAAATGAGTACGGGCATATTTTGTCGGTGGAAGACCCGATCGAGTTTGTCCACACCTCGCAAAAATGCTTGATCAACCAGCGCGAAGTGCACCGCGATACCCACGGCTTCAACGAGGCGCTGCGCAGCGCCCTGCGCGAAGACCCCGACATCATTCTGGTGGGCGAATTGCGCGACTTGGAAACCATCCGGCTGGCATTGACCGCTGCGGAAACCGGGCACTTGGTGTTTGCCACCTTGCATACCAGCTCGGCCGCCAAGACCATCGACCGCATCATCGACGTGTTCCCTGCGGGTGAAAAACCGATGGTGCGCTCGATGCTGTCGGAAAGCTTGCGCGCGGTGATTTCGCAGGCCTTGTTGAAGAAAGTCGGCGGCGGCCGCACTGCTGCACACGAAATCATGGTGGGCACCCCGGCCATCCGTAACCTGATCCGCGAGGACAAGGTGGCGCAGATGTATTCGTCCATCCAGACCGGGCAAAACGCGGGGATGCAGACCCTGGACCAAAACCTGCAAGAATTGGTCAAGCGCGGCATGGTTAGCCGTCAGCAGGCACGTGAATACGCCAAGGACAAGCGGTTGTTCGAGTAAGTCTTGAGCCCGCAGGAGAGCCCCATGAGCAGCATTGATTTCACCTCGTTCCTCAAACTGATGGCGCACCAGAAGGCGTCGGACTTGTTCATCACCGCCGGGATGCCGGCATCGATGAAGGTCAATGGTCGCATCACCCCGATCACCCAAAGCCCGCTGACGCCGCAACAGTCGCGTGATTTGGTACTCAACGTGATGACGCCGCAGCAGCGTGAGGAATTCGAAAAAACCCACGAGTGCAATTTCGCCATCGGTGTGGCCGGGGTCGGGCGCTTCCGCGTCAGTTGTTTCTATCAGCGCAATCAAGTCGGCATGGTGTTGCGTCGGATCGAAACACGCATTCCCACGGTGGAAGAACTCAGCCTGCCACCGGTCATCAAAACGCTGTCGATGACCAAACGCGGCTTGATCATTTTCGTGGGGGCGACCGGTACCGGTAAGTCCACATCCTTGGCGGCGATGATCGGCTATCGCAATGCCAATTCCACCGGGCACATCATCACGATTGAAGACCCCATCGAATTTGTGCACAAGCACGACGGCTGCATCATCACCCAGCGCGAAGTTGGCATCGACACCGATAGCTGGGAGAACGCGCTGAAAAATACGCTGCGGCAAGCCCCCGACGTCATCATGATCGGCGAGGTGCGCACCCGCGAGGGCATGGATCACGCCATCGCATTTGCTGAAACGGGGCACTTGGTGTTGTGCACGCTGCACGCCAACAATGCCAATCAGGCGATGGACCGCATCATCAACTTCTTCCCCGAGGAGCGCCGCAGCCAATTGCTGATGGATTTGTCGCTGAACCTCAAGGGTGTGGTGGCGCAGCAGTTGGTGCCCACTCCCGATGGTAAGGCGCGCCGAGTGGCGATGGAAATTTTGCTGGGCACGCCACTGGTGCAAGACTACATCCGTGATGGCGAGATCCACAAGCTGAAGGAAGTGATGAAGGAGTCCGTGCAAATGGGCATGAAAACCTTCGATCAAAGCCTGTTCGAGCTGTATCAAGCTGGCGAAATCAGCTATGAAGATGCGTTGCGTTTTGCTGACTCCAGTAATGAGGTGCGCCTGCGCATCAAGCTGGCACAAGGTGGCGATGCCCGCACCTTGGCACAGGGCTTGGACGGGGTGGAAGTGGCCGAGGCACGTTAAGGCGTCGCGAACACGCGCCTTGGGGGGGCACACCGAGGCGTTGAAGACGCTTTGATACTGCCGGTATCCCCGCCTGCACGGGGATGCCGGTGTGTTTGGCGTTGTCCTAAGCATTCTCAAAGCTTGGTTCGCCACACTGGCGGCATCCGTAAATTTCACGATGTCGCCATGCCGCACCTGTGTCTTGTTTCTGCCCGCCGTATCGCCCTGTTGAGCCCCCTCGTATTGAGCTTGCTGGCCTGTGGCGGCAAGCCTGAGGCGGGTAGTGAGGACAGCAGCCCCAAAGCCGATGCGCAGGGCCGCATCGTGCTGACCGAGGCGCAGCTGAAAAATCTCGGCATCACCCAAGTTGCTGCCACAGCCGCCACGGTGGTACCGATCACCGGCCTGCCTGCGCATATCACCGCCCCCTTGGCGGCCAGCACCGAGGTCACCGTGCCCTATGCCGGCGTGGTGACCCAAGTGTTGGTTGATGAAGGCAGCCAGGTACAACGTGGGCAGCCGATGCTGCGCGTGCAAAGCCGCGAATTGGTGACACTGCAAGCCGAATTGGCGCGCGCACGCGCCGAGGCGGGTGTAGCGCAACAGCAAGCCCAGCGCGATGCAGTATTGTTCAAGGAAGGCCTGATTGCGCAAGCGCGCACGCAAGAAAGCGGTGCGCGTGCGGCCATTGCCCGAGCCAGCGTGGCGCAGGCCAATCTGCAATTGACGCAGCTTCGCCCCAGCACGCGTGGGGCGCCGGGGGAGTTTGAATTGCTGGCCCCGCAGGCGGGGCGGGTATTGCATCGCGCGGTGAAGCCCGGGCAAGCCTTGGATGCCTTGGCATCTGCCTTCACGCTGGTGACCGGGGAGAGTCTGGATGTCGAATTCAACATCCCGCTGGCGCTGCGCGATGCGGTGCAGCCGGGGCTTGCGGTGGAATTACCGGCGGGTGCGCGTGCCAAGGTGATGGCGGTGGGTGGCGATGCCGATGCGGGCGCGCAAGGCCTGCGTGTGCGTGCGCAGGTGCAAGCAGCCAGTGCGCTGCTACCGGGGCAGCAATTGGAAGCCAGCCTGCATTTGCCGGCACCCACCGCAGCGGTGACGGTGCCGGCTTCGGCCCTGCTACAACAAGGTGAGCGTCACGTGCTGTATGTGCGCCAAGGGCAGGCATGGCATGGCGTGGTGGTGCACTTGCTGGGCGGTGATGCACGCAGCGCCGTAGTCGTGGGCGAGGGCGTGCACGCCGGGGTCAATGTCGCGGCCAGTGGCGGCAACCTGCTCAAGACCTTGGCACCGGTGGAGTAAGCCATGCTCAACCGTTTGATCGCGTTTTCTTTGCAGCAACGTTTATTGGTATTGCTGGCCGTGCTGGCGCTGGCCGGTGCCGGTTTGCAGGCGTATCTGCAATTGCCCATCGACGCCTACCCCGACATCTCGCCGACGCAGGTGAAGATGATCTTGAAAGCACCCGGCATGACCCCGGAAGAGGTGGAAAGCCGGGTGGTGGCACCACTGGAAATGGAGCTCTTGGGTGTCCCCAATGCGGTGATGCTGCGCTCCACAGCGAAGTATGCAATCGCCGATATCACCTTGGATTTCAAGGAAGGCACGGATATCTATTGGGCGCGGCAGCAAGTGAATGAGCGCTATGCCGGTGTGGCCACGACGCTGCCGGCCAGTGTCGAAGGTGGTTTGGCACCGATTACAACACCGCTTTCCGATGTATTGATGTTCACCATCGAGGGCGCGGGGTTGAGTTTGCAAGACAAGCGCAGCTTGTTGGACTGGACGGTGCGCCCGGCGCTGCGCGCCTTGCCGGGTGTGGCCGATGTGAATGTGCTGGGCGGGCAGGCAAAAAGTTTTGTGGTGGTGCCAGACCGCGCCCGCTTGCTGGCCAATGGCTTGCATTTCAGTGACCTGGTGCAAGCCTTGGAGCGCAACAATCGCAACGATGGTGCCGGGCGCATCAACGCCGGTGAAAACGCCGTGGTGGTGCGGGTGGAAGGCGCGCTGCAAACTGCGGACGACATCGGCAATGTGGTGGTAAAAGCCGGCATGCCGCCACTGCGGATCAAAGATTTGGCCACGGTGCGCATCGACGCCATGACCCGCTACGGCGCGGTGACGCGCGATGGCCAGCACGAAGCAGTGGAAGGGATTGTGGTGGCCCTGCGGGGTGCTGATGCCTCGCAACTGGTGCATGCCGCCGTCGCCAAATTGCAAAGTCTGCAAGCGAGCTTGCCGCCAGGGGTGAAGGTGGTGCCGTTCTACAACCGCAGCAGCCTGATCGAGCGCGCGGTGGCCACCGTACAAGATGCTTTGCTGGAAGCCACCGTGCTGGTGGTGGTCTTGCTGTTGTTGTTCCTGGGTGAGTTGCGTGCTGCCTTGGTGGTGGCGTTGATGCTGCCGTTCGCCGCGCTCTACACGTTTCTGCTGATGCGCTGGACCGGGCAGAGCGCCAACCTGATGAGTCTAGGTGGCCTTGCGATTGCCATCGGCATGTTGGTGGATGCGGCGGTGGTGGTGGTGGAAAACACCGTCACCCGATTAGAGCCGGATGCTGGCAGCGCGCATTTGCCGCGCCTGCACCGGGTGTATGCGGCCACCCGCGAAGTGGCCACACCGGTGGCCGCAGGGATGCTGATCATTGCACTCACCTTCTTGCCACTGCTTACCTTGGAGGGTTTGGAAGGTAAATTATTTGCACCCGTGGCGATGACCATTGTGTTTGCCTTGGGCGCATCGCTGCTGTTGTCGCTGACCTTGGTGCCGGTGTTGGCATCACTGCTGCTCAAGCCGCATGCCCATCACGAGCCGTGGCTGATGCGGCACGTGGGGCGGGTGTATCGGCCGGTCTTGAATGCGGTGTTGGCCAAGCCCAAACGGGCATTGATCCCTGCGGGCATCGCCTTGCTATTGGGCGCTGTGGGCTATCTGAGCGTAGGCAAAAGCTTTATGCCAACGATGGATGAGGGCGACATCTTGGTGCAGCTGGCCAAGTCGCCGGCAATTTCTCTGCAACGCTCGCTGGAATTGGATCTGGCAGTGGAACGTGCGATCAAAGCCAAGGTGCCGGAAGTGGCGCACATCGTGGCGCGGGCGGGCTCGGACGAATTGGGCCTAGATCCGATGGGCTTGAATGAAACCGATATGTTTTTGCAGCTCAAACCCAAATCGCAATGGCGCAAGCCGGACAAGGCATGGTTGGCCGAGGAACTGCGCAAGGTGCTGGCGGATTTTCCGGGGATGGATACCGGCCTGACCCAGCCCATCGAAATGCGTGTGTCCGAAATGCTGACCGGCAGCCGCGGCGATTTGGCCATCAAGATCTTCGGGCCTGACCTGCAAGTGCTAGGCACATTGGCGCAGCGCACCGCCAGTGTGGTGGAGCAACTGCGTGGTGCGCAGGATGTCATCACCCAAACCGCCGAAGGCGTGGATTATCTGCAAGTGGTGATTGACCCCATCGCTGCCGGTCGCAATGGCTTGGCGGTGGCCGATGTGCAAGACGAGCTGCGTGCGCAGATCGACGGCATGCCTGCGGGCATGGTGTTGGAGTCCAATCGGCGCACACCGATACTGGTGCGTGGTGGTGATGACATCCGCATGTCGGCATTGCGCTTCAAGCAGATGCGCATGGCATTGCCGGGCGGCGGTGAAATCCCATTAGCAGCCATCGCCACACTCAAAGCGGGCAATGGCCCGGTAAAAGTGGCGCGCGAACAAGGTTCGCGGTTTGCCCTGGTGCAATCCAATGTTGATGGCCGTGACCTGGTTGGCTTTGTCGATGACGCCAAGGCTGCGGTGGCCAAGGCGGTGCCACTGCCGCCCGGTTATCACATGGAATGGGGCGGACAGTTTGAAAACCAGCAACGTGCGGCTGCACGCTTGGGCTTGGTGATTCCGCTGGCCTTGGCCGCCATTTTTTTGGTGTTGTTCATGACCTTCGGGTCATTGCGGCAGGCGGTCTTGATCTTGTGCAACATCCCGTTTGCCTTGGTCGGCGGCATCTTGGCACTGTGGGCATCCGGGCAATATTTGTCGGTGCCGGCAGCGGTGGGCTTCATCGCCCTGCTGGGCATCGCGGTACTCAATGGTTTGGTGCTGGTGACCTGCTTCAATCAATTGCACGACAGCGGCCTGCCGATTGCCGAAGTGGTGCGACGTGGCGCGTTGGCGCGGGTGCGCCCGGTGTTGATGACCGCCAGCATCACGGCACTGGGTTTGGTGCCCTTGCTGTTAGCCAATGGCCCCGGTTCGGAAATCCAGCGACCGTTGGCCATCGTGGTGATCGGTGGTTTGTTGACCTCTACCGCGTTGACCTTGCTGCTGCTGCCAATTTTGTATCAACGGTTTGGTGTTGCCCCCAACAAGGAGGTCGCATGAACGCACCGGTGCACTTGGTCTTGCCGTGTTCACCCCGGCTGCGCGTGGCATTGAAGCGGGTGTGGATGCGGGAGGGGCTGCGATGAAGACGTGGATACTTGCCGTGCTGCTGTTGTTGTGCAGTGTTGATACACCCGCGCAGCAGTGGTTGCCGCCGCACGACGCGGTGCACGTGGCCATCGATGCACAACCGAATGTGGTGGCGGCGCGCGCGCGCGTGGATTCGGCACAAGCGCAAGCGCGTGCCTTGCGCGTGGGCGCGCACGAGTTCCAAGTCAATGCGGTCAGCCAACGGCGCAGCACCGACGAGCTGGGTGGGCGGCAGCGGTTTACGGAATCTGAAATCGGAATCA
>Ga0116192_1002879_pt1 | contig 11119 bp, 8 predicted proteins | sample AD_UKC113_MetaG_FD_89876 | JGI IMG/M metagenome (GOLD analysis project Ga0116192, IMG submission 89876) | Active sludge microbial communities of municipal wastewater-treating anaerobic digesters from Hong Kong - AD_UKC113_MetaG | ecosystem: Engineered > Bioreactor > Anaerobic > Digestate | place...
TGTCGAAACGTTTATAAACCAGTGTTTTATTTCTTGCCAAAACAAACTCCAATTCTCCATCTGAAAATACGGAATTATTATTTCGTATGGCTACAAGTTTTTTATAGAATTCAAATTGTTCACTGTCAAACTTTACGGGATCATACACGGCTTTTAAGGGAAGAATATTATTCCTGTTTTCCGGATGAAAATTAAACTCTTTCCACCACAAGGGCTTTCGACAGTATGGATCATCAGCGCCCCACATACCCATTTCTTCACCATTCCAAATTTGTGGTGCTCCAATTGTTGTAAACAGATGAACCAAATATAATTTTAAACGTTGATAAGTAATTTTGTCGGGCTTCCCGGTTTTGTAAAACGGATCGTCATTAATCGTTGCGTGATACTTATACCGATTGGTATTATAAAAATCGGTCAGCAAACGGGGTGTATCGTGGGTGGAAGAAACATTCATCATGGCATACAAGTTAGACTTTTTCACCCGATTCCACTGGAAAAGCAGGCTGTCTCTGAATTGTGCAGCATCAATTTCAGCATCTGTTTTGGCAAAGAAGTAACGTGCCGGACAATAAACCTGATAAAACATGACAGCATCAAAAATATCGCCTTGCGTATAGGGTGCAGGATTCATCATTTTATCGGGCCATTTTTCCCACCAGATTTCTCCCACCAGATAAGCATCGGGATTGATAGAACGAACCCATGCACGATATTCCCGCCAAAAATCAAGTCCAATCTGCTCGGCCACATCCAGCCGAAAGCCATCTACGCCTTTCGTAATATCACCATTGGGGGACAGCCAGCGTTTGGTAACCTCAAAAATATGTTTTTTGGCATTTTCATCTAAATTTCCTTCATATGGAACACCATTAATGCGTTTGGTTTTCAAATTAGTTTTCCTGATTTCCGGCATATAGGCATTCCCGTACCAGCCTTCGTAGGCAAATTCATTTTCGGGTGTCTTCGGGTCGTCAAAACGGGTAATATTGTACCAATTTTTGAAGGGAGAAGCAGCCTGATTTTTCAAAATATCCCGCCAAGCCCAAAACAAAGTTCCGGTATGATTCCATGAATAATCGACTATTATTTTCATTCCGCGACGGTGGACTTCTTCTATCAGTTGCAAAAATAGTTTATCGGCTGATGTCCATTGCCATGAAGTTGGATCAGCCGGATTTTCGCCGGAAATAATTCTTAAGTCGCCTTCTGGATCAGGTCCAAAATTGACATCAACGTGATGATAATTACGTGCATCATATTTATGAAGTGAAGGAGCATCATTTATCGGATTCAGATAAATCGCATTGATTCCCAGCATCTGCAAATAATCGAGTTTTTCTAAAACTCCTTTCAAATCTCCTCCATACCGACGGTATTGAAGCAGTTCGCTAAAAGATTTATCTGAATTTTTCATCCAACTGTCCCGCTTAAACCAGTCCCCTGTCCACGACGAAATTTTCCAGCCGGCAGGTGGAACAATATTCATATCGGCAACTGTCATAAATTCGGGCAGAGGGTCGTTGAATATATCGCCGTTGTAAAAACGCTCGACAAAAATTTGATACCAAACAGCATGTTTTGCCCATGCCGGAGGTTCTTTGAAAGGGGTTGCAGCGAAAGTAAAATTGCAAGAAAGCAACCAAAAAATACTTACAAAAATAAAATTTTGTTTTTTCATGGAAATGAAAATTTAAGTTGTCTGAAACACATAAATCGAATAAGTTTATCAGTCTATTGGACGCTTTTTCGATATTTAATAAACTTTATTTTTCAAAGGTAAAATCTTTCATTCAGATGTTTCATATAAAAGTAAATAAAATGTTTTATTCTTTTTTGCAATCGTTTGCATGAAAAAATCTTTTATTTTTAAAAATGTAATATATGTTTGAGAAACTAAACCTTTATATTTGCATTTCAGTCGAAATGTTTAAATGCTAAAACCATGAAAAAATTTCTTTTTACTTTTTTAATTTTATTTTTCTATTTGGTAGGCTGGGGGCAAATTATTACTACCAACCCCACTTTTATTACCAAAGATTATGTTGGAGAAATAGAAATCATCTATGATGCTACGCAAGGCACCGCCGGTCTGAAAAATTATACTGGCGACGTATATGCCCACACTGGTGTGATTACCTCCGCAAGTACTTCTCCCAGTGATTGGAAACATGCACCCACTTGGCTCGACAATTCTCCCAAATATAAACTTACTTCGTTGGGCAGCAACAAATGGAAACTGTTGATAACGCCTAATATGACAGGATATTATAACTTGAATGCCGGAGAAGTGGTACAAAAACTGGCTTTTGTTTTTCGTAATGCCACCGGTACGTTACAGGGAAAAGATGTGGGCGGTGCCGATATTTTTGTTCCTGTTTACGATAGCGGACTGAATGTGGCATTTACCTCTCCCGTCTCTAATCAGTTTATTTCTGTCGGAACCGTTATAAATTTTACGGTCAGTTCGTCGCTAAGCGCCGAGCTCAAATTGATGCTTAACAACAACATTCTTGCTTCCCAATCTTCGGCCACTTCCCTTACTCATTCTTATTCTTTTATCAATACCGGAGACTATACATTGGTTGCTTCTGCCAAAGTCGGCAATAACACAGTATATGATACCTTACAGGTCTGCGTACCCGAACCGGTTGCCAATCAGGCTCGTCCGGCAAACACCAAACCGGGAATCAATTACATTGACAACACAACTGTTACGTTGGTTCTTCATGCACCCAATAAAAACAATGTTTTTCTTATTGGCGAATTTAACGACTGGTCTCAATTGAATGCCTATCAACTGAAAAAAGATGGCGAATACTGGTGGATCACCTTAACCGGACTTACTCCGGGTAAAATATATGCTTATCAATATCTGGTTGATGGAACAATTCGCAGTAGTGATCCGTATACCGAACTGGTGCTCGACCCATGGAACGACAAATGGATTAATCAGTATTTCACCATTTATCCAAATCTCAAACCTTATCCTGAAGGTAAAACAGAAGGGTTGGTTGCAACTTTTCAAACTGCTAAACCTGACTATAATTGGGAAATTACCAATTTTTCCATGCCCGCAAAGGAAAATCTGGTAATTTATGAAATGCTGCTGCGCGATTTCACTACAGAAAAATCGCTTCAAGCTGCCATCGGCAAACTCGATTATCTGAAAAATCTCGGAATCACGGCTGTGGAATTAATGCCTATCCAGGAATTTGATGGAAACAACAGCTGGGGCTATAATCCCAATCATTATTTTGCTCCGGACAAAGCTTACGGAACACCCAAAATGTACAAAAAATTTATTGACGAATGCCACAAAAGAGGTATGGCCGTCATTCTCGACATGGTTTTCAATCAGGCTTCAGGAATTTGTCCGTTTGCACTGCTTTATTGGGACAGTACAAACAATCGCCCTGCTGCCAACAATCCATGGATGAATCCCGTTGCACCTCATCAATTCAGCGTATTAAACGATTTCAATCACAGTTATTCCGGCACCAAAGAGTATTTTAAACGAGTATTGCAGTATTGGATTACGGAATACAAGGTGGATGGTTATAGAATGGATTTAACAAAGGGATTTACACAAAACTCGGGCACGGAATCGACATGGGACCAAACCCGTATCAACAATCTGAAGGATTATTATTATGCCGTAACCGACGTAAAACCCGATGCTCTATTTATTCTCGAACATTTTGTGGGAGGAAGCGAGGAAGATTATCTGGCAGCACAAGGTATGTATTTGTGGCGAAATTTGAATAACGCTTATTCGCAGGCTGCAATGGGGTTCCAGAGCAGTAGCGATTTTTCCGGCATGAGTACTTCACCTCGCAGATGGGTGGGCTATGCCGAAAGTCACGATGAAGAAAGAAATTTTTACAAAGCCAAAGCATTTGGGAATGGCACTGTTAAAACCGACTCTTTGTACAGAGTTTCACGCGTGCCTATGGTAGTGGCATTTGCAACTTTGATGCCCGGCCCAAAAATGTTGTGGCAATTTGAAGAAATGGGGTACGATTATTCTATCGAATCGAATGGTGGTCGCACTAACCCCAAACCTCATGCTTGGGGCTGGCTCAATTTGCCTCATCGAAAAGCGGCAGCAGATGCTAGTGCAAAAATTATCTCTTTGCGTAAATTATATCCCAATGCGTTTCTCAACGGAAATTATTCTTTGCAAGTTGCCTATAGCGACTGGTCGCAGGGGAAAAGAATAGCGCTCTCTCACGCTGACCTGAATATGGTGGTTTTGGGCAATTTTCAATCTGATGCTTCAATAACAGCCAACCCGTCCTTTCAAAGCACCGGTACGTGGTACAATTTGCTGACTGACGAAGCCTTGAATGTAAGTAACACCAACATGACACTGAATATGCAGCCCGGACAACTGCTGATTTTCACCGACCGAAAAGTAGATTTTCTCAATGAAAACAGGGAAATATCTTATAATGTGAGCGATTATGTTTATCCAACTCTGACGAGCGGGAAATTGTTTGTCTCCTCTACCGGAAATATCCAAAGCATACGCATTTATAACCTCCAGGGTTCGTTGCTTAAACAGCAAAACACGGATATAAAAGAAATTGATCTTTCAATGCTGAAAAAAGGATTTTATCTGGTTGAGTTGGAAACGGCAAACGGGAAAAGCGCTCACAAAATAATAAAAGAATAGGATAGAAATATATTGATTGACTTACAAAAAGGTTTATTTCGTTTGGTCGGAATAAACCTTTTTTGATTGAAAATCTTCTAAAAATTAGATAGGACAAGTATTTTTCCTGTTTTGCGAAACAATACCTTTCAATTGAATATGTACTGTAAAATCAGATAAAATTGTATCTTTTTGAATAATATTTTTGAACTTCACGACAGAAATTTTGAAAACTGTCTTTCTTCTCTAAAAAAATTCAATTTGTATTTTTTAGAGAAAAACTATTCTTCAACCTCTCCGTTTTTCTGATTCTGCCTTTATTCTTGAAAAATACATACCAAACGACCGATACAGGAAATGTGACCATTTACCAAATGGGACAATAATTACTGCCCACTGAGCCAAAACGGTTAAATGAACGATGTACATCCATACATTATTGTCTATAATTTGGGTATCGATAAATACACGTACCAAGAAAGCAGTAAGTCCCATAAGCATAAGCCATATAACAAATAACCAGTCTGAAGGCTGTGAAAATTTGTTCAGCGCTTTTGCTTTTTTAATACGACTCGAAACAAAATCGGTAGCAATGACAAATACAAAAAAACTTTCGACATACCCCAACACCACAACGAAAAAACTATTGGTGCCAAACCAATTTAAAAAAACGGTTGTGAAAAGCAACGAAAGATAAGCCAATACCAGTATGAAATGCTCCAGCCACCGAAAATTATCTTCTTTATCACAATCTTTGGCTCTTTTTTGAGTAAACATGTGGATAAACAAATCCGGTAATGTTTTTATGTAAATTCTTAAATTTGCTTTTACATTCGGTTTTAAAATGGTGAAATTCCACATTCTGGCTATATTGGGGATAAAAATTATGACCAGTACTGCAAAAACCACATACATTTCAAAAAGATGTCCATAGTGCATCATTTCGGTTAATTGAAAGGACAATGCATTTCCAAAGACAAGAACACCAATGAGCACCAATGACAGCGCAGAAATGGTAAAAGCGAGGGAACGATATAGTAATCCCGAAAGCCCTGTCCAATCATAAACAGCAGTCAGCCACCGGCGCAAGGACATCATGAGTTCTCCCGGATTGGCTGTCTGAGGACAATTTTCGGTGCATTCACCACAATAATAACATTCCCATGGTTTTAAAGAAGATTTTATGTCGTTTTCAAGTCCCAAGCTGCTCAGCCTAACCATTTCGCGAGGAAAAGATTCTTCGGGTGTGGACAGTGAACATACAGCGGTACAGGTGCCACAATTGTAACAGGCATTGAAATTTACTGCTCCGTATTTTTCCAACTTATCCTGAAATGCAGGATTAATTTTTGATGTCATTATTTGTTCAATTTATAAGTAAAATATTCGTCATTGTCATCAATTTCTCCCACTGCAACGTCGCCATATTTAACCAGCGTCATCAAATAAAATGTTACATCTTCTTTTGACATGGATAGTTTTTCCGATAGTTGAGGAATACTCATTTCTCCATTTTTCAAGGCTTCAATAAGTGCTTTTTTAATCCTGACAAATTCTTTAAGATTTTCTTTTGCCTTTTCGGGAACACCTTGTTTATCCCTCAAAAGTTTTGCCGTTTTTCCTGTTTGTGCTTCCATAATTTTTGTCATTCAGCCAATGCATCTATCATGCTAAAAATTTCTTTGTCGGAATAGCCAATCAGATCAATAGCGTTGGGCAGGCATACCGGTGCACACATCCCGCAACCTTTGCACACTGATTTATTGACTGTGGCTATCTTTTTCCCATGAACCTCTTTTTGTTCTATTGCTTCAAAAGGACAGGCATTTAAACATTCACCACACCAAACACATGCATCAGCATTAATTTTAGCAATAATCGGTTCTGTTTCTACCAGCCCTTTACTTATATAGGAATAAGATTTTGTGGCAGCAGACAAAGCCGAATTTACCGATTCGCTGATATTCTTTGGCCCTTGGCAGGTTCCGGCCAGTGTTATTCCATCAATCACGGTCTCTACAGGGCGCAATTTCATGTGAATTTCATTGTAAAACTTATCTCTACCTTTGGGTAGTTTGAAAAGTTGGCCCACCGATTGATCCATTCTGGGAACCATACCTGTAACCAATACTACTAAATCGACATCCAGCAGAAGTTCTTTATCTGAAGACAATAAATCCTTAACTTTCAGGGAAGTTTTTTTGCCGATTGAACTCACTTCAGGTGGAAAATCATCATAAAACTGGATAAAAATATCCCCATTCTGTAAAGCTTCGTCATAAAGTAACTCCTGTTTCCCATAAGTGCGGATACCTCGATGCAGATGAAAATTGTGTATTCTTTTGAATTTCTTTTTCGCTTCGATAGCGGTATGAATGGTCGAAGTGCAACAGAAACGTGAACAATATTTGTTGTCACCATCAGTCTGACGGCTTCCCACGCAATAAATATAAGCAATATCGTGAATTTCTTTGCCGTTGTAAATAAGTGTTTTTTCCGTTGACTTATCGATCAGTTTTTTAAAATCGGGTAAAGAAATTATGTTTCTGTTGTGGAGATAAGAAAATTCGCCTTCCTGCGGAATATAATGGTCAAATCCTGTGGCTACCACTACCGAACCTACATTTATTTCCATGGTCTCTTTGGTATTGTCAATGGACTTGGATTTTTTTTGAAGCGTCAATGTGAAGTTACCAATGTTGCCTTTTGATGAAATTACTTCAGTGCCGGTTAGGATAGAAATGTTCTCGTGTTGTAGCAGGTTATTATGAATGCGGTTTACGAGTTCATACCCTTTTTCGTTGCTCATGAAAAGAGATCCCCATTCGGCAACATGTCCACCAATGGAATTTTCTTTCTCAATCAGAACTACTGCCGTATTTTTTTCGGCAATGGAAAGCGCTGCTTTCATTCCTGCAATCCCTGCGCCGATCACAGCAATTGTTTTTCTGGCTTCAAACTTATTGGGATACAAAGCTTCTGCATAACTTGATTTTGAGATGGCTGCTTTTACCAGACGAATGGCTTTTTCGGTAGCTCCTTCCTTGTCGTCCGAATGCGCCCAGGAAGCCTGTTCACGAATATTGGCATGAACGTATGTATATTTGTTCAAACCGGCCGTCTCGGTAACATTTCTAAAGGTAACCAAATGCAGTTTTGGAGAGCAGGAAGCCACTATGACTCCATCCAACTGATATTGATGAATATCATCCACCATTTCCTTCTGATTACTGTCCGAACATGCAAACATGGTGGTTTTAGCCAGAACGACACCCTCTTCGTGTTCAATGGCCTGACGTACTTTTTCAACGTCAACATAATCAGAAATATTCCCACCGCAATGACAGATATAAACTCCTAATTTCTTTTTCATCAATCTTATTAATGTTGAATTAAGTAACTGATGGCTTCGGACGAAGCTGATCCTGCAGATAAAATAGAATCTGGAATATCCATTGGTCCGGATGCCGTACCGGCAACGAAAACTCCATCGATACTTGTTTTTGCAGGACTACCCAGCAAGTCACTTTGTTGAATAAAATTTAAAGCATCCAATTGCAACATCTCTCCTTCAAAAATTTGATTTACAGACGGATTGGACAGCATTCCCACCGACAATACCACCATATCGTGTTCGGCTTCTTTCAGTTTTCCTTCCTGAATATCTTCATATCGCAACATCAGATTCCCATTTTCTTTTTCGGAAATTTTTCCTATTTTCCCTTTTACAAAACTGACTCCCATGTCTTTGGCTTGCTGGTAAAATTCCTCAAAGCCTTTGCCGAAAGAACGAATATCAATGTAATAAATGGTAATGTCTGCCATTGGAAGAGCACCCATTAATAGTTGTGCCTGTTTCATCGAATACATGCAGCATACTTGTGAACAAATAGGATTGCCTACACTGTCGTCGCGCGAACCGGCACAAAGAACATAAGCAATGCGATCGGGGATTTTTCCGTCGCCCGGTCTAAGAATGGTGTGATAAGGTCTTGTTGGAGCTATTTCTCGTTCCATTTGCATGGAAGTAACCACATTTTTGTATTTTCCATAGCCGAAACGTGGAATTTTAAGCGGGTCAAACAGTCGAAAACCTGTAGCCAATACTACTGTTTTTGTCTGTAATTCAAAATAATCCGTTTCCATAGTAAAGTCAATGCAATGGGTAGGACAAGCCCGCTCGCAGGCGCCACAAAGTGTACATTGTTCAAGGTCAATAACAGCAGCTTTGGGATTGGCTATGCTAAAAGGGATATAGGCTGCCTTTCGGCCAACCAGACCAAACTGATATTCATCACGAACGTTAACAGGACATGCTTGCTCACACAATTGGCAGGCAGTACAATCTTCCACATGAACAAAACGTGGATTTTTGGTAATCTGAGCTATAAATAGCGATTCGGTTTTTTTTACGATACTTGTAACTTCACTTTCGGTAAAGACTGTAATATTGGGATGACGAGCTATTTCTGAAACTTTAGGTGTGGTAATGCAGGCAGCGCAATCCAACGTTGGAAAAACCTTGCTCAACAAAATCATTTTTCCTCCAATAGAATGATCCCTTTCTACCAACAATACTTTATAGCCATTGTTAGCCAAGTTCAAAGCAGTTTCTCCACCTGCAATACCTGCACCAACAACCAGCGCATCATATTCAATTTTTTTTCTTTTTTCCTCCATTGGTTATTTTTCCGAATAACGAGTTTTAATCAAATACTCATTCAAACTTCGAACTTGCCTGATAAAAGCATCGCTGCAAACGGAGCAAAGAGCAGCCATTCGCAATCGGGCAGGATCCAAATCGTTCTGTTTCATTTTTTCGTGGGTCATTGACACTACTTTACCGGTTTTTTCGGTGCAACTTTCACCGAACACACAGTCTGTTCCATCGGCAGCTATAAAAACGCCATCAAAGCCTTTTTCAAAAGCATGCATAATCCAACTGGGCTTTATTCCGCTGGAACATGGAACCGTAATAGTATAAACTGTGGGTGGATAATGTAGTTTAAGTAGCCCGGCCATATCAATAGCTGGATCTGAAATTTTCTCGGTGGAAAATACCAGAATTTTTGCATTTTTCTTCAGAGAGCTTATCATTGAGGAAAAATTATTTCTTTCTAAGATATAGTTTGTAATATCCGTTTTCTTCTACCATACCAAGGAATTCGTTTCCTTGTTTGTTGCACCATTTTGGCAAGTCATTTTTTGTGCCTTCATCTGCCGACAAAACTTCCAAAATTTCGCCTGATTGAATGGTTCCAATTGCTTTTTTTGCTTCCAAAAGTGGTCCAGGACAGGCAGTTCCACGTGCATCTACCGATTTGGCTACGGTAAGGTTTTTCAATTCTTCAGTGGTCATAATTTGTTGATTTTTTATATTTATATTTATATTTATATTTGGTTTTTTCTTATATCATCCATTGCATGGCACTTTCGCCGGCATCTGCCACAAAAGTTGCTGCTCCTGCAATATGGAAATGCGGATAATCGATAAATTCTTCTTTTTTAAATCCCATCAGATTCATGGTCATTTCGCAAGCCGTAATTTCGATTCCTAATTCAGCAGCTTCCTTAAACATTTCGTCCAGTGAAAGTACATGCTGTTTTTTCATCAAGTTTTTCATCATCATTGGCCCCATCCCACACATATTGTGCTTGGACAATTTCAGTTTTCCGTAGCCTTTGGGCAATATACATCCAAACATTTTGGAAATAAAGTTTTTACCTTTCACGGTTTTTTTTGGATCGCGCAATGCGGCTAATCCCCAGAATGAAAAGAACAGTTTCACTTTCGTGTCCATGGCAGCAGCTGCCAGCGATATAATCATGCCGGCCATAATTTTATCCATGTCGCCGGAAATAATAGCTATTGACAACTGATCTTTTTTAGCTGAATTTTCCAGTTGTGATGTTTTGGCTTTCAAATTCTCCAATTCAGCCAAAAAGTTTTCCATGGTTATTTCGTTTGATTTTTCCATAATAGTGTTTATTAAATTGTTTTCAGTACAAAGTAACGGAAAAATTTATGAAATCTGATATGTCTTCTGGAATATTTATTCATAAAAAATTTAGCGAACATAGATAAATTGTCTGCATTTTTTTCATTGAACCGAAATTTTCCTTTTGTAGAGACGTAGCATGCTACGTCTCTACAAATACCAAATTGGCCTCAATAAATCGGACTCAAAACGTAAATAAAATTAAAAATTGCACAGTAATTTCTAAAATCATATTATGTTTCAGATCCGAATCATTCCTATCGAATCGGTCTATTTGCCAGTCGTTCCCTGCACGTCTCAAACAATGTATTTTGCAGTTCAATGGAAAAATTCCTGTATATTTGCATTAATAAAATGATCTTCTCAAAAAATTAATGACCTGGATATTTAAATTTTTGTATCTGAAGGAGAAAAATCTTATGTTCTGCTCCGCAACTGATATCGTATTCGAAAAATTTTAAAA
>Ga0116192_1002884_pt1 | contig 11103 bp, 6 predicted proteins | sample AD_UKC113_MetaG_FD_89876 | JGI IMG/M metagenome (GOLD analysis project Ga0116192, IMG submission 89876) | Active sludge microbial communities of municipal wastewater-treating anaerobic digesters from Hong Kong - AD_UKC113_MetaG | ecosystem: Engineered > Bioreactor > Anaerobic > Digestate | place...
CCGATCACGGCGATATGCCGCGGAGTGAAAAATCTATGCCAGCGTTCCCGGTTCTGTGTTTCCATAGAGGCTCCCATGTGTGGTATTCAATATCATCAAGACAGCATGGCGTTGAAATGTCTGTCAAGGGTAAAGCGCTTTTCTTGAATTCCGCCAAGAAACGCGACAGGAGAGAGAAATTGCGACAAGCGAACATGCATGCACGCGCCGATTCGGCACTGCGTCTTCTGATATGCGGCGGAAGCATTGCCGCAGGGTACGGTGTCGCCAGATCCTATGTGGATAGGCTGAGGGAGCGCTATGCCCCGTGCGGCGTCGAGATCATCAACCGTTCGCATCACCGTCAGACGTCGTTCGACGCCATCGATTATTTCGACCAGGAGATCGATCCGTTTCGACCGGATCTGCTCATGCTTCACTTCGGGATCGATGACGCCTTCTTCCCGGTTTATCGTTCGGAATTCAAGGAGAATCTGGTCCAGATCGTGCGTCTGGCCAGACAACGGTTCAACCCCCTGGTCCTCCTGCCGACGTCACAGACCTTCGACAACCCCTTCGACATGGATGCCGTCAACATCTACTATCGCACCATCCGTGAAGTTGCCGTGGATCTGGCGTGCGAACTGATCCCGGTGCATACCTATTGGGCGGGGTACCTGGTACAGCACGGATTATCCAATGCCGGGCTAGTTCAAGCGGATACCCGCTATCCCAACGAACACGGACATGCCGTGATGGCAGATGCCATGGCGAACGTGCTCGACCGGTTGATACCGAAAAGACGGGACAAGGCCGAACCGTCCGCCGGGTAGAACTCACCGTTCAGGTCTCTCAGCAACCTCGCAGCGTTATGGATGGGTTGACCGCTTTGAGGTTGCCCAGGAACTCGTGAAAGCCGTCGAACTGATGAACGATCCTGATCTTTCCTTTCCGGTGTTTGATAATGAGGAAACCCAACTGGGATATATCCGGCTGGATTGAGATGATATCCCCCGGGTTTAACGTCCGCGTGCGCACAAGGGATTTCAGCTCGATGGCCCCGAGATCATCAACCCGGATGCGGTATGGTATGGTCAACAACCATATCCACGGCAACAAGGTGGCGGTGAGCCAGGCCACGGCAAGCAGGGGCGGCGGGACAGCATCTCCCGTATGGACGCTCGTATACCAGAGCAGGAAGATCCCCACCGCCGTGAAGAGGAGAAGAACCAGCACCATCAGAATCTTCAAGAACAAGGATAGATACAAGGTATAGATTTTGGCTTCCATTGCCACCCCCTCGCTCGATTTTCACTTAACCTCAATTCTGGTTGTTGTCACGCAAGAAAGATCGCGCATACTCCGCCTCCATCTCGCGTATCTCGCTCGTACGCTTCATGCGCATCCATCCCAGGAAATCGCGATGACGCTTGAGCTCCAGATGGGTCTTGACCCGCGCCCGCGCGATGGGCAGCGAGAAGGGTTTCCTGATATAATCCACGGCCCCGAACTCAAGCCCCAGCGTCTCATGCTCTTCCTCACTCTTCGAGGAGATGAATATAACCGGTATGTCCCAGGTTTGCTTGTCGCTCTTGAGCCGGCGGCAGACCTCATACCCATCCATGTCGGGCATCATGATGTCGAGCAGGATGAGATCGGGGGGATGGGGGGAAAAGGCGATCGTGAGCGCCTTGTCGCCGCTGGTGGCGAACAAAACGGTGTATTCTCTCTTCAGAGCGTCACCCAACACCTTGATATTGGTAGGCATATCGTCGACGATGAGTATCTTCTGCCGTGGCAAATTCGAATTCATATACTCAATTTCCCTTGCCGCATGGTTTTCGGCCGGTAAGGTAGCCGATGTCATCCCGGAAGCCCTTCAATCTACCGACTGCAACTGCACGCTTCCGACTACTACCCTGAAAATTCCTTCCTGACCAGCAAAATTTTCGTCAAATTATCGGTGAAGAGGTCCGTGATCCAGGGGTCGAAATGATGCCCTCTCTGCCTCTTGATCTCATCGACAGCCTCCTGATCGGGCCAGGCCTTCTTGTAGGGACGATCGTTCGTCAGGGCGTCGAACACATCGCACAGCGCGGTGATGCGTCCTTCGACCGGGATCCCCTCGCCGCGCAGCCCTTGCGGGTAACCGCTGCCGTCCCAGCGTTCATGGTGGGTCAAGGCGATGGTGCTGGCCAGCTGGAGCAATTCGGAATCGTGTCCGCCGAGGAGATCGGCCCCGATCCGGGCATGATTCTCCATGATCCGCCGCTCGTTGGGATCCAGTTTGCCAGGCTTCTGCAGGATATTGTCCGGAATACCGATCTTGCCGACATCGTGCATGGAGCTGGCATGGAAGACAAGCTCGCAGCGTCCCTTGGGAAGACCGGCGGCCTGGGCGAGAAGGCCGCAGTAGTGGCTTAAGCGTCTGACATGCTGGCCGGTTTCATTGTCGCGGAACTCAGCCGCCCGTGCCAGGCGGTAGATGATCTCAAGACGCGTGTCCTCCAGTTCACGGGTGCGGTGCCTGATCAGATCTTCAAGGTTGTCGCGGTGCAGTTTGAGCTCGATGTGCGTGCGCACACGCGCCTGTACGATGGTAGGGTTGATCGGTTTGGTGATGTAGTCCACCGCCCCGAAACCGAACCCCTTGGTTTCATCCTCGACATCGCTTTTGGCGGTAATGAAGATAATCGGGATGTCTCGCGTTTTCTGATGGCTTTTGAGTTCTCGACAGACCTCGTACCCATCCATATCCGGCATCATGATGTCGAGCAGGATGAGGTCCGGCGGCGTCTCGGAACTGGCGATCTCGATGGCCCGTCTTCCATCCTTGGCGAACGAGATCGTGTATTCGCCGCGCAAGGCTTCTCCCAGGACCTTGATATTGTGGGGTATGTCGTCAACAATTAAGATCTTTCTATTGGCCGGCTCTTCAGACATGGGACGACTCCAAGGGAATCGCCCATTGAGCGGCTAGATCCTGTAAGGTGCTCAAGGCCTGGTCGAAATCAAAATTGCCGATCTGTTGAACCAGCATGTTCAAACCGGTCATTTTCGCGCTTGGACCGAGGTGCTGGGTTAATTCCTCCATGATGTCTTCCGCCTCCATGTTGTTTTCCTCCAGGGTACGTTTCAGTCGTGTCAAGAGCGGGGCGATCACCGTCGGATCGGGGAGGGTGAAAGCCTGTGGGTCTGTCTCGCCCTGGTCGGTGTCACGCATCGACGCCAGGCGGGCCGCTGATTCCATCACCTCGTGCCAGGCCCGCTCAAAACCATCCACCGCCATGGAAATGTCTTGTAAAGATCCTTTGTCGGCCGTTCCTTCCAGTTCACGGGCCGAGGCTTGAAGCGTCACGGCGGAAAGGTTGGCGGCCACGCCATGGATGGCGTGCGCGCGCTGACGGATGCCTTGAAAGTCGCCTAGTTTCAGCGCTTCCCTGATCTCCTGCGGAGTCTTGGCGTATTCACGGGCGAATTGCAGGATGAGATTCCCATAGAGTCGACGGTTGCCCGCCAGCCGCTTCAATCCTGACGCCGTATCCAGACCCGGCAGGTTGTCGATCAGTTCGGATTCCTTGCATGCGGCCGGGCAATGCTCCAGGGCCGATTGAGCATGCCCCTGGTGTTTGGGATGAATCCATTTCATCAGGATCGAGAACAGCAGGTCGCTCTGGATCGGCTTGCTCAGGTAATCATCCATTCCGACGGCCAGACACTTCTCTTTATCGCCCTGCATGGCATGCGCCGTCATGGCGATGACAGGCAGGTCTTGGTGGGCAGGTTCGGCATGGATCATCTCCACGGCCTGGAAACCGTCCATGACAGGCATCTGCACGTCCATGAGCACCGCATCATAGGCGTTCCTAAATACGGCCTCCACGGCCTCCTGTCCGTTGTTGACGACATCCACCTCGATCCCCACGGTCTTCAGAATGGATCGGGCAACTTCCTGGTTGATAAGATTGTCTTCGGCGACGAGCACCCGTGCCCCTCGCAGGTGCAGGGCGGCATCCCGCTCAATCTGGGCCGGGGCGCGTTGAGGAACCGGCGTAACGGCCTTGCGCCCGAAGACATCCATGATGGTATCGAAGAGCATCGAAGGTTTGATCGGCTTGATCAGGAAAGACTGTGCGCCGGCCGCCAAAGCCTGCTTCATCACGTCTTCGCGGCCGAAACCGCTGGTCATGATCACTGGAATATGGCTGGAGTCGGGATCGCGCCTGATTTTCTTCAAGACGGTGATGCCGTCCATACCTGACAGCCGCCAGTCCAGCACGATGAGATCATACGGCTTTTCGGCCATGCTCAGCGCCTGCAAGGCCTCTTCGCCTGACGCCACGGGACAGGGTTCAAAGCTGAAGGTCATGAGGGTGTCGTGAAGATACTGACGCGTATGTTCGTTGTCATCCACGACAAGCACGCGCATCCGGCTGAGATCGGGAGGCGGATTATACTTGGCGGGCTTGGCGCCTGGCTGCAGACCGAGACGCGCCGTGAAGGTAAAGGAACTCCCCATGCCGGGATTGCTGGCGACCTGAATTTCGCCGCCCATCATTTCCACCAGACGCTTGCAGATGCTCAGCCCCAGGCCGGTGCCGCCATAGCGGCGCGTGGTCGAGCTGTCCGCTTGGGTGAACGGGCTGAAGAGCATGCCGATCTGTTCGGAATTGATGCCGATGCCGGTATCTCTGACCGTGAAACGGAGCATGACATTCTGCGAGGTCTTTTCATCCAAACTGATATGAACGCCCACCTCCCCTTGCGGCGTAAACTTGATGGCATTGCTTAAAAGATTGATGAGCACCTGGCTGAGGCGCAGTTGGTCTCCCACAAGTTCGTACGGTACGTTTTTATCCACGATGATGAGCAGTTCGATGCCCTTTTGCATGGCCTTGTGAGACAGGAGGTTGGAGAGACCGTCCAATACTTCCTGAAGGTTGAATTCCGCGCGTTCCAGCGTCAACCGGTTGGCCTCGATCTTGGAAAAATCGAGGATATCATTGATGATCCCCAGGAGGTTGTAGGCCGAGGTACGCAGCTTTTCGAGATAGTCGCTCTGCTTGGCGGTGAGGTTGGTTCTCAAGGTCAAGTCGGCCAGGCCGATGATGGCGTTCATGGGGGTGCGGATTTCATGACTCATATTGGCCAGGAACTCGCTCTTGGCACGGTTGGCGGCCTCGGCCACGGATTTGGCCTGTTTGAGCTCGTCGGCGCGTTTTTTCTCGGTATAGTCCTGCAAGGTTTCGATCGCGCCGATGGCGTCACCGTCCTTGTCTCTCAGGAGCGAGGCCGTGACAAAGAGCCATTTCCCATTGCCCAGATAGGGGTTGAACAGTTCGGCCTCCCAAGCCTCTTCAGCCACGCCGGAACGTCTGAAGTCATCACCGTAAAGCGATGCGATCTGGGCCTCGGGGGCATGATCCAGTACCAGATCGGCCAGAAGCGGCCGCTCCGTGGGATAGAAGGCCTTCCATGCCAGCCGGGTACCGACCAGATCGTCCGCCCGTTTGCCGGTCAAACGTTCCGATGCCTTGTTCCAATAGAGCACTCTATGGTCTTTTTGGATGACGAAGGTGGGGATGCTGTTCTGATCCACGATCTGCGAGAGCAGCATACGGCTTTCGAGCAGCTGTTCCTCCGCCCGACGGCGGGCGGTGATGTCCTGACCGATGCTCATGATCTCGCGTATCCGGCCTTCCTGATCGAAGACCGGTTTGTTTTGCCAGGCGATCCAGGCCACCTCGCCATTGCGCTTCCTGCATTGCAGCCTGACATGCTGGTACTTATTGGATTCGACGGTCATCTGTTCCATGGCGTCGATAAAGGACTGCGTCAATTCACCTTCGAACGGCAAGATGGTGCCCAACACGTTTTTGCCCAGGATCTCTTCCTGATTATAGCCGAAGAAGGTTTGGGCGAATTCGTTGAAGAAGGTGACCACTCCAAAGGGGTCCATGCGCAGGATAATGCTGTTGGCGTTCTCGACCAGCTCACGGTACTTGGCCTCGCTCTCGTGGAGTTTGCGGTAGGAATCGGCGTTGTTGATGCTGATCCCGATCTGCTGGGCGATGCCAGCCAACAGGCTGAGGGTGCTCTCCGTCAATGGAGCGCGCGAAAGTTTATTATCCACTAACAGGATACCTAAGGCCTGATCCTTGAAGACAATGGGAACGCAGATGAAGGCCTGTGATCCCAAAGCCTTGGCATATTGCTGGCTGCGCTCCGATAAATTTTCGGAGATCTCCTCAACATCATTGATCAGGAAGGGTGTCCTTTTACGGAAGGACTCTACAAAAACGCCGCGTGAATCAGGTTTGTCGAGGTGAAAGGCCGTGCTTCGCAGAAGATGTTCCTGGTCGGGCGTATAGCCGTACCCGTTCTTGAACACAAGGCGACTCTTATCCTTGTTGGCCAGCATGACCATGCCCCGATCGAAATCCAGATGCTTCTTGAGGGCCTGCATCACGTACTCGAGGAGCTCATCGGTGTCAAGGATCATGGCGATCGCCTGACCGATTTCCTTCACCAGCAAAGCATCATTATAGCGGGTATTTATTTCAGAAAGCAATCTATCTGCAGAATCCCCCTGTTGAGCAATTCTTTTCGTTAACTCTTTGTTCTCTTGGGAAGCAGCAAGCCATGATATCCCTGTAAATATAATGATTAGACTGAGTATGATGGAAATCTTTGCCTCTGGTTGGAAGAATATGAAAAGGAAGAACAAGAAAGCTACGCTCACCACAAGTAGATAATTCCGTAAACGTTTAAGAATGAATGCTGGAGTATTGTCCCAGGTAATTATAAACCGGCAATATGGATCTCCTTTATGAAAGCATTCAGTGTGCTCTACAATTGCATACTTACCCGTAAAAGGCACACCTAGTGCCTCCAATAGCCCATGTCTATTCTGACACTGATAAGGTTTCTCCTGAACACCAGGGGAAGGCTGAGCTATGAACTCAACTTTTCTTGCACCTAATTTGCGTGTCTTAATTTCAACGCCTCGAGAAAGTTTTGAGTTAATATTCGCGACCGAGCTGTAAGCTAGCCCAAGGGTAATGAAGCCGGAAGCAAAATCTCGCATGACACCCTCGGTTGAGGAAATTGCCATGAAGCGCCCCGCATCCCTAGCTATGTCCTCTTTACCAGTCCGTTGTATTACCGAGAGCATAAAGAGATCAGACTGTTGCTGCGTGAACCAATAACCATCATCCTCGAATTCAGAAAGCTTGATCCCTGCATCATCAAGAATAGACCTAGTATCCACACCGGGATAATTCCGATTGATGTAAGAAATGAACGGCCGCAGAAGCCGAATATTATAGAGCCTTGGATTATCTTTGTCTTCCATTTGCCCTCTCATACCCCACAAAAAACCTGATCTAGGTTCCCGGCTATTTTATTATCGACATTCCCATAATTGAAATTAAGGGCCTAGAAACGATAATACATTTTATGGTGTAGTCAAAAATGACCTAGGTAATATGATATCGCATTGAAGTCTATGGGTAGATAGACATCAAAAATGGTTTTTCTTGCATGATGTCGTAAAGATACTATATTGCAAACAGTATCTTATGGATCATTTTTACGGATTAATTTAGCCATCAGCATCCTAAAAAAAATCTTCAAGGGATTGATTTTGATTTTTCTCTTCATCCATTGGATGTAAGGGTCGGCATATCTCGAATTCAGAATCCACACATAATAAGAACGAGAACAAGTGATTCCTTTGCTTCCCATGTAACCAGATGGATATATCATCACGGGAATTTGTTCATTGTCATAGACCGTGGCTACCTTGTAGAGAGCTGAATTCATTATGTTCCAAGGCAATTCCTGATCTATTACTAGCACCTTGACGCTATTGAGTAGATCAGAAAGATTTAATCCTACATCTGATTGATCAATAATGAATACAGCTTTAAGTACTCCGTTATGCTTAAGCGAGAAAATATTGGTTTTACGAGTAAGCCCTATGTTGGCATAATCCTGCTCAAGGGAATTATCATCATGGAGTGATGTTCCTATAACCATCGCTTCAATCAATATTCCTCCCGAGAGTTCATCGTATACATTTTTCAATGATTCCAGATCGCTATTTGCAAAAGTATCGATGCTCCAACCTTGAGGGATATCTGATGATGCGGTCGTAAGCTTAATCGTATGGTACGAAAAGAGATCCATAGAACATGCGTGCGCATTATTGATTGCACGACAGAATCCGGCCTGGAAGAACATATTAAAGCTACTGGAAGGCCGGAAGGAGAACATAATATAATCTATTTTAGAAGAAGGTAATCGGGAAACTGCTTCATACATACTAAATATATGCTTGTATACTTCGAGCCCAATACGCTTTTTCCCATGCATAGGACGGGCCGCGAAATGGTGGATCATCCATAGGCGCTCATAAGCGCGAATAAACGATATATGTCCATAAATCCTGCCATTCTTCTGGTAGGTGAAATGAAAGGCAACATCTTTACGGTCGTTTTGATAGAGGCGTCGATAATTTTCTTTGAAATCATCCCGAAAGTTGCTGAGATATTGATATTTCTGCGGATAAATGAATCCCGTGTCGAAAAAGATCTCCCAGAGCGCGTCCATATTATGGACTATGTTCAAATTAGCATGTGGGTCAATAGCATTAGCTATAATATCACATAGCTTGATACAGGATGTCCAATCCATGTCCTTAATTGCAAACCCTACACGTACCCACTTCCCTTTCTTACGAACGTGCAGTACCCGAGCTGAACATGATAATTGAGTATCGCTATTGAAGAGCAGCTTGACTTCAGGGATATACATGTCAGGCAATAACATGCACTCATCAGCATGCTCGTTAAGCGAGAATCCTGATGTGGTTATGTCAACTATCTCATAAGAGACCGGAATACATGTCAGTGGGTGCTCGAAAACAGCCTTTGGTGTAGGGACTAGATTCAAACGCTCGTTACGAATACGTTTCTGATGATACACACCTTTATTCGCGATGGGTTTCTTCAAAGGATTTAAGACAATGGAACGTCTGGCACCATCATTCACGTTGCGCATGAAGCGACAGACACCTTCGTAAACTATGATACCATCTTTGCGCATACGTACCGACACTGGCTGATCTAAATTAAGCGATATTGAAGAAGGATCAACGCCGTTAGACAATACTACGCGGAAGCCTGAAATACTGAATTCACTCAAAAATCCTTCAATGTTGGATCCTTCTTGAACGATTTCACATGAGATATTAGATGTTGACCATCTTCTATTTTTGCGCTCATTGACTAGATAACCATGGTTTGGTAACCTAGCACTCATACTGGCAGTAGTAGATGTTTTTAAACTTACCGGGACAATAATTGCCCTCTTTCCATCTTCAATAATAAGTTTGTGTAAGCTATATCCCTGAAGATTTATTTTTGCAACCGCATGAGAAGAAAGCGAAAGGATAACCTCATCATCAAGACACGGTCCTGGATAGAGCTTGACGAGAAGATTATCCTGCAGAGTTAGTCCCTGGATATGCCCCCAGAGATAATCTTTTGTAAAATGCAGTCGGTTGATTTCATTTATTAATAACCGTTTAGACACGGATGGCGATTCTTTGGATGACAGTGCTTCCCTTGAAGGATCCAAACTTTTAAATACTGTAACTTCTGATTCTCCCCAGAATATGGACTGTTGATTTAATTGATTATTACTATCCTCATGAAGCCCTGGTTCAATCATCATCATAGTTGAGATCCTCCCTGTTTATCTCTAAAAGAAAGATATATACTCCATCCATGTGAGCATTAATTGAATACCAGTCCGACCCTCCCATTAAAATATCATATGATATTAATACAACATGTAATACATGATATCAAGCAAAATTATCTGTAATTACAAAACCATAAGCAACCTTATGCATACAAAGCATAATCGACGGGGGCCATTGCTACTCTATCTGCTCCGCCGGTTTCGTGCCAGAACAAATAATCATTGGGGTATAGGTGAAGCGACGAGGGTCACTAAAAATGCGATGGAAATCCCTAAAGAAGCCATTGATCTCTCCAGGATAATCAATAAATACATTCTGATATTTACTGGCAGAAACAAAAAACTTTCGCGTCCAGTTATATTCATCCTGCGGCCTTAGCTCACCATAGATGAGATGATGCGCAACAATTTCAACTCGAATATCTCTATATTTCTGATCATAAAGATATGAATAAAGCTTTCTTCCCGCATATGGGTCAAAATTGAACTGCTCTGCCGAGCTTACAAATGCTGCATAGAGTTTTTCCTCCATCTCCTCAGGTAGGGGATAATGGTTCAACGAATTATGATCGAGATCAAGCAGACACAACCGCCCATTCGGTTTAAGGTTATCAGTCAGATTGATTACAATATCCTTGGCTTCATTGAGAAAATATTCCAATACAAATCTCACCCAGATATAATCAAATTGACCGAGGTCTTCCATTGGACGGGTAAAATCAGCGAAATGAAAAGAAATACCTGGTTTCCCACCAAAATGTTGACGAGCGTAGTCTAGACGCGATTCTGAATAATCCACCCCGATCACTTCGCCGCATGGACCAACAATCTCATGGAGAATAGAAGACGTCCTCCCAGATCCACAGCCTACATCAAGAACCCGTGCACCAGGACTTATACCACACAGAAGCGCCTGTTCCCTGACCGCACCAGGATCGGTCTTAATATCAAGCCGTACTGCTTCATCTGGGTGCTCCATAAGATAGTCATTCTTTATTTTATCAACCATTATTTTCTCCTGCCCATATCCACCATATACATAAAGTTAATCTATACCAATCACTCGCAGACATTCCTAGCGAGGAGATGAGACAATTCCCTCAAAGACAAGAGGGCACTCCATCTGAGTTTTGCTATCCGACGAAACAGTGCGTTGATACCAATCTTCCTTCATGCAAAAAAGCCTAAGAGATTAGAAAACCGATGTCAAGATTTATACTTAGCAGTTACTAGCTGCGTATTATGATGCAAAGTGGCCACCGAATATGATCGAAACCGGCCGGGGATTATGATTTAAACCGGCCACCCATTATGATCGAAACCGGCCACCTGTTATGATGAAAGTGGCCACCGAAG
>Ga0116192_1002885_pt1 | contig 11093 bp, 8 predicted proteins | sample AD_UKC113_MetaG_FD_89876 | JGI IMG/M metagenome (GOLD analysis project Ga0116192, IMG submission 89876) | Active sludge microbial communities of municipal wastewater-treating anaerobic digesters from Hong Kong - AD_UKC113_MetaG | ecosystem: Engineered > Bioreactor > Anaerobic > Digestate | place...
CTTTATCCCCGGCAGGGGAACGAGATTCCGTGACAAGCCGCTCCGGTTTGCCCCGCCCGTTGCCGTCTCCCTGGGAGATCTTGAACTGAGCAATCAGCTGGGTGAAATCCACGACCACGCTGGCCAGGTTCTCGCTGTACTGCTGGGAGTTCTTGGCCCCGGATGCGTTGTTTAGAGCCACGGTGCTCATCTCCTGCATGACTTCCCGCAGGGACGCACTTCGCTCCTTTTGCATGCTGGTCAACGACGTGATGTTCTCGGCACGCTGGGTGGCTAAGGACACGTCCTTCATGACCTGGTCCGCATTCTTCACCTGTTCCTGGGTGGCGGCGGAGACCTGTTGCGAGATCCCGTAGAGGTCGTTGGTGATGTTGGCGGCCCGTTCGCGCCGTTTCACCTGTTCGGAGGTCATCTGCATGATTTCGTCGGACAGTTTCCGCAGGCGGTCCATGGTCTCCACCACGTGTTGAATGCCCTTAGTCTGTTCTGCGGCGGCGGTGTCGATCTCCTTGATCCAGGTATGGCTCCGTTCGACGGCGGCGACGATGTTCGTCAGAGCCTTCTGACTGGAGCCGGCCAGGTCCATTCCTTCCCTGACCCTATCGGCGCTGTTCTTGATGAGTGAGCCGATTTCCTTGGTGGATTCGGCGGTTCGTTCGGCAAGTTTGCGAACTTCCTCGGCCACCACCGCAAACCCGCGGCCGTGTTCCCCGGCCCGGGCCGCTTCGATGGCGGCGTTCAGGGCCAGCAGGTTGGTCTGATCCGCGATGTCGGAGATCACCTCGATGATTTCCGTGATCTGCTCCGAGCTCTCGGCAATGCTTTGCATGCCCTGCACCACCTCTTCCACCGCCTTTTTCCCTTCCACGGCCGCGTGGAAAGACATCTCCGACTGCTTACCCGCCTGGGAAGCTTTGTCCGAAACCTCCCCAATGGATTGCGCCATCTGTTGGGCCGCCCCGGCCGCTTCCATGGCCTCCTGCTGCTGGAGGGCGGCACGCCCCGATACCTGTTGCGCCGTCTCCCCCATGAGGTTGACGATATTCCTGGCTTCCTCGCTCATGGCCGCCTGGGACTGGGCCAAACGGGCAACCTCCTGGATGCTCGCCGTGAGCGCCGAAATCGAGGCCACCGTGTCGTCGTAGGATCGCTGGCTCTCGATGGCATTCTGCTGGACTTCTCCCGCGGTCTTTCCCATGGTCTCGATGCGGCTCAACACGTCCTGGGCCCTCTGAGCCTGTTCCGAAGCGTTCACCACAATGCGCCCGGAAATCTCTTTCACCTGTCCCACCACCTGGGACACCCTCTCGTTGCCTTCCACGATGTTTCCAAAGGTCTGGCGCAAGCGGAGCACCAGGCCGTTGAATGCCTCCTGCATCCGCGCAATTTCATCCTCTCCCGTAATCCGGATGCTCTGGGTGAAATCCAGGCTCTGAGTGATGGCCAGCATCATATCCGAAGCCTCGATCACCGGCTTGGAGATGCGACGACTGATGAACAGAGACCCGCATATGAGGAAAGTAATGAAAATCACCGAGATGACGGCGTTGCGCATTCGTTGTTTGGGAATTGCGGCGAAGATCTCGTCGGCATCGGCCCCCGTGGCCACCGCCCATTTCTTGTTGAACCGGCCGGTCCCGTCGTTATGGGTGAATCCCACGGCCCGGGTCACAAGCTTCTTGGTCACGGGATTCTGGAAGTCGTAGAGCAGAAAGCTTCGACTTTGATTGGACATGGCGGCGGCCACCATTGGGACGTTGATCTTGGGGTCCGTGAGCTTCAGCCCGATGATTTCGTGGGTGGGATGCCCGATGACCGTCATGTCGGCCCGGTCCACCAAGTAGGTGTACCCGGTTTGTCCCACAGGGAAAGCCTCTACGATGTGGTTCACCGCGGCCCACCTGAGGTAGCCCACCAGGACCCCCTTGACCTCCCCGTGAATCACCACCGGCGCCCCTATGATCATGGACCACCCGTTGGACTCGGGAACCATTTCCTTCACCAGGGGATAGTTGCCGAAATCCCCGACGTATTCCTTCCCCTCGAGGACGGATCGGAACCAGTTTTGATCCTGGACCATGAGCGTCCCGGTGAACTTGGCATAATTGGAGGCGATGCAAAGCCCGGAACGGTCGAAGAGCTGCAGGATGTCAAAGGTCCCGTAAGACTTGGCAAGCCCCTCGAGGACCTGATTTGCCGTCCCCAGGCCTTCTGCGTTCTGAATGGTGTTCTTGATGTTCTCGAGGGACGCCCAAGTGACGACGTCGGTGATTCGCTCGTTCAGGGTAAGATCAATGGTTTTGGCGATGCGTTCCGAGAAACCCACCAGACGGGAGGCTTGATCTTCCTCGAGCTGTGTTTGCAGGGTCATGTAATTGAGTAGATTCAGTGCACCCAGAGGAATGAGGGTGATCACCAAGAGGCCAAGCAATATCTTGGCTTTCAACGAACGGCGGACTTTTTTGATTCCGAACATGGCGCCTATCCTCCTTCATGCTCCGTCGGTCCCATCAGATCCCCTGGGAGACGACCTGGTTGGGTTCTCCGTACCTGGGCCCCTCCTCGGGGGCATCCGAATATACGCTTTCAAGTTGCTGTCCTTCGTGGGGTTTTAGAATCTGTCGGAAGTCCAGCAACATCACGAGACGATTGGGCAGCTTGATGACTCCACGGATGTACTCGGCATCAATGCTCGTGGCCACAAGATGCGGCGTGGGCTCGATTTCGTTCGTTCTCACTTTCATCACTTCCGAGACGGAATCCACGATGAAGCCCGTCACGTGATTGAAGATCTCCACAATGAGAATGCGCGTCTTCCGATCGTTGACTTCGAGGTTGGTCCCCCGGATTCTCAGTCGCCTGCGCAGATCGATGATGGGGATGATCTTGCCCCGCAGGTTGATCATTCCCAGAATGAACCCGGGAGCGTTGGGCAGAGGGGTAATGTTCGGCAGGCGAATAATCTCCTGAACCATGAGAATATCGACCCCAAACTCCTCGTCCCCCAGGCGAAAACCGACCAGCTGGACAAACGCTTTGGTCTCTTCCTGGGTCTGGGTCGGCACCTTGGAAAGAACTGAGGGCAATCCCATCGTCATCCTCCTTACCGCAGGGGACCCCCCCTGCACTTTTCTTCAGGTTGTCGGGTCGACTCTTGCGATCCTCTCCAGGCCGCCGTCCACGGCAGCGGCCGCCATCATCCGATCGTTCCATTTTCGAAGTACTTCCACCGCCCGATCGGTGCTCGCGACCTCCCGGGCAAGCCCCAGATCGAGGATTTTCCGGGGCAGGTCAGGTCTCAGGCAGGCTTCGGGCGACAGGACGTAGGTTTCTCCCTCCGCCTGCTTTACGGATTCCATGCCCCGAATTCCGTCCTCGCCCGTACCGGAAATCAGTATGGTCAAAAGGCGGGGTCCGAACTTCCGGGCCAGGGAGCCGAGCAGTCGGTCCAGGGGACGGCCCTCGTTCCCGCCGCCTTCCGTTCCGCCGGGACGGAGCTCCGGGCTTGCGTGCCCCCATTGTCCGGCAGGGTCCTCGACCGAGCACAGATAGACGGTTCCCGGTCGGCAGGAAGACGGGTCCCCGAGGATTTCGATTTTGGTCCCCATGTCTTGTTCGAGGTTGGGCAGGAGGGCGGAAACCACTCGAGGGGGCATCCCCACGCAACCGATCATGGGAGCCAGGCCTTTCACCCGGGACACGGAAAGAAGAATTTTCAGGAGGGACGGGAAGCCCCCCGTTCCGCAGACAATAAGGATTCTGCACTCTCGCAGTGGGGATTCTGCGAAAGACTTCGTTGAGGCCGTCGCCGCGTCTTCCGAGTCCGCTCCAACACATTTGTTTTTTCGGATGTACCGGGCCGCCTGCAACCGTACCCGGGACGCCTGGCTCACCCGATCGGAAAGCCCCATCTCCGTGGTCGTTTCCCCGGTCTCGGGTCGCCCCGGCTTGGGCATCACGTCCACGGCCCCATATTTGAAAGATTCGTAAGTCCACCGCGAGGTCTCCTGGGTGAAGGCGCTCAGGACCACAACCGGGGTGGGATTGCGAATCATGATGTGCTTGAGGGTCGTGAGGCCGTCCATACGCGGCATCTGGAGATCGAGGGTGACCACGTCGGGCTTTTGGCGGTCGATGAGATCCAGGGCTTCGAGCCCGTCGTGAGCGCATCCGACGATCTCGAGACGCGAGTCCCGGGAAAAGATGGACTGAAGCGCCCCGCACATGAGGGGGGAGTCGTCCACGATGAGGACCCGGCAGATCGAGGGATGCGCATCCCGGGGCTCTTCTTCGATATCCCCCATGGACAGCCATTTGGCCAGGCAACTGAGAGTCCTGGGCCGCGAGAGGGGCGACGCTTCGATGATTCCCCCCGCGGTGGTGCGACCGTCGATGAGCTTATAGAGCTCCCGCTGGGCCGGGTAGATGGGAACGGCGGCGTCGTCCAGGGCCGATTGGGACCCCGTGGGCCGCAGGCAACGCCCCCAGTCCCGAACGAGGGGATAAAACAGGTTTGCCTCCCGAAACAGGGCCAGCCCCTCCCGGATGAGCTCCTCCAGGAGTCGCGGCTCCATGTTGTCCTCCCCTATCCTTTCCGGGTCCCAGCTGTAACTTCCTTCGGACCACGACAGAAACTCGTGGAAAGCCTCCTCTCCCCGCAGATGTTTCACCCCGGCCCCCGTTACCCGGCCCTCCCGCAGGAACAGGGTGCCTTCGTGGTTTTCGTCGTCGAAGGTCAAAAGCCGCCCCGTGGCTTTTCGAAGAGCCAGGGAACTTGCGATCTCGAGGGGGCTGCATTTGTCAAAGGTGTTGAACGGAGCCAGCAGCATGCGGTTCTGCTGCCAGTGCGAGATCTCCTCGAGCCAATGCTGCAATCCGGGGAGGTCGACGGTTTCCTCGAATCGATCGATGGTCAGCTTGGGCCAGAGACAGCCCGTCTCCCGAGTCGGGGCCGGGCCCGCGATCCAGCAGGGCACCAGGTACGTGTGGGGATGGGTTCGCCAGCTCACCAGCAGGTCCAAGTTGCCGGGACCCGCCTTCTCGGACACGGACCCGATGAGAGCATCCACCTCCGAAGACCCGCCGGGCCGGCAGTCCGTCTCCAGGCCGTCCAAGACGGAAAGGTCTTCCATGACTGCCGAAAGCTTTTCTATGACCGGTATCTGTGCGTCGAGACCCACGATCAGGATGTTCATCCCCTCTTCTTCTCCTGCCAAGCGCGACCGCACGGGAGGTCGAACGTTCCGAGCCTTCCCGGGGCGATCCAATCTACCTTTTCGTCAATCCCAGCAGCGGCTCTCGAAGACCTTCGACGGCCGCCCGGGCATAGCGGTCTTCCAGGAAGTCGCCGACCTCCGAGGAGGCAGAGATCAGGCCTTCGGTTTCCATCTCTCGAACCAGTTCCTCGATCTCACTGCGCACCGGCACGCAGAGATCGTAGCGAAACCGGTTCGGAGGGTTCTCGAACACGTACCGAACGAACTGTGGGTCCTGTCCCCAGTAGCGAGACAGGATCCCCAGGGTCTCCTCGAAATTTTCACGAACCCGGATTCCTGACCGAACGCAGCCCTTCACCAGGTCGCCGACCCGCTCCGGATGGGACCGGATCAGCTCGTCCCGCACGATCAGCACGTTGCAGACGAAGCCCGGCCAGATCTCCTCGGCATCGAGGAGCCTGCGGCCTACACCCGACTGGATGGACCTGCTCGCGAAAGGCTCCCCGACGAAGTATCCGTGGATGTCCCCCGTCACTAGGGCCGAAGGCATGTCGGGCGGCGGGATCTCGAGGATTCGAACGGCCCGAGGGTCCATGCCGTGGTGACGCAGGTAGCGTTTCACGGCCAGCAGGTGTCCCGAATAGCGGATGGGCACGGCCAGAGTCTTCCCGCTCATTTCCGCCAGGGAGGCGGCGGATTCGTCTTTTCGAACCACCAAGGTGCTTTCATGGCGGTTGCCGATGTAGACAATCTTGAGGGGCACCCCCTGGGAAGACAGTGCCACCGCCAGGGGTGCGATGATGAAGGCGGCCTGGATATGTCCCGACCGGAACGCTTCCGCAATTTCCGCAAACGAGCCGAATTTGAGGGCCTCGAAATGCACCGGGGAACCGGCAGTGGCGGCATCCACCAGGGGAGCCGCCAGGTTGCTGATGACGGGCATGTACCCCATGCGCACCTTCTGGGAAGCCGTTTTCTCCCGGTTGACCGAGGCGTGCAGCAGGGAGATCACCCCCAGCCACAACAGGGCCAGGATGAAGGCTTTGAAGGACGCGGAGGAACCTCGAAAGGACAGTACCTTCATAGGGCTGCATGCACTCCCAGGTGGTGATAGATCTGGGTTCGAAGGGTGCTCAACATCGGACTGCTCAGGCTTCGGGGATGAGGCGCCTCGATGGTTCGACAGCACTTGATTCGGGCCGGGGGTTCGCTGAGGATGATGAGCCGTTTGCTCAGCTGCAATGCCTCGTCAATGTCGTGGGTGACGAACAGAATGGTCGTCTCCGGCAGCATGACCTGCAGGTAGAGCATCTCTTCCCGGAGGTGGAGGCGGGTGAGGTAATCCAGACCGGAAAAGGGCTCATCCATGAGCAGGATGTCGGGTCGGGCAGCCAGGGCTCGAGCGATTTCCGCCCGCTGCCTCATCCCCCCCGACAGCATGTGGGGATAATAGTCGGCCGTCCCTTCCAGGCCCACCAGGTCGAGGTATTCTCGGGCTTTGTTCTTTTTCTCGACACTGTCCTTGACCCACCGGAGGGCCAGGGAAACGTTTTCCAGGATCGTCAACCATGGGAACAAGGCCCCTTCCTGGAACACGAACACATGGTCCGACCGGGGACCTTTGACCTTCTGATCGTCGATCAAGACCCGGCCGCGAACAGGCTGGGTAAAACCCGCAACGACCTTGAGCAGGGTGGACTTGCCGCATCCCGAGTGGCCGAGGATCGAGACAAACTCCCCCCGTTCGATTTCAAGGCTGATGTCGTCCAGGACCAGCCGGGTCGAAGGAGCAACGGTTCCCCCGGCGGATTTTCCCCGGCCGAACCAACTGCGCCTGCAGCCTTTTCCCGTGCCGTATTCCACACTCACCCCCTCAAGGCGGATTTTGTTATTGCCCAACTCTCCACCTCACGGATTCGATCTGCGCCAATCGTCTCATGACCCCGTCCAAAAGCAGCCCGATGGCTCCAATGGTCAGGATTGCCACCACCACATAATCCATGCGAAGGGCGTTCCGGGCATCCACGATGAGGTATCCCAAGCCGCTCTTCACCGCGATCATCTCCGCAGCCACCACCACCATCCAGGCGATCCCCAGAGTCACCCGCAAAGCCAGGACGATACTGGGAGCGGCCGCAGGCAAAATTAGGCAGCTCAAGGTTTCCCACCGGCTGAGCTGGAGATTTGCCGCTATGTGAAAATAGATGGGCCGGATTCCGGCCGATGCCTCGATGGTGGACAGCAGGATGGGGAAGAAACAGGCGACGAATATGATGAACACCGCCGGCTGGTCGCCGATCCCGAACCAGAGCAGGGCGAAAGGGACCCATGCGAGGGGGGACACGGGACGCAGAAATTGGATCAGGGGGTTCCCCAGACGCTGAATGCTGGGACGGCGCCCCAGGAACAACCCCAAAGGGACCGCCAGGAGGACGGCCAGGTAGAATCCCGCCGTCACCCGAAAGAGGCTGGCAATGCTGTATTTGAACAGGACCCCGTTGCCCAGCAACTCGGCGAAGGCACCGGCGATCTGCTGCAGTCCCGGCAGATCGTTGGTCCCGTTCCAAAGGACGGACATCACAGTTCCCCCAATCACCGCGAGTATCCTTTGGCTGTTCGATCCCCGGGCCCACCCCGGGACATCCGGGTCCACACGATGGAACTTCCCCGGGCGGGATCCTCCGATTCAGACGGAGAAAGGACCCCGTTTCCTTTCATCCCGAGGGCATGGGCCCCGTTTGCCGTCCCCGTGCGTTTCGGCCCGGAACCTCTCGGCACGGGGTGCAGGCCTTCGACGAGGATTTCCCTTTGGTGAAGCACCCGATTTCACCCTTCGGCCCGCGGATCGACGCACGAGAGAGAAAACCGTTGAGCTCACCCATCCAAAACCGGGGGGCCCTCCCCTGGGGTTGACCCCACGGGAGGGTTGCCCGGACGGCTCATCGAGAGCTGGGTACCCTGATTCTTCCAAACGGAAGTCAGTTGGACCGTCCACGGTCCTTTGGTTTGCCTGGATTGCTCACAAAACTTCTTGCCCCTTCTGCAAGGGGCCGAACCGCATCTTGTTCCTAGGGTCGGCAGCTTGGGATCGGAACTTGAAGAGAATTTTCGGGGTTTGAAAGGAGGAATAACCGGTAGGGGGATTGCCTTCTCCCCGTGGAAGGGAGAGGGAACTCAGGTCATCCGCATTGCTCCGACCCCTCTCCCTCGGGGAAGGGGGAAAGCATCGAGGGAGGGGGAAACGCCCCCTCCCCCGGGTGGGAGAAGGTTGTGAAGCTAAGGGACTTCTTGTTTACGGACCGGCCCTTGAGGATTTGCACCACGCCGGGCTCTTATTCGTTGCCGCGCTCGTCGCCGGGTGCGGCCTGCACCGACTTCATCGCCTCCACACCGAAGGCCCTCACGTTGCCGGAGGCGTAAAACTCAACGGTTATGGAGCCGTTCTCAATGCTGATGGACCTCCCGAAACCGTCCCAGGACAGGCCGTTCAGATAGAATGTATTCTTAACGCCGGTCTTCACGGGAAAGACGTACCGAACACTGTAGGTCTGAAAAAGCTGGTACCCGGGAGTCAGGGTGAAAACCCACGGTCCCCTGACGGCCGGTTTGGTGTCCAGGGACAGGGTGAGGCTGGACACTTCCGCGTCGAACCCAACCATGCCGCTCGCCGTCACCACCACATACCCGTCCTCGGGAGGGGTGAAGGGGACGGATGCCACGTTCTTCCAAACCCTGCTCCCCGAGGTCAGTTTTCGAATGGAATCCTGGCGGAAAGCCATCCTTTCCGCCGCCAGGGCTTCCAACGCCAGAGAACCCGTCAAGACAACCACCAAAAGGACTACCACGGCTCTTCTACGACTCATACGACATCCCCTTTCCTTTGGACCGCTGACCGTTCCGTGCCTTATTTCCTTCTTTGCGGAGACCGCAGCGCCCGGCCTCTCGAACCCAGCCTTCGAACTCCCCCCCAACGGGAGTCGGATGGGAAGCTCAGCCCCTATGACGAGTGCCGCAGGGCTTTTGTCTACAAGGGGCCGTGAGGGGGGAAGGGAACCCAGTCCGAGGAAGGTCTGCCAGCGCTCGCCTCCGTAGATGGGACGAAACCCCGTAATACGGGCGGGGCGTGTTCTCAGTCGAAGATCACCGGGTCTCGAAACAGGGAAATCAGGAGCCAGTTTACGATACTGATCACCAGGGCGCCCCAGAACGCCGCCCAGAATCCCTGGACCTGAAATCCGGGGACGACCCCAGAGGCCATCTTGAGCATCAGGGCATTGATCACCAGGGTAAAAAGGCCGAAAGTGATAAGGTTGATGGGAAGGGTAAGCAAGATCAGGATCGGGCGGAAGAATGTGTTCAGGAGCCCCAGGAGCGCCGCCGCAAAGAAGGCCGGGAGGAAACCGCTTACCCGAATGCCCCCGATGAGATAGGACGACAGCACGATGGCCAGTGTCAGGATCAACCAACGGATCAACAGTCCCTGCATCCATCCCTCCAGCCGGGAAAAGCCTTTGCGTTTTTCCGCCCTTTCGCCGATAGTTGGACATTACCATTGATGGAGGAAAGACCCTACAGCTTTCTTCACGGACCATCCCCGACAGCAGTGAGAGGGGATCTCCGCCCAGAACACCGGAGGCGCAACGATGACGACGGCGGCCATCCTCATTATCCTGGTCCTCATTTTGCTGGGAGCCATCTTTCTCTACAACAAGCTCATCCGGCTCAGGAACACCGTGCAATCCTCCTGGTCCGACATCGACGTTCAGCTAAAGAAACGCCACGACCTGGTCGGCAACCTGGTGGAAACCGTGAAGGGATACGCGGCCCACGAACGGTCGGTGTTCGAGAACGTGACCAAGGCCCGCACTCAAGCCATGCAGGCCGCTTCTCCTCAAGAACGGGCCCAGGCGGAAGGATCGTTCCAGAGCGCCCTCAAGGGCCTATTCGCCATCGCCGAGGCGTACCCGGATCTCAAGGCCAACACCAATTTTCTACAACTCCAGACTCATCTCAAGGACCTCGAGGACGGTATCGAGTCGGCCCGTCGCTACTACAACGCCGTGGTTCGGGACTTCAATACCCTGATCGAATCCTTCCCGTCGAACCTGATCGCCGCCTGGTTTCGGTTCGAAAAGGCCCAGTTCTTCGAGCTCGAGGCTGCCGCTGAAGAAAGGGCCCCCGTGAAGATCAGCTTCTCCTGATACCTTTGGGACGGGCGCCGGGGCCGCAGGGCAAGGGGCTTCGAGGCATCCCGCGGGCGCTGCCTGCAACCCCGTCGGGTGTCGGGTCCCTTCCTCCCGCCTTCCGGTCCGTCGAGGGGCCCGGGCCCTTCAATTGGGTGCTGTCTGGAAGCCCCTCTCTCCGGCCACCCGGGAAAACAGTCCCCGCCGGGCGTTTTCCACAAGGGAAAGGAACGGAAGCCGGAAGGGACCCGTGTTCACCCGCACTGGGGAGAATCGTCATGGAAGCCGAACGCCCTGCAAAGAAATTCAAGAACCGTCTCCTTTGGGTCTTCCTCCTTATCTTCTTCGGCGCCGTTTTTCCTCCCGGTGCCGCCGCCGAATACTTCGTCATCGACGAGTTCCAGTCCCATGTGGCCGTTCGCCGGGATTCCTCCCTGCTCGTTCAGGAAACCATCCAGGTGACCTTCAGTGCCCAGAGGCACGGAATCTTCCGCGAAATCCCTTTCCGATACTCGGACCGGTACGGCAAGACCCTCGAGACCCCCATCCGCGTGATCTCGATCACCAACGAACAAGGGCAGCCTTGGAACTACCGGGTGAGTCGGAGGGGAAACGTCATCAACATTCGAATCGGCGATCCTCAGGCCCATGTCGCCGGAGTCCAGGTGTATAAAATCGACTACGAAGTGGAGAA